>MDTG01012307.1_pt1 | contig 13811 bp, 11 predicted proteins | sample 811421 | NCBI WGS metagenome assembly MDTG01 (sample SAMN05326645, study PRJNA326480) | marine metagenome | isolation source: seawater | place: Pacific Ocean: South East | collected 2011 | reverse complement strand
CGGCCAGGACCCCAGCGGCCAGGACCCCAGCGGCCAGGACCCCAGCGGCCAGGACCCCAGCGCGGTGCCCTCGTCGCCCGAGCCGGGCCCCAGCGCCGAGCCCTCCCTCCCCGAGCTACCGCCTACGAGCGCTTCACCGCGTCCCGCCCCCTCGGCGAGCGGGGCCCCTTCGCCCAGCGGGGCCCCTTCGCCCAGCGCCGCGCCGAGCCCCGCGCCCTCGCCTTCGCCCGACGCCTCGCCGGCTCCTGGCCCCTCGCCTTCGCCCAGCGCGCTCCCCTCGCCGAGCGTCGCGCCCTCCCGCCCGCGGGTCTCGCCCTCGGCGACGGCCACCCCCGCCCCGACCCAGCCTTCACCCACCCCCAGCTCGCGCCGGGTGACCGAGCTGGCCCAGGTCGCCGCGCTCGAAGGGCGCGCGCGCGTGCGCCGCAACGGGAGCTGGCGCGACCTCGCGGTCGGCGACGCGCTCCTCCTCGGCGACGAGCTCGACCTGCGGAGCAAGGCCGTCTGCCAGCTCGGCTGCGGGGGCGCGGGCCGCCTGACGCTCCGCGAGCGCGCGCGGCTGACCCTCGGCGAGGACTGGCAGCTCACGGCGGGGGTCTGCAGCCTGGTCGCGGGGGACGCCCCCCAGCGGCTGCGCGCCGGTGAGGTCGCGGTCGACCCTCAGCCCGCCTGCGAGGTGGCGCTCCTCCACGGCTCCAGCGGGCGCCTCGCGATCGAGGTCTACGTTGGCGGGGCCGAGGTGCGCGGAGCCGGCGCCCAGGTCGCCCTCAGCCCGGGGCAGGGGCTCGAGGCCAAGCGCGGCCGGCTGGGCCAGGTGCGCGCCGCGCGCTCGCCCAAGTGGCTGCGCGCCGCCCGGCTGCCCGAGGGGCGCGTCGTGTTCGAGGAGCCCTGTCGCTCGCTCCGGCGCGGCGCCTACGTGGTCCTGCTCGGCCACCCGACCCCCGAAGGCCTCGTGTCCACGCCCAAGCCCACCGCTCCCCGCGAGCGCGCCGTGTCCCTGGGGCAGGGCAAGCGCCAGGGCTTGTTCCGCGCGCCGAGCGGGGCGCGGATCCACGTCCAGCTGACCCTCGAGAGCGACCAGCCCGTGACCGTGCAGCTCGAGTCGCCCGACCGCGCGCGCGCCTGGCGAGGCGTCGTCCCCGGCAAGGCGGGGCTGAACACGATCGACCTCGCCCTGAGCGAGCTGCGCCCCAAGGCCGGCGCGGAGCTCCAGGGCGGCGAGGTGCTCGACTTCCTCTCGATTCAGGCCGGGCTCCCCGGCCAGGCCCACCCGCTGACCCTGGAATACGTGCGCGTCTACCAGCCGCGCTAGGTTCCTCGCCGCAGGACTCCGCTCGAGCCGAGCCCGCCGCAGGCGAGCTCGGCTCGCTTCGTTGAGGGGCTCCCGCGCGTCGCGAGAATTTCTCAGGCGGAGCTGTTACCGATCTCGCCTTCGCGGGTGAGTCCACTGAGCGCGCAACGTGGCGCGCCATGAGCGGGGGTGAGCGGCGGCCGACGCCACTCCCCGAGTCCCCGATCCACTTCGATCCATGCACGCAAGAGCCGCCCCGCGGCTCTCCGGAGGTGCTTCGTGTCCACTCGCTCCCTCGTCCTCGCCGCGCTCCTCGCGGCTGCGCTGCCCAGCGTCGCCTCGGCCCAGCAGGGCCAGTCCCTCACCCGTCGCTACGGCAGCCGCTCCTGCCGCGTCTACGTGCCGGCCAGCTACCGCGCCGGCGCCAAGCGCCCGCTGGTGGTGCTCCTGCACGGCTGCACCCAGGACCCCGCCGACTTCGCCCGCGGCACCGAGTTCGACCGGATCGCCGACCAGCACGGCCTGCTCGTGCTCTACCCGCAGCAGACCCAGTCCGAGAACCAGAACAAGTGCTGGAACTGGTTCGAGCCTGGCCACCAGGCGCGCGGCCGGGGTGAGCCGGCCTCGATCGTGGGCTGCGTCGAGGGCGTCGCCAAGGAGTGGGGCGTCGACCGCGAGCGCGTCTACGTGGGCGGCCTCTCGGCCGGCGCGGGCATGTCCTCGATCCTGGGCGTGACCTACCCCGACGTGTTCGCCGCGATCGCGGTCCACTCGGGCCTGCAGTACGACGCGGCCGACGACGTGGGCGGCGCCTTCCTGGCCATGTTCCAGGGCGGCCCCAACCCCGAGGCCAGCGCCCGCAGCGCGCTCTCGGTCATGGGCTCGCGCAAGCGCCCCGTCCCGACCCTGGTCGTGCACGGCACCGGCGACAACACCGTCCGTCCGATCAACGGCGAGCAGACGATCCGCCAGTTCGCCCAGATCGCGGACCTCGCGATCGACGGCCAGGACAACGACGAGGTCAGCGGCCGCCCGACTCGCACGCGTCAGGAGGTCAGCGCGGGTGGGCTGCGCTACACGGTCTACGACCACGACTACCAGGGCGCGACGCTCCTGCGCCGGATCGAGGTCGAGGGCATGAGCCACGCTTGGTCCGGCGGCAGCAGCGCCGGCAGCTACACCGACCCCCAGGGTCCCTCCGCCAGCGAGGCCATGTGGGCCTTCTTCTCGCAGCACACCCGCAGCGGCGCCGTGGCGCCGACACCGGGCGCCGGCAACGACACCACCCCGCCCACGACGACGCTCGCGCCGCCCGCGGGGCGCTACCCCAACCCGGTCGACGTCGAGCTGATCTCGAGCGAGCAGGGCGCGACCTACTACACCCTCGACGGCAGCGCCCCCAGCACCGGCTCGCAGCGCTACAGCCAGCCGATCCGGCTCTCGGGTGACACGACCCTGCGCTACTTCAGCGTCGACGCCGCCGGCAACCGCGAGGCCGCCCAGCAGGTCCGCTTCGAGATCGGCGCCGCGCCGGTGACCCCGACCCCGATCACGCCGACCCCCGTGACTCCGACGCCGGTCACGCCGACGCCGACTCCGGGCACGCCGACCACCGGCACGCCGACTAAGCCGACCACCCCGGGTGCGCCCTGCCTGTGCGCGACCAAGACCCTGGTCGTCAAGTCGAGCGGCGGCCTCGACGGGTTCCTCGGCCGCTACCGCGCCTGGGGCGGCGGCGCCGGCCAGCCCAAGATCGGCGACCAGGGCATGTTCCAGCAGGACCTCTACCGCGGCTTCCTGTCCTTCGACACCCGCGCCCTGCCCGACAACGCGACCGTGGTCGGCGTGGTGCTCCGTGTCCGCCGCGCTTCGGCCGAGGGCAAGCCCGCCGAGCTCGCGATCGATCTCCAGCGCGGCCACTTCGGCGCCAGCCCCGGCCTCGGTCGCGACGACTTCGACGCCCCGGCGACGGCCTACGACGCCGGCCGCCTGAGCGCCCCCGCCCGCGCCGGCGAGCAGAGCGAGGCCACCCTGCAGGCGGCGGCGCACGCCGCGATCGACGCCCAGGGCACGACCCAGGTCCGCCTGCGGGCGGTGATCGGCGAGGCGCAGTTCAAGGCGCGCTCGCTGACGCTCTTCGGTGGGGAAGACGGGAACGACGGGCCGGAGCTGGTGATTCGCTACACCCTGCCCTGAGGAAACGTGCCCGTGCCCGTGCCGTGCCCGTGCCCGAATCGAAGCGCGAGGGAGCTGTCGCTGACTGCGACAGCTCCTTCGCGTATCGGAGATGGAAGAAGGAAAGCAAGAAAGCAGGAAGGAGCCCAATGCGAAGCCAGCCTTCCTTCGTTCCTACTTTCCTTCTTCACACACCGACTAGAGGGAGCTGTCGCTGACTGCGACAGCTCCTTCGGGTATCGGAGCTGAACCGCCAAGGACGCCAAGGACGCCAAGGAATGCCGGCGAATCTTGGCGTCCTTGGCGTCCTTGGCGGTTCGATCCAAACAAGAATGGAGGAGCTGTCGCGCTGTGCGACAGCTCCTTGTCAGCGGCAGCTCCCTCGTGTTCCGGAGATAGGAACTGGGAAAACTCGAAAACCGGAAGTGGGTAGGGCGCGCCAGAAGCGGGCGAGCTGTCGCGGGAGCCGAGACCGCCGTGCCATGGTCAGAATCAACCACAGAGAACACGGAGGACACAGAGATTCACAGAGGTCGCCCTCTAGAGGGATAGCTGGATCTGAGTCCGCCGCGGCCTGGCGCTTCGGAATGCGAGGCCCGCTCTCCGTGAATCTCTGTGTTCTCTGTGTCCTCTGTGGTTCTATATCGAAGTCTGCGGGCGCTACGGCTCGTCCAGCGAAGCCCCTCTTCCAGTTTTCCAGTTTTCTCCGTTCACACACCAAGCAAGAGGGAGCTGTCGCCCAAGCGACAGCTCCCTCGTGTTCGGACTTGGAGTCGAGCTAGCTGACCGACGAGGCCGGCTCCGCTTCCGCTTCGGCAGGGGCCGCTGCCTCCTGCTTGGGCTCGTCCATGCCGAAGCCGCGCTGGGCGATCACCATGCCGACGACCATGGTCGCGAGGTAGGCGAACACCTCGGGGCGGAGCGTGGACACGTCGGCCAGGGCAGGGCCGGGGCAGACGCCGCTCAGGCCCCAGCCGAGGCCGAAGAGCGCGGCGCCGCCGAGCAGGCGCGGGCTGACGCCCGTGTCGCTGCGGCGGCCGGGGAGCTTGCCCTCGAACACGGGCTTCTCGCGCCGGTGGATCAGCTGGTTCAGGAGCGCGAAGCTCCCGATCGCGCCGACCATCACGAAGGCCAGGCTGGGGTCCCACTTGCCGCCGGTGACGTCGAGGAAGGCGATCACCTTGTGGGGGTTCGCCATGCCCGAGATCACGAGGCCCGCCGCGAAGAGCAGGCCCGAGACGAAGTGCAGCGCGTGCTTCATGCGCCCACCTTTCCGCGCACGAACACGACCAGGCCGGCGACGGCCATGAAGGTGCAGGTCGCCGCGATCCCGCCGGTCGAGCCGCGCGAGATCCCGCACACCCCGTGGCCGCTCGTGCAGCCTCCGCCGACCCGGGTGCCCAGGCCGACGAAGAGGCCCGCCGCGGCCATGACCGCCACGTTGGCGTGGGAGAAGTCCAGGGCGGCCTTGTTGGCTGGCAGGAGCGCGAAGGTCAGCGCGCCGCCTGCGATCAGGCCGACCAGGAACCAGACTCGCCACAGGGCGTCGCCCTGCGCGGGGCGGAGGATCCGACCGACCACGCCGCTGATCCCGGCGATCTTGCCGTTCAGCAGCAGGGTCAGCGCGGTCCCCAGCCCGATCAAGACTCCGCCCAGCGTCGCGGCGCCGGGGGCGAAGGCGTCCATGTCCACGGTGCGCTCCTTTCGCCGGCCCGGGGCCGGCCTGGCAAACTCTAGCCGGCCTTGAACTGGTTCAGCGGGATCTTGAGGAAGGCGACGCCGTTCTCCTCGGCCGGGGGCAGGACCCCGCCGTTGATGTTGACCTGCACCGAGGGGAAGAGCAGCGTCGGCGCCGGCTTGTTCGCCTCGAGCTCGTCGCGCAGGGCGACGAAGTCCGCCTCGCTCTTGTCCGCGGGGAGGTGCTTGTTCCTGGCCTTCTCCTCGCCGATCGTGCTCTGGAACTGGAGCTCGCGGCCGCCCGGCTTGTAGTCGTGCAGGGTGAACACGCGCGTCTCGTCCGGGAGCTGATAGAGCTTCTGGATCGCCTGATACATGACCGCCGCCGAGCCGCCAGGGAAGTCGCAGCGGGCCGTGCCCGAGTCGGGCACGAAGATCAGGTCGCCCACGAAGAGCGCGTCGCCGATCTTGTAGGTGAAGCTGGCCGGGGTGTGACCCTCGGTCAGGATCGCCTCGATCACGAGCGAGCCCGCCTCGAGCTGGTCGCCGTCGTTGATCAGGACGTCGAACTGGCTCCCGTCGGTCTTCAGCCAGGGCAGGTTGAACACGCCCTTCCAGGTCTCCTGGACCCTCGTGATCCCGGCGCCGATCACGGTCTGGCAGCCCCGCTTCTGCTTGAGGTGGGCGGCCGCCGTCAGGTGGTCGGCGTGGGGGTGGGTGTCGAGGCAGTAGCGCAGCTCGAGCTCGTGCTCGTCGAGGTAGGCCTCGAGCGCGTCCGCGGACTCGGTGAACACGCGCCCGCTCTTGGGGTCGTAGTCGAGGACCGGGTCGATCACGACCGCGACCTCGCCGTCGTGCACCACGTAGGTCAGCGAGCCGGTCCGCTCGTCGTAGAAGTGCTGGATCTCCATCGTCTCTCTCCTCGCTGCGGCGCCTAGAGGCGCCCGCGCAGCATTCCGTTCCAGTAGAGCTCGGGCAGACCGTAGGCCTTGAGCGCATACATGCTGTAGCGCTCGCGGCTCTGGTCGAAGGGGAAGGTCTCTTGCGGCTGCTTGTCGTAGTCGAACTCGGCCAGGATCAGCTTGCCGTAGCCGGTCACGAGCGGGCAGCTGGTGTAGCCGTCGTAGCTCGCGCTCAGCTCGCGGTCCGCCAGCGCCGCCCGCAGGTTGGCCGACACCACGGGGGCCTGCTTGCGGATCGCCGCGCCGGTCTTGCTGGTCGGGAGGCTGCTGCAGTCGCCGAGGGCGAACACGTTGGGGTAGCGCTCGTGGCGGAGGTCGTGCTTGTCGACGGCGACCCAGCCCTCCTCGTTGCCGAGGGGCGCCTGGACCTCGAGGGGGCCCATGGGCGGGGAGACGTGGATCATGTCGTAGCTCTCGACCCGCTCCTCCTCGCCCGCGAGCGAGCGGAACACCGCCTCCTTCTTGGCGGGGCGCAGCTCCTTCAGGTCCCAGTTGAAGTTGGTCTCGATGTCGCGCTTGGCGCAGATCGCGGTCAGGGCGTCGGCATACTTCTTGACCGCGAAGATCGCCCCGCCGCCCTTGAAGAAGCGGACCTGGGTCTTCGAGCGCACGCCGCTGCGGCGGAAGTGGTCCTCGGCCAGGAAGCAGATCTTGAGCGGCGCGCCGCCGCACTTGATCGGGGTCGAGGGGTGGGTGAAGAGCGCCTTGCCCTCGCGCAGCGAGCGGATCGCGGCCCAGGTGGTCTCGCAGGTGTCGTAGCTGTAGTTGCTGACGACCCCGTCCTTACCGACCGTCTCGGCCAGCCCCGGGATCGCGTCCCAGTTGATCTTGATCCCCAGCGCCACGACGAGGAAGTCGTAGCCGACCTCCTCGCCGCCGGCGGTGGTCAGCAGGTTGCGGTCGGGGTCGAAGCCGCCGACGCGGTCCTTGATCCAGGTCGCGCCGTGCGGGATCAGGTCGGCCTCTTCGCGCTCGGTGGTCTCGCGCGAGAACACGCCGCCGCCGACCAGGGTCCACAGGGGCTGGTAGTAGTGCTTGCTGGCCGGCTCGACGATCGCGACGTCGAGGCCGGGCTCGGCCTCGAGCAGCTGGGCGGCCACGGTGATTCCGGCGGTTCCGCCGCCTGCGATGACGACGCGGTGATGCTTAGCCACGGAGCTTCTCCTTGATCTCGACGCACTCGTTCTTGCCCACCCGACGTCCGAAGCGCTCCGCGAACCCGATCGCGAAGCCCGCCGCGCGGCGGATCTCGGGCTTGCGCATGGCGCCCATCAGTCCGAACAGGCCGATCTCCTCGATCGGCGCCTGCTGGGTCTCGATCAACGAGCGCGCTGCGCAGCCGACCACGTGCACGGCCGGGGGCGCGAACACGTCGGTCGAGACGAGCAGCGAGCGGAGCGAGCCGGTCTGCAGCGCGTGCTCGAGGATCTCGATCATGTCGGGGTGGGTCAGGTGATTGATCGCCCGCAGCGCGTTCTCGGCGCGCTCGTCCAGGCGGATCCCGTCCTCGGCCAGGCGGGCCACCAGGCCGTCGAACACGTCCGCGGCGGTGGCGGCCAGGCCAGGCGCGCTCTCGAGCGCGTCGAGCGCCTCGCGCAGGAGCCCCAGCGTCTCGGGCGTCGTCGCGCGCTCGAGCAGGCGCAGGCCCTCCTGGAGGCGAGCCTGGGGGTCGAGCCCCCGCTCGTCGGCGCGCGCGATCGCGGTGTCGACCACGTCCACGGCGGTCGCGACCAGGCCGGGGGCGTCGCTGAGGTGCGCGCTCGCCTCGTCGAGGGCCTCCATGCGCTCGATCACGCGGCGCAGGGCGGCGAGGCGCTCGGGCTGGGCCAGGCTGCGGGCGACCTCGGCGCCTTCGCGCAGGGCGGCGTCGACCTCGACGCCCTCCTCGCTCAGGCGCGCGGCGAGGCCGTCGGCGCTGTCGACGGCGGTGGCCGCCAGGCCCGGCAGGTCGCCGACCGCGCTCAGCACGGGCTCGAGCGAGGCCTCCAAGCGGTCGAGGCGCGCGTTGAGGCGCTCGAGCTGCTGAAGGATCAGGTCGTCACGGTCGGTCATGAGACGGCTCCGCTCTGGTGCAGCAGGTTCCAGCCTTCGTGCGCTCCCATGGCCAGGCCGACCAGGACGATCCCCACGCCGAAGGCCATTCGCAGGCGCGCGGGGCTGATCTTCTGGCCGATCCAGCTGCCCGCGACCCCGGCCAGGGCTGCGCCGAGCACGAAGGGGAGGGCGAGGCGCAGGTCGAGCTCGACGTAGGAGGAGTAGCCGAGCGAGCCGCCCACGCTGTTGAGGACGATCACCGCCAGCGAGGTCCCGATCGCCTGGCGCGTGGTCAGGCCGACCAGGAACACCAGGGCGGGGACGATCAGGAAGCCGCCGCCGACGCCCACGACTCCGGTCAGGACGCCGGTCAGCAGGGCGGCGACGACGACCTTGGCGCTGAAGGCCTGGGGCGGAGGGGCGTCCTCGCCCGCCTCCTCGTCTTCCTCGCCCTTCCTGGCGCTGCGCACCATGCGCACGCCGACGAAGAGCATCACGCCCGAGAAGATCACCAGCTGGAGCGCGCCGGGGAGGAAGCGCGCCAGCTGCGAGCCGATCGCGGCGCCGACCGCGCCCAGCGCGCCGAACACCAGGGCGACGCGCCACTGCAGGTGGCCGGCGCGGGCGTGGATCACCGAGGCCAGCAGCGCCGCGGCGCCGACGACGCCCAGCGAGGTCGCGACCGCGGGCTTGGGCTCGAGGCCCAGGCCGTAGGTCAGGAAGGGGATCGCGAGGATGCTCCCGCCGCCCCCGAGCACGCCCAGGGTCAGGCCGACGATCGCACCAAGCAGGAGGGGAAGGGTCACGTCCTTGCTACTGCACTCCCTGTGCCCGCGACTGGGCTGGCTCAAGTGCTGGTATCAGCGTGAAATGTCTCTTGTTGAAACGTTTCGGTGTTGCATGATGTTGCCCGTGGTGAAACATTCCGAAGACGTGCTGGCGGCGTGGGCGGGCCAGGTTGGGGTCGCGGCCCTCGTGGAGAGCCTGCTCGCGCTCGACCCAGCCGCGGCCGTGTTCGCCGTCGACGCGGAGCGCCAGGTGGTGCTCTGGAGCCCGGGGGCCGAGCGGCTGCTCGGGATCCCTGCCGCCGACGCGCTCGGTCGGGGGTGCCGCGACAGCCAGCGCTGCGTGCGCTGCCTCGAGGCCTGCGACCTCGAGGGCGGGGACATCGAGGGCGCCCAGCTGGAGGTGTTCCACGCCGACGGGCGGCGGCTGCCGGTGCGCAAGACCGCGCGCGCCTTCTACTCGCCCGAGGGGAAGTTCCTCGGCGGGGTCGAGCGGCTGGAGCTGGTCCAGGCCGCGCCGCTGCGCTCGGTGGAGGGAGACACGGACTTCCACGGGATCCTGACCCGAGACCCCACGATGCGCGCCGTGTTTCAGGCCGCGCGAAACGTCGCTGAGACGCTCTCCCCCGTGCTGGTGCGCGGCGAGAGCGGCACGGGCAAGGAGCTGGTCGCCCGCGCGGTCCACGCCGAGAGCCTCCGCCGCGAGGGCCCCTTCGTGGCCGTCAACTGCGCGGCCCTCTCGCCGGCCCTCGCCGAGAGCGAGCTCTTCGGGCACGTCAAGGGCGCCTTCACCGGCGCGGTCAAGGACCGGGTCGGCCTCTTCCGTCAGGCCGACGGAGGCACGCTCTTCCTGGACGAGGTCGCCGAGCTGCCCCTCGACCTGCAGGCCAAGCTCCTGCGCGTGCTCGAGGAGCAGCGCGTGACCCCGGTCGGCGGCACGACCTCCTACGAGGTCGACGTGCGGATCGTGTCGGCCACCAACCGCTCCCTGCGGGCCGAGGTCAACGCCGGCCGCTTCCGGCAGGACCTCATGTATCGCCTGCGGGTCGTCCCGCTCTTCATTCCGCCCCTGCGCGAGCGGGAGGGCGACGTCGAGCTCCTGCTGTGGCGGATGCTCGAGGCCCAGAACGCGGTCGGGCCGCGGCGGGTCGAGCGGATCCACCCCGACGCGCTGGAGGCGCTCCGCGCGCACCCCTGGCCGGGCAACGTGCGCGAGCTGCGCAACGTGGTCCAGTACGCGGCCGCGGTGGGGCGCGGGCCCGAGCTGGTCTTGGCGGAGCTGCCCCCCGAGTTCCGCGGCGAGGGACCCCCGACGGGCGAGGCGGGGCCGCGGACCACCCCGGCGGTGGTCGCCCCCGGCGACGACGCAGAGCAGATTCGCTGGGCCCTCGCGGAGTCGGGGGGCAAGATCAGCGCCGCGGCCGAGCTGCTCGGCATGAGCCGCGCGACCTTCTGGCGCAAGCGCAAGGCGCTCGGGCTGTAGGCCAAGTTCTCGATCCAGGCGCTCGCATTGGAGGGAGCTGTCGCTCGTGCGACAGCTCCTTCGCGTTTCGGAGATGGAACGGAGAAAACTCCAAAACTAGAAGGCGCGGTGAGTGCTCAGCGGAGCTGCTGCTTTCCAGTTTTCGAGTTTTCTCCGTTCATCACTCGCACTGGAGGGAGCTGTCGCTCGTGCGGCAGCTCCTTCGCGTTTCGCGCGAAGCACCATGATGTTTCCGGTCAGGATCCAGGTCCCGTACATGACCGCGCGCGCCCCGAGGAGCGCGCGCAGCCAGACAGTCGAAGTGCTGGAAATCGGAGGCGGGCCGCCGCGGCTTCGCTCAGTCGCCGGGGCCGAGGACGCCGAGGTCGCGGGCCAGCCAGTAGGGATAGAGGTATCCCAGGGGCGCCACGCGAGCGCTGGGGTCGTTGGAGCCCGTCTTGACCTGCCGCGGGTGGCCGCGCCAGGGGAAGATGTCGGGGGCCTTCTGGTCGATCGGGAAGTAGCCGGGCTGGAGCGCGATCTTGTTGTGCTTGCCGAGGCGGTCGGGGAAGGGGCTCATGACCACGCCGGGGAGCGCGCTGTTGTCGACCTCGCGCATCGACATGTCGACGGGGAAGCGGTCGAGCTGATCGACGGCGTGGGGGACGTCGTTGATCCCGGTCTGGTTGCCGTAGCCGTGGTGCATCAGGTTCACGACCGGGTTGTGGTCGTCCTGAACGTAGAACCAGAACTTGTCGAAGGTCTCCTTGTAGAGCGCGACGTAGGTCGGGTCCTGCTCGAGCTTGGTCATGGCCGAGAGCGGCATCAGGGTCAGGTTCACGCCCAGGTGGCTGCGCACGGTGCGGGCGAAGTCGATCAGCCCTTGCTTGCTCAGCAGGGGCCCGTAGTTGGTCAGGATCTGGTCGACCTGGGTCGCGAGCTTCTGCTGCCCGACCAGGTTCAAGAGCAGCACGCCGATCCGCGCCTGGGAGACCAGCTTCTGCAGGCGGGCGCTGTTGTTGGGCTGCTGGATCCAGAGCAGGGCGTCGGTCAAGAGGTCCGCGATCCAGCCGCTCAACCCGGCGGTGGCGACCGGGACCAGGAGCTGGGTCACGAGCGCCGACTGGCCGGTGGCGACCAGGTAGGCCTGCACGATGTGGCCGATCGCCTGGAAGAGCTGCTTGATCGTCTTCTCGACCACGGGCATGTTCCGCCCGTAGAAGATGTCGTCCAGGATCGTGACGTAGTCGCGAATGACGTTGGCGTAGCCCTTCTGGTCGAGGAGCTGGCGCTTGTAGTCGCCGTACTTCGCGTCGCCCGTCACGTGCTCGGCCACGGTGAAGAAGAACACCGCCCGCAGGCCCTCACCGGCGCGGATCGGCGGGACCGGCGCGCTCTTGATCGCGTCCGCCAGGGGCTGGCTGTAGGGGACGGCCTTGGTGATCAGGTTGAAGGGGAAGTCGTCGACCTTGGCCCAGTTCTGCGCGTTGATCTGGTCCTGGTAGAAGCCGTCGGGCTTGAGGTCGAAGAAGGTCGTGGGCGTGTTGTTGGGGCCCCAGGGGGTCTTCATGGACAGGTCGTCGGCCATGAGCTTGTCGCAGACCGCGCGCACGTCGGCGATCAGGTCGGCCTTGAGCTGGGGGTCCTGCACGAGGTCGAAGCCCTCGGCGATCCCGTAGAACCAGCCGGCGTACTGGTCGCGGCTGGTCTCGCCCTGGTTGTAGTTCATGCCGGCGAAGCGCCCGCTGGCCGGGAAGCCGCGGCTCTCGATCGCGGCGTCGTCGAAGCCGCGCGTCACGACCCCGGGCTTGCCCGTGATCTCGTGCAGGTCGTGCAGGGTCTGGAGCGCGTTCTCCATTTGCTGGAGCGCCGCCGGGTCGTTGGTCTGGCGGTAGCGCATCGCCTGGGTCGCGGCGTAGACGCCGGTCCACAGGCAGCGGCTGGGGGCGCCGCCCGTGCGCTGAGGGTTGCCGTTGGCGTCGAGGCGAATGTCCTGGACCTGGCCCTTGCCGAGGTGCCAGGCCTCCATCACGGTCTGGAACGCGCCGGCCTTCTTGGCGAGCGGGCCCGCCGGGACGACGGCCGCGCTGCCGCTGGTGCTCCCTCCGGTCGTGCCGCTGGTGGTGCCGCTCGGGTTGCCGCTGGTGACCGGCGACGCCGTGGACGAAAAGCCCCTGCTGCTCGACTTGCTGCAACCGACCCCCATGGCCAGCGGCAGCGTGAGCGCAAGGACGCAAGTAAGGCTGCGTGCCTGCATGGTTCTCTCCCTTGGAGGCGTCCGATATCGACGCGTTTTCGCGCGTCCTCTCGGGGCCCCTCTGTCGAGAGAACTCTTTGCAAGGGGCGGACCGCGTCCACCTCTTCGCCATAGAGGTCGACGTTTCGGCCATCGCCTGGCGGCGATTCCCGAAAGTGGGCGGCCACATGTGTTTATGTGACCACCACGTCGTATCTGGACGCGTTTTCGCCGGGCGGTGCGGGATCCCTGGCAGCTAGGTCGGGCGCCGCGCGACGCGACCCCGCGGGAACTCAGCGCAGCAGCTTGCGGACGCGCTCCGAGGGGTCCTTGCTGGCAGCAGCTCGCACGTCGGTCTCCAGCTCACCGAGGGCGACGAGCCGCTCGAGCAGCAGGGCCCGCAGCGCGGGATCTCCGCCGCCGGTGTCCTGCGCGAAGCGCGCTCGCTGCAGGAACCAGGCCCTCAGGGTCCGGCGCGCCTCTGGGGTCGGGAGGCTCCCGGTCAGGGCGCGGGCGTCTTCGGCGGGGAGGTCCGCCAGGATCGCCAGGCAGCGCTCGGGCGCCGCCGGGGCGTGGCGGGCCAGGAGCTCGCACAGCCACTCGCGCCGGATCGCGCCGGCCTGCTCGGGGTCCTGCTGGGCGATCAGGGCGGCGGCGACCTCGTCCAGCGAGGCCAGGCCGAGGTCCTCCGCCTCGTCGAGCAGCGCGCGCGGGCGCTCGATCCGCGCCGCGTGGTCGGCCTCGGGGTCGTCGAGGTTCGCCGAGAGGCCCTCGATCTCCTCCAGCTCGAGCAGGATCTCGGTCAGACCGCGCGCGCCCTGCGGGGTCGCTGGGGCCGCGGGGGTCGGGGTGGGCTCCACGGCGTCGGCGCTCTCGAGGGGCGCGACCTCAGGGGTGTAGAACACCACGCCGCCCTGGTCGGCCCCCGGCGGCATGGGGTCGTAGATCTTGGCGGGGATCTGGGGCTGCTGCTTCTCGCAGCCCAGCGCTGCCGTGAGACAGAGAGCGAAGAGGAGGGCGGGGCGCTTCACGTCCCCAGCTTAGCGAGGCAGGATCAAGGGACGAGGTGGGGAGAGGTGCGGTGGCCCAGGCCGGCACACACTTCTGAGCGAAAGCGTAAGGGGCTGGTGCGCCACCCTTCTCGAGGCGTGGAAGGTCACACCTCCCGCAGCACCAGCCCCTGGTGCTT
>MDTG01448999.1_pt1 | contig 13812 bp, 9 predicted proteins | sample 811421 | NCBI WGS metagenome assembly MDTG01 (sample SAMN05326645, study PRJNA326480) | marine metagenome | isolation source: seawater | place: Pacific Ocean: South East | collected 2011 | reverse complement strand
CCGCGAGCCACCCTCAGCATCGCCTCGCGCCGAACGCGCGCTACTGGCGGGCCGAGGCGCTCTACATCCAGCGCCGCTACCCGGCCGCCCGCGCGGCCTTCGAGGCCTACCTGCGCGCCCACCCCTCGGGGGAGAAGGCCCCGGACGCGCTCCTGAAGATCGGTCTCTGTCACCAGCGCATGGGGGACGGAATGGCCGCGCGCCGGGCCTATGAGCGGCTCCGGCGCGAGCACCCCCAAAGCGTCGCGGCGCGCCTCGCGTCGCGGGAGGACGCCTGATGAAGAAGCACCTCGGCCTCGCGATCCTGCTCGGCCTCGCCGCCGCCCCGGATGGTCTCTCGGCGCAGGCCGGCGAGTCGGACCTCGAACGCGCCCGTCGCTCGGGCAGCGGCATCGTGGTCGGCGGGCGTCCGAACTCGACGCTCGTCCCCGACGTCTACACGGTGCGCCGCGGCGACACCCTCTGGGACATCAGCGGGCGCTTCTTCGGCAACCCGTGGGAGTGGCCGCGGGTCTGGTCCTACAACCCCGAGATCACCAACCCGCACTGGATCTACCCCCTCGACCGGCTCCGTCTGCGTGCCGAGGGCGAGGCCCAGCCGCTCCCGGAGACGAGCGTCCGCGCCCCCGAGCGCGCCGAGGTCGGCACCGTCTGGCTACGCGACCAGGGCTACCTCGACCAGGAGGCGCTCGAGGAGAGCGGCGTCATCGTCGGCTCGCCCGAGGAGCAGATGCTCCTGTCGACCTACGACGACATCTACGTCCGCTTCGACGACGAGGCGCCGGTCCAGCCGGGCCGCGAGTACACGGTCTTCCGGGTCATCGGGGAGGACGAGCGGAACCCCGACGAGAGCGGTCAGCTCGTCCGCATCTACGGCACCGTGCGCCTGCGGAGCTACGACCGCGATCGCGGCGTGGGCCGCGCGACCATCACCGAGGCGCTCGACCCGATCGAGCGCGGCTACCGCATCGCGCCCGTGCCGCGGCGCTTCGAGGTCGTCCCGCCGCGGGAGAACGCGCAGGACGTCCAGGCCGAGGTCGTCGCCACGCTCCGCCCCCGCAGCCTCAGCGCCGACTACCAGATCGTCTTCCTCGACGCCGGCCGCGAGCAGGGCGTGCAGCTCGGGAACCGCTTCTTCGTCGTGCGCGCCGGGGACGAGTGGCGCGAGAGCCTCTCCCAGCGGCCGACGAACTACGGGACGCTCGAGCAGGACGTGCCCGATCCGGACGAGGAGGACCTCCCGCCGGAGGTGATCGCCGAGGGCCGGGTCGTCGACGTCCGCGACAACACCTCCACGCTGATCATCATGCGCAGCGTGCACGAGCTGGCCGTCGGCGACCGCGCCGAGATGCGCCAGGGCTTCTGAGCTCGGGCGCGGGGCTTCAGGCCTCGCCGGACGAGCGTTGATTCGTCGCCGGCCTTCGGGGGAGACTCCGTCGGTGGCGAGCTCTTCGCGACAGCGGCCGGATGGACCTCCGACGGAGGACGTGCGGGCCGATCTGGACGCGCTCCGCATCGAGATGGAGCGCGAGCGGGCGAAGCTGCGCACGCTCCAGGAGATCGGCGTGCTCCTCGGGTCGACCCTCGACCTGAACGAGCTGCTGACCATGGTCCTCGAGCGCATCAGCGACGTGATGGACGCCGATCGCTCGACCCTCTACCTCCTCGACGAGGACACGGGCGAGCTCTGGTCCAAGCTCGCCCAGGGCGAGCACGTCCACGAGATCCGCCTGAAGGTCGGCGAGGGTCTGGCCGGCTCGGTCGCCAAGACCGGCAAGAGCCTGAACCTCAAGGACGCCTACCAGGACGTCCGCTTCGACGCCGAGTGGGACCGGCGCACGGGCTACCGCACCCGCTCGGTGCTCTGCGTGCCCATGAAGAACCAGCACGGGCGCACCATCGGCGTGGTGCAGGTCCTCAACAAGAAGGACGGCGGCTGGTTCACGCGCGAGGACGAGGCGCTCCTCGGGGCGCTCAGCTCGCAGGCGGCCGTCTCCATCGAGAACTCGAAGCTCTTCCTGAGCGTCGTCGGCAAGAACATCGAGCTCCTCGAGACGCAGGAGCAGCTCCAGAAGAAGATCCGCGAGCTCGACGTGCTCTTCGAGATCGCCCAGGTCTCGGCCGGCGCCATGGAGCTCGACGAGCTGCTCCAGGGCGTGCTCGCGCGGACCATGCGCGCCGTGGACGCGGAGGCGGCGTCGATCCTCCTGGCCGACGAGGTCACGGGGAACCTGCACTTCCGCGCCGCGGTCGGCGGCGAGCCGAAGAAGGTGCAGCGGCTCCAGATCAAGAGCGGTTCGGGCATCTGCGGCTGGGTCGCCAAGCACGGCAAGCCCCAGGTCGTGAACCGCGTCGACGACGACGTGCGCCACTCGCGGCACATCTCCGAGGAGGTCGGCTACCACCCGCGGAACGTGCTCTGCGTGCCGCTCCGCTGGGACGACGGCGACCGGCAGGGCATCGGCGCCGTCGAGCTGCTCAACAAGTCCAAGGGCCAGGCGGACTTCACCGACGACGACCTGAAGCTCGCGACGGTGATCGCCGGCCACGTCTCGACGGCCATCGAGCAGGCCCGGAGCCGCGAGCGGCGCGAGCGGGAGCAGCGCCTCTCGGCCCTCGGCCAGTTCCTCTCGAGCGTGCTCCACGACCTGAAGACGCCCATGACCGTGATCAAGGGCTACGTGCGCATGCTGGCGAGCGAGGAGGACCAGGAGGTCCGCCAGCAGTACGTCGACACGGTGCTCGCGCAGGTCGAGATCCTCGACGCCATGACGCGGGAGACGCTCGCCTTCGCGCGGGGCGATCGGAAGCTCTGGGTGCGCAAGGTCTACCTCTACAAGTTCTTCGAGGACCTCGCCGAACAGCTTCGGCGGGCCCTCGGCGATCGCATGGAGATCGAGCTCGAGCTCCGCGATCGGGGCGTCGCCCACTTCGACGCGCCGAAGGTGCAGCGGGCGGCCCACAACCTCGCCCGGAACGCGGCCGAGGCCGCGGCGGCGCTGGACCGGAAGGGCACCTTCCGCATCGTCGTGGATCGGCGCGAGGACGGCGCCCTGCTCTTGCGCTTCGAGGACGACGGGCCGGGCGTCCCGGAGGCGATCAAGGAGCGGCTCTTCGAGTCCTTCACGACGCACGGCAAGGACGAGGGCACGGGCCTCGGGCTGGCCATCGTGCGGCAGATCGTCGAGGACCACGGGGGCGAGATCGCCTTCGAGAGCGAGCCCGGGCGCACGGTCTTCGCGATCACGCTGCCGCAGTCGGCCGACGGGGCCATCACGTCGAGCGGCGACCGCGCGGCTGCCAGCTGAACCTGCCAGCTGAAGCCGCCAGCTGAGACCGCCAGCTGAACCGTCCGCGGAGCGCGACGGCGACGGAGCCCGGGCCGCGCCTCGGGCGCGCCGCCCAGACGCGGCATCGTCGCGTCTGGGGCGAAGCGTCGACGGTGGGTCGCCTTGCGGGCGTCCTCCGAGAGAGGGGCGCGGCTACCGAGACGTGGAGCCGGTCGGGGAGACGCGCGGCCCCGAGCTGCATCCTCTCGGGGTGCGGCCGAGCGCGGACCGCGGACCGCGGACCGCGAGGGACGGAACGACGGAACGACGGAACGAGGAAGGCCGACCCCGGGAGGTCGGCCTTCGGCTCGAGCGTGAACGCGAGACGCCTACTCGGCGGCCTGCTCGGTGGCGGCCTCCATCGGCGTGGTCGGCGCCTCCTCCATCGCGGGGGCGGGGGCCGGCGCGGCCTCTGGCTCGGGGGCGGCCATGGCGGTCGGGGCCGCCATCGGCGTCGGGGCGGCCATGGCGGTCGCGGCGGCGCGCTCCGTGGCCGACTCGGCGGGCGAAGTGCGCGCCGCGGGGGCCTCCACGGGCTCTTCGGCGACGTCCTCCGACACCTCGGCGGCGTCCTCCGGCTCCTCGGCGGCGGCCTCGGCCTCCTCGGCGGCGCCCTCGGCCTCCGGCGCTTCCTCGTCCAGCGGCTCGTCGACGGGCTCCTCGGCCTCCGCCTCGTCCTCGGAGGCCGCCTCCTCGTCGCCGTCCTCGGCGCCCGCGGCGCCCTCCTCCTCGTCGTCGCCGCTCGCGCCCGACGCGGCCCCGGCGCTGATCTCCTCCGCGACGTTCTCGAGGGCCTGGTCGCCCGGCGAGGAGAGGTAGGCCAGCGTGGCCGAGAGGATCATGAAGAGCGCCGCCGAGATGGCGGTCATCTTCGTGAGGATGTTGCCGGCCCCGGCGCCGCCGAAGACCTGCTGACCCGCGCCGCCGCCTCCGCCGAACGCGGCGCCCATCCCGCCGCCCTTACCGGACTGCAGGAGCACCACGAGGATGAGGAAGAGGCAGACGATGACGTAGACGATGCTGAGGAACGTGAACACGGCGTGCTCTCGAAGCGGTGGTCGCTGGCTCGTGAAGAAGAGGGGAGGGCGGTCTCAGCCGCCCGGAAGCGCGGCCCGGATGATGGGCACGAAGGTGTCGGCGCGCAACGAGGCGCCGCCGACCAGGGCGCCGTCGATGTCCTCCTGCGCGAGGAGCTCGGCGGCGTTGGCCGGCTTGACCGAACCTCCATAGAGGATTCGCACCCGCGGCGCCACCTGACCGAGCTTGCCGCGGATGGCCGCGTGCACCTCCTGGGCGTCCTCGGGCTTCGCGGTCTTCCCGGTGCCGATCGCCCAGACGGGCTCGTAGGCGAGCACGACGGCGCTCGCGTCCTCGACGCCCTCGAGCCCGGCCTCGACCTGGCCGAGCACCACCTCGAGCGTCTCGCCCGCCTCGCGCTGCGCGAGGGTCTCCCCGACGCAGAGGATCGGCGTGAGCCCCTTCGCCAGCACGGCGCGCACCTTGCGGTTCACGCCCTCGTCGGTCTCCCCGAAGAGCTGCCGCCGCTCCGAGTGCCCGACGATCACGTGCGTGCAGCCCACGTCCTTCAGGAGCTCGGGGCTCAGCTCGCCGGTGAAGGCGCCCCGGTCCTCCCAGTGCGTGTTCTGCGCGGCGAGGCCGATGGACGACCCCTCGAGCGCCCCAGCGACCGGGTGGAGCGCCGTGGCCACGGGCCCGACGACCACCTCGACGCCCTCGAGGCCGTCGGCCTCGGCGCGGAGCGCCTTCACCAGCGCCAGCGCCTCGCCGACCGTGAGGTTCAGCTTCCAGTTCCCGGCGACGATCGGAGTCCGGCTCGGCATCTCGCTCATAGCAGCGCCTCCACCCCGGGGAGCTTCTTCCCCTCCATGTACTCGAGGCTCGCCCCGCCGCCCGTCGACACGTGGTCGTAGCGGCTCGCGAGGCCCGCCTGCTGGATGGCCGCGACGCTGTCCCCGCCACCCACCACCGTGAAGCCCGGGCAGGTCGCCATGGCCTCGGCGACCGCGGTCGTGCCGTGGGCGAAGGCCGGGTTCTCGAAGAGCCCCATGGGCCCGTTCCAGAAGACCGTGCCGCCCTTGCGCACGCGATCCGCGTAGACCTTCTCGGTCTCGGGCCCGATGTCGAGGGCCATCTGCGCGCCGCCGACTCCGTCCAGGCCGACGACCTCGGCGGAGGTGTCCTCGAGCGACTCGCCGACCCGGAGGTCCGTCGGCAGGAGCAGGTCGACGCCCTTCTCCTCGGCCTTCGCGATCACCGAGCGCGCGAGCGCGAGCTTCTCGTCCTCGACCAGGCTGGCGCCGAGGCTCCGGCCCTGCGCCGCGAGGAAGGTGTTGGCCATGGCGCCGCCGATGACGAGCGCGTTCACCCGCGAGAGGAGCGCTTCGATGACACCGATCTTGTCGCTCACCTTCGCGCCGCCGAGCACGGCCACGTAGGGGCGCTGGACCTCGCCGCGGAGCTTGTCGAGGGCCGCCAGCTCCTTCTCGAGCAGCAGGCCCGCGCCGCGCAGGCCGATCATCTTCGGCAGCGCGTTCACCGAGGCGTGCGCCCGGTGCGCCGCCCCGAAGGCGTCGTTCACGTAGACGTCCGCGTAGGCCGCGAGCTGCTTGGCGAAGGCCTCGTCGTTCGCCTTCTCCCCGGGGTGGAAGCGGAGGTTCTCGAGGAGCGCGACCTGCCCGTCGCGCAGGTCCCCGACCACCTTGCGCGCGCCGTCCCCGACGCAGTCGTCGGTGAGCACGACCTCGCCCACGCCGAGCAGCTCGGCGAGGCGCTGGGCGGCCGGCTCGAGGCTGAGCTCGGGCACGCGCTTGCCCTTCGGCCGACCGAGGTGCGACGCGAGCACCAGGCGCCCGCCCTCCTCGAGGATGTGCTCGATGGTCGGCAGGGCCGCGCGGATGCGGGTGTCGTCGGTCACCGTCGTGCCGTCGAGGGGCACGTTGAAATCGACGCGGCAGAACACGCGCCGGCCCGCGATGGGCAGGTCCTTCAGCGAACGGATGGGCACGCTCTCCCCCTTGGAGTCGGTCGGTCGGGCCAGGAATCGGTGGGCCACCCCGCGTGCAGCGGGGCGGCGGATGCGGCGCGGCCCCGACGCGCGCGCGCCGGGGCCGCCGGTGGCTCAGGCCTTCTTGGCCATGACGCGCGCGAGGTCGATCATGCGCATCGAGAAGCCCCACTCGTTGTCGTACCAGCTCTGCACCTCGACGAGGTCGTCCCCGATGACCTGCGTCTGGTTGAGGTCGGCGATCGACGAGTGCGGGTTGCCGATGTAGTCGGTCGAGACGAGCGGCGTCTTCTCCACCCCGAGCACGCCCTTCAGCGGGCCGGCGGCGTACTCCTCGAGCCAGCCGTTGATCTCCTCGGCGGTCGTGTTCTTCGCCACGTGCGCCGTGAGGCAGACCATGGAGACGTCCGGCGTGGGGACACGGATGGCGACGCCGTCGAGCTTGCCGTCGAGCTCCGGGAGGACGAGGGCGATGGCCTTCGCGGCGCCCGTCGTCGTCGGGATCATGCTCATGGCCGCGGCGCGCGCGCGGCGGAGGTCGCCGTGCGGCAGGTCGAGGATGCGCTGGTCGTTCGTGTAGCTGTGCACGGTGACCATGTGCCCCTTGATGATGCCCAGCTTCTCCTGGAGCACCTTCGCGATGGGGGCGAGGCAGTTCGTCGTGCACGAGGCGTTCGAGACGACGACGTGCTCGGCGGGGTCGTACTGGTCGGTGTTGATGCCGACGCAGAAGGTCGCGTCCACGGCGCCCTTCGCCGGGGCGCTGATGATCACGCGCTTGGCGCCCGCGTCGAGGTGCCCCTGGCACTTCTCCTTGTTGCGGAAGACGCCGGTGCACTCGAGCACGATCTCCGCGCCGAGCTCGCCCCACTTCAGCTTCGAGGGGTCCTTCTCGGCGCTGGTCGCGATGACCTGATCGCCGACCTTCAGCCCGCCCTCGACGGCCGACACGTCGCGCCCGAAGGTGCGGTGGACCGAGTCGTACTGGAGCAGGTGCGCGAGGGTCTCGTCGTCCGTGAGGTCGTTGATGCCGACGATCTCGAGGTCGCTGTTCGGGTCCGCGAGGATGGCGCGGGCGACGCAACGCCCGATGCGCCCGAATCCGTTGATGCCGATCTTGGTGGCCACGTTGGCTCCCCTTCTGGGTTTCGGTGCGGGTCGAAGAGCGGCGCGCGGGCGCGCCGTCACGCCGGTGTGAGTGCCGGCAATGGCGGCCTCCTTACCGTGCCCCTCGGAGGTGGTCAAGGACGGTCGGGGAGGTCCGAGAGAGATCGCTCGGTTCGGTGTTGGCTCGGAAAAACCGAGTGAAACGACTTCGCGACAGGCCCGGGACGAAAGAAGCCGCCGCGAGCGCGGGGCTCGATCGGCGGCTCGGTCGCGAGTGCTCTAGGGCGCGCGGGCGGGCCCAGCAGAGGGCTCGGGACGCGGCGCCCAGGTGTCGGCGTCAGGCGTCCGCGTCGGGCGTCGGCGTCAGGCGTCCGCGCTCAGGCGTCCGCGTCGGTCTTGATGTCGCTCGTCACGAGCTCGAGGAGCGCGTTCGTGAAGCCGACGATGTCCGAGCGGCTGTGGCCACTCGCCTTGAGCTCGCGGTAGACGCTCTTGGCGAGGATGCGGAGCGCGCGGGCGTCGCCCGTCGGGATCGAGGAGCGGCGCGGGGTCGAAATCTCCTGCATGTCGTCGTGTTCTCCAGGGGAGGTCCCGTTCGTCCGGGACGTCGTTCGTTCTTCGTCGCTGAGGGGCATGGTGAGGGTGTCGTGGGGCCTCTCGGAAGCCCGACCCTTCGCAGGGGAACAACGCAGGTTCCGTGCCACGGGGCCAGAAGTCGCCGAAAGCCTGTGGCGCATCCGAAAAACGTCAAGTGTTCCGGTGGGTTCGAGCGCGAATCGAGGCGACGCCGGCGATGCTCGGCTTCGATACGTGCGTAGACCGGTTCGCGCTCTCCCGGGGGCAGGTGCGAAGCCGCCTACCCAGCGTGACGAAACGTCTCAGTCGCCTTCTTCGGCGGGGTTTCCGTCCGATGTCGCCGGGGTTTCGGCTTGGTCTTCGGGGCGGTCTTCGGACGTGCCGTCGGCGCCGTCGCCGGCCCGCTCGCGGACCGCGTCGCGGGTGGCCTCCGCGGCCCGGAGCGCGGCCTCGGCGTTCGCGTCGAGCTCGGCCGACTCCTCCCCCTCGGCCTCGCCGCTCGTCGGCGCCTCGCCCTCACCGGGCTCGCCGTCCGTGGTCGGCGCGCCCTCGGCGTCCTCCTGCTCGCGCTGCCGCCGCTCCTGGGCCCGGAGCCGCGCCTCGACGTAGACGCGCATGTTCCGAAGCCCCTTGTCGAAGTTCAGCTCGGCGTCGTGGGCGCGCCCGAGGAAGTAGAAGACCTCCGGGTGGCGGAGCACGTACTGCTCGTCGCTCCGGATGAGGTCCTCGAACTGCTCGATCGCCTCGCCGTAGCGCGACTGGTAGGTGCTCGCGGTCTTGAAGAGGAGGTAGCCGTAGAGCAGGCGCATGCTCGGCCCGCTGTGGAGACGGAGGGGCGCCGGGATGTCCTCCATGGCGCCGAGGGCCGTGCCGTAGGAGCCGATGTCGACGGCCTGCCGCACGCGCTCGAAGCCCTCCGTCAGCGTGCGCGCCTCCCGGGCGGCCATCTGCGGGCCCGGCACCGGCGGCTCGATGGCGATGGTCGGCTCCCCCTCGCCGGTCATCAGGCGCGTGAGCACCTCGGCGGCGACGGCGGTGGTGCGGCTCCCGCCCTCGTCCTGGCTGCGCGCGATGAACGCGGCCGCCTCGGCCTTCTTGCCGTGGGCGATGAGCGACATGGCCATCTCGGCGTAGTTCTCGGCCGCCTCCGAGCCTTCGCCGAAGCCCTCCGCGTGGAGGACGACGCGGCCGTAGGGCCAGTCCGGCGAGTAGATGTTCGCGAGGTAGCCCTCGAAGCGCTGGAAGCCGATGAGGTCGCGCGGCGCCTGGAATTCGATGTGCGCGTTGTCGTCCGTGTTCAGCACGACGGGCTCGCGCCGGCAGGTGTCCTCGGGGCAGCCGCGGTCGGGCGGGTTGTTCGAATCCGGGTAGGCGATCCACTCGCCGCCGCGGAGGCGATGCTCGATCTGCGTGAACTGCATCACCTCCTCCTTGGAGGCGAGGAGCACGCGGGCGAAGACGTCGAAGGGCGAGTGGATGTAGGCGCGCTCGAGCTCCTGGGGGGCGCCCTCGAGCTGGTAGGCGCTCCGGACGCGCTCGAGGTCGAGGGGGAGCGGCGAGTCCGAGCCGAGCATGACCGTGTCCGAGGAGAGGTCCTCGGCGGCGAAGACGACCACGTGCTCGAACTGGGAGGCGAAGGTCCGGTAGATGGTCTTGATGTTCTCCGGGCTGAGCTCGTAGAGCTGCACCCACTGGCAGTAGATGCCGCCCTCGCGGAGGCGCTGCTTGGTGATGCGCCAGTGGTCGGTCGTGAAGAGGTCGCTCACGCCCGTGATCCACGGGTTCGAGGGCTCGGAGACGATGACGTCGTACTGCTGGTCCGTGCTCGCGAGGTAGTTCCGGCCGTCGTCGTTGACGATGGTGAGCCGGTCCATCTCGATGTACGGGAAGTCCTGCAGGACGTAGTCGAGGCCGTTGACGTCCTCGAAGAACTTGGAGGCCTCGGGGATGGAGCGCTCGAGCTCCATCACGTCGACCCGCTCGACCGGGAACTTCAGGACCGTGCCGACGGTGACGCCCGAGCCGAAGCCGACGACGGCGACGTCGAGGCCCTCGGGGCCCTCGGGGTGCATGAGCAGCGGGTAGGCGCCGACCATGATCTGCGTCGGCATGTCGTCGCCGTTCGAGGCGTCGACCTTGCCGTTGTTCTTGAGGGCGTAGTGCCGGCCCCAGCGCTCGACGCTGACCGTGGTGGAGAGGCCGTCGTGGTAGTAGACGAGGTCCGGCTCGCCCCAGGCCTCGGAGCAGGCGTCCTCGGCGAGGGAGACGCGGAAGACGCCGAGGGTCATCTGGCTGAGGTTCCAGCGCATGTCCTCGAGGCTGTCGAAGTAGCTGGGCTTCCAGCCGAGGAGCGCGAGGACGACGACCATCGGCGGGATGAGCGGCGCCAGGATGTAGATGCTGAGCGCGTACCAGCCGGGCGGCGCCGACTTCGCCACGGCCTCCGCGTCGCCCTCCTTCGCGGCCTTCGTCTCGCCCCGATCGGCGGCCGCGGCCACCAGGAGGAGGAGGGCGACGCCGAGGTAGACGAACATGCCCGTGATGATCGTCCGCTCCATGCCGAGCGACTGCATGAGCACGAAGCCCGGGAGCCAGGCGCCGAGGATGGAGCCGAGCGTGTTGCCCGCGTAGACCGTGCCCACGTCGCGGCCGACCTGGTCGCCGCCGCGGGTCCAGACGCGGAGGACGAGGGGGAACATGGCGCCCATGCCCGCCGTCGCCGGGAGCGTGCAGAGGGCGACGGTCAGGAACATGAAGAACTGCACCAGGCCCACGCTCTCGTAGAGGGTCTCGATGGAGGCCACGAGCTGGGCGAAGGCGCAGGGGATCTCGTCCTGGAAGAGGTAGTTGACGAAAGCCGCGACGGCGATGAAGAGCGGCATCGTCGCGAGCTGGAGCACCGGGTAGCGGCGGAGGGCGACGACCAGCGCCAGGAAGGCGCAGAGGCAGAGGACGACGGCCGCGAGGATGGCCGGGAGGCGGCCCTCGAAGGTGACGAGGTTGAGGACGGCGCCGATGGCCGGGACCGCGAGCATGAGCAGGGCGGCCTTCACCGGCGGGTTCGGTGAGGGGACCGCGCGGCGGCGCTGGGCGACGGCGCCCCAGATGACGATGATCGGGACGGCGAAGACGGCGTCGAGGAGGAGCCAGGTGAGCCAGTCCTCGTCGATGCCCCAGGTGGCGTTGCCGAAGGCGACCAAGACGAGCGAGGTGATCGCGACGGTGGGGAGGAGGCGCTTGCCGGCGATGACGCCCGAAGCCACGGCGGAGCCGCCGCCGATGCCGATGAGGAAGGTCATCAGGATCAGGGCGAAGGCCTGGAAGGACGAGCCGATGGTCATGGCCAGCGAGCGCGTCCAGACGACCTCGTAGCAGAGGGAGGCGAGGCCCGAGGCGGCGAAGGCGAAGAAGGCGAGCTTGCGGGCGATGGCCGGGACGGGGAGGGCGATGTCCGGGAGCTTCTCCTCGCCGTCGAGGTCGGGATCGGGGGCGCCTTCGGGGACGTCGTCGTCCGACGTGGCGCGCTTGCGGGCGGCCTTCTCGCGCTTCTTCTTCGCCTTCTTTTCGGCCTTCTTCTCGGAGGCCTCGTCGTCTTCGTCGGCGTCTTCCGCCGATACCGCGGTTTCGGCCTCCTCGCCGTCCTCGTCGGGCTCCGCGGGGCTCTCGTGGACGACGACCTCCTTGCCGGGGCGCCAGGAGAGCTTCTCGCCGGGCTTCCAGGTCTCGCCGAGGAGCTGCTTCCGGAACGCGAAGATCAGCGCGAAGAGCAGGAAGTTCATGCACGCCGCGACCACGTTCGTGATCGAGACGCCGAGGGCCGGCAGGAAGACGAAGCTGCCGAGGGCGACGCCGGCGACGGCGCCGAAGGTGTTCACGGCGTAGAGCGCACCGACGATGGAGCCGACGTCGTTCTGGCTCATCTTCGTCGCGCCGCCGGTGGCGCGGCTGCGGCGGCCGATGGAGAGGGTGCCCGTGAGGAGCGCGCCGACGGCGCCGACGCCGAGGATCCCGGCCATCAGCGGGTTCAGCTCGGTGAGGAAGAAGACCGCGGCCGCGGCGCCGCCGAAGATGGCCGCCATGCCGAACCAGGCCTTGGTCGGCAGGGGGCGGTCGTTGGCCGGGTCGAAGGCGCGGACGAAGTGGCGCGAGAGGAGCGGGAGGCTCGAGCCCATGAGCGTCGTGGGCACGAGCAGGATGGGCACGACGACCAGGAAGCGGATGCCGAGGCGCATCCACCAGAGCTCCACGTCGTTGCGGAGCCAGGCGTTGACGCCCGCGAGCCAGCCCTCCGAGTCGACCAGGAAGGGCACGAGCAGCGCCCAGATGCCGACCAGGCCCTCGACGATGCCGTAGGTGATCAGCGGGTGCTTGATGCGATCCGCGAAGCGCCCGGCGACGAAGGCGCCGAGGCCGAGGCCCGCCATGAACACCGTGACGGTGGTCGAGATGGCCACGTGGCTCGCGCCGAAGACGTGGGCGAGCATGCGCGACCAGATCGACTGGAAGATCAGGCTGGAGGCGCCGGAGAGGAAGAAGGCGAGGAAGGCTGCGGAGCGCATGGGCGGTGGGGACGGGTATCGGCGCCCGACCGGGAGGCGTCGGGGACGGCTCTCCGGAGGACGCCCTCGGACCGCGGCCGATTCCGCGGGGAGGGTGAGCCCCGAACGGGGCTCGACTACACTGGAGGGTCCAGGGACGCAACCGTGTGTGAGGCGTCCCGGAACCCCGAGCGCCCGAGCCTTGTTCTCTTCGACCCGCTGCGCCAGCCGCCTCGCGCCCCTCTTCGGGGCCCTCCTCGCGGTGCTCGTCGTGGGGGGCGGCGCGCTGCCTGCGGCGGCCCAGGAGAGCCCGCGGAGCCCCCGTCGAGGGCGCGCGGAGCGGCTGCACGCGACCGGGCAGGCGCTGGTGGCCGCCGGGAACGCCGTGAGCGCGAGCTCCCACTTCCGACGGGCCATCCAGGTCGATCCGAGCTTCGCCGCCGCGTACGTCGCGCTCGCCGAGATCTATCTGGCGCGGGGCGACGTGGGGGCGGCCCTCGAGGCCGTGCGGGTCGGGATCCGGCGGGAGCCGGGTCATGTGCCGCTCCACCTGACGCTCGCGCGGGCGCTCCGGGAGGGGGGCGACCGGGCGGAGGCGCTGGAGGTGCTGCGGCGGCTGGTGGACCGGGCGCCGCGCTCGGTGGCGGCGCGGCTCGAGCACGCGGCGCTGGCGCGGGCGCGGGGGAGCTGGTCGGAGGCGCTGAGCTCGTACCGGGCGCTGCTGGCCATGGCCGAGGAGGGCGAGGACGTGCCCGCGGAGGCGCGCGAGGACGCGCGGCGCTACGCGGCGGCGCTGCGGCTGCTCGTGCCGGAGCTGGACCCGACGCGCCAGGAGTGCGAGGCGAGCCCGCTCCGCGCCGCGCTCTGCGCGGCGGATTCCGCTCGCTGACGCTCGCTATTTTGGCTTACCAGCGCGGCCGTGGGCCGCTCGGCGCTCGCTCCGCTCGCGTCACACGCCTCGGTTCTTCATCGGGACGCGAACGCGGCTCCGTGGGGCCGGGCAACGGGGGCAGACACAGCTGCGCTCCCCTTCGCAGCCAGGGGACTTCGCCGCTGCCGCGGCCAGAGAGCTCCCCTTCGCAGTGGCCGGGCTTCGCCGCTCCGCAGCCGGAGTGCTCCCCTTCGCAGCCAGGTGACGTCGCCGCTGTCGCGGCCAGAGAGCTCCCCTTCGCAGTGGCCGGGCTTCGCCGCTCCGCGGCCAGAGCGCTCCCCTTCGCAGTGGCCGGGCTTCGCCGCT
>MDTG01361415.1_pt1 | contig 13812 bp, 9 predicted proteins | sample 811421 | NCBI WGS metagenome assembly MDTG01 (sample SAMN05326645, study PRJNA326480) | marine metagenome | isolation source: seawater | place: Pacific Ocean: South East | collected 2011 | reverse complement strand
GCTGAGTCTTCCGAGGCTGAGTCTTCCGAGGCTGAGTCTTCCGAGGCTGAGTCTTCCGAGGCTGAGTCTTCCGAGGCTGAGGGGAAGGAGGGCTAGGTGAGCGGCGAGCCAGCGCAGCCGAGCGAAGAGCCCCAGCCCGAGGACGTCCAGGACGGGGTGGTCCCCGAGGGCGAGATCGAGCCCGGCGTGCACCCAAGCCAGAGCGGCGAGTACGTGCGCCCTGGGGTGGGCCCCAGCGAGAGCGGCGCCCACGTGATGCCGGGCGTGCACGAAGACGAAGACGAGGTCGTCCTCGACGACGAGGCGGAGCAGGGCTCATGAGCAAGGAGCCGATCCTCGAGGTCAAGGACCTCGAGATGCACTTCCCGATCGAGGAGGGGATCCTGTTCACCCGCGAGGTGGCTCGGGTCCGCGCCGTGAACGGCGTCAACTTCCACCTCAAGCCGGGCGAGACCCTGGGCCTGGTCGGCGAGTCGGGCTGCGGTAAGTCCACGACCGCGCGGGCCGTGCTCCAGCTGCACCGCCCCACCGCGGGGAACGTGCTCTTCAAGGGCGAGGACCTGACCCAGCTCTCGGGGGAGCGCCTGCGTCAGGTGCGGCGCAACCTGCAGCTGATCTTCCAGGACCCCTACGCCAGCCTGGACCCGCGCTGGACGGTGCGCCGGATCGTGGCCGAGCCGCTGCACAACTTCGGCCTGGCCGGCAGCCGCGCCGAGCTGCGGGACAAGGTCCACCACCTGCTCGAGACCGTGGGCCTCGACCCCTCCTTCGAGGGTCGCTACCCCCACGAGTTCTCGGGCGGCCAGCGCCAGCGGATCGGCGTCGCGCGCGCCCTGGCCCTCGAGCCCGAGGTGATCTTCTGCGACGAGCCCGTGAGCGCGCTCGACGTCTCGATCCAGGCCCAGATCATCAACCTGCTCCAGGAGCTGCAGGAGAAGCGTGGCCTGAGCTACGTGTTCATCGCGCACGACATCGCCGTGGTGCGCCACATCTCCCACCGGATCGCGATCATGTATCTCGGCCGGATCGTGGAGACCGCTGCGCGGGACGACCTCTACGCGAACACCCGCCACCCCTACAGCAAAGCGCTCCTCGGCGCGGTCCCGATCCCCGACCCGGCGATCGAGCGCAAGCGCGAGAAGGTGCTCCTCGAAGGCGCGCTCCCCTCGCCGCGTGACGTGCGCGCGGGCTGCGACTTCGCCTCGCGCTGCCCCCTGCGCAGCTCCGTGGACAAGGACGACCGCTGCCTGAAGGAGGTCCCGCGCCTCCTGCCCATCGCCGGCAAGGAGCACATGGTCGCCTGCCACTACCACGATCAGGGGTAGCGCTAGCAGCGGTCCTTTCGCCCGCGGGCGCGCTGCTCGCGGCAGCCCGCGATCGAGCAGCCGCCGCCCTCCTCGAAGCAGGAGGGGTGGTGGGGCGCGCCGCAGCTGTCGCAGTAGACCGTCGGGTGGTCTGCGAGCATGTCGTCGTGGCAGAAGGGGCAGCGGAGGTCGCTGGCCTCGGCGCTCTGGGGAGCCGCCTTGCGGGCTGGCTGGACGACCACGGTCGGGCGGGCCTCGGTCCAGATCAAGTCGAGGATCTCGCGCGCGAAGCCGATCAGGCGCGCCGAGTTCGCCCCCGGGCGGGCCTTGAACACGACCCGCCCGCCTGAGATCCGCAGCGAGTGTCCGTCGTAGCGGCGGAAGAGGGTCCGGGCGGGTCCGGCCACGTTCTCCGAGCCACGCACCAGGGGCTCGTCGGCGCCGAGCAGGCGACGGATCCAGCTCGGTCGGCGGATCTCGAGCTCGATCGACGAGTTGGCTCGACAGCGGACCTCGGCCAGCCCCTTTCCGAAATAGCGGAGCTCGAGCTCCCGGCCCTCGACGTGGCCGTCGATCCGATCGGCGCGGACCCAGTGGTGTCGCCAGGGACCGTCGAGGGCGTAGGCCACCTGCTCCAGCATGTAGCGCTCGTTCGGGTCGCGGCGCCCGAAGAGGCTGAACAGCCCGAAGAAGAGGTCCAACACCTCGAACACGAGGAACATGCCGCGAATGCTACTCGCCGGACGCAGGCCTTGCGTGTTCTGGCTCCTTGGAACACTCTGCAGGCATGGAGCTCTTCCAGCGCCGCAAGCCGGAGCTGCCCTTCGAGGCCGACGCCATGAGCTTCCTCGTCCCCCAGGACGAGGAGGTCGAGCGGGCGCTCCGCTTCGTGGCCCTGCGCACGCAGCGCAGCGTCCCCCCGCGGATCCGGCTCGCGGCGCGGCCCGAGCAGAGCGATGTCGGCCCCGCCTGCCCCGCCTGCTCAGGGTCGCTCGACCGTCGGCACGACCTGGTGGCCTGCCCGCGCTGCCTCTCGGCCTTCCACCCTGCCTGCTGGCCGAGCGGGGAGCGCTGCTGGTGCGAGCGGCCGCGCCCGCGCGGACGGGGCCACAGGCCGCGCTGATCCGAGCCGGGGAGGCCTGCCCCGACCTGGGCTGGCAACGCCCCCCTCGCCCGCTTAGCGTCTCTCCATGACCGTGCTCGTGGTGGTGACGGACGCCGAAGAGGCGGGGCCGCTGATTCGCTGGGGCGGCCGCTTCGCGCGCGCCCGAGAGCAGACGCTGACGGTCCTCTACGTGAGCCGCGGGGCCAAGCCCAACGCAGGCGAAGAGCTGCCCCTCGAAGACCCCGCCGACGAGCACCCGATCCGGGTCCCGATCCGGGACGCGATCTGGGAGACGGTCGCGATGCTCTGCCTGGACGATCTGGACCACGGGGTGCCGGCCCACCAGCAGGTCGAGGCCCAGCGTCAGCGGGCCATCGGCGAGCGGACCAAGCGCGAGGACTCGCGCGCGATCTCGCGGGAAGACCTGGCGGCCGCGCAGGACGCAGCCTCCAGCGACCCCGCCGAGGGCGAGGCATCCGCCCCCGCCCCCGCGCCCGAGTCCGAGCAGCCGAGCGAGGCGCCTGCAGCCGAGCAGGCGGCGCCGGAGGGCGAGGTCGCTGCGGAGGGAGCGGGGCTCGCGGACACGGCGCCCGCGGACTCCCCGCAGGGGGGCGCCGAGGGCTCGCCCGAGCCGGCGCTCGATGCGCCGACGACCGCGGACAGCGAGGGCGCAGGCGACGCCCTCGCGGACCCAGGCACCCAGATCTCGGCCAAGGCGACGGACTTCGTCAAGCTGCGCAGCCTCAGCCACAGCCGTCAGATGCAGGGCGTCCAGGACGAGATCCGTGAGCTCAAGCCGACCCTGGTGGTGGTCGGGCGTCACGAAGCGCTCAGCTCAGCCGGGCTCGAGGACGACCTCGGCGACCTGCTCCTCGACGCCGCCCCCTGCGACGTGATGCTCCTGCGAGCCACCGCGACGAGCGGTCAGCGCTGCTCCCGCGTGCTCGTGCCCGCTTCGGGCGGCCCGCACGCCAAGGTCTCGCTCAAGCTCGCGGAGGGCCTGACCCGGGACGGCGCCGAGGTCTATCCGCTCTACGTCGAGCCCGAGGGAGGCGACGCCGAGGACTCGCTGGCGGTCGGTCGCTCGCGCTTGCTCAAGGTGATGGCCGAGGCGGGCGTCGACGCGCGCATCGACCGGATCACGCCACGGGTCGAGATCGGCGACGACGTCACCCGCGCGATCGGGACCGCCGCGCAGGACGACTTCGACCTCGTGCTCGTGGGCGCGAGCGACAAGGGCTTCGCCTCGCGCCTGCTCTTCCGCACGATCCCCGAGCGCCTGCTCGCGACGGGGGAGGGGACCGCCATGGCGGTGGTCCGCCGCGGAAAGCCGCTCGGGGAGCGGGCTGCGCTGGCCTTCGGTGAGTTCATCCGCCGCACCGTCCCCCAGCTCGAGCGCGACGACCGCCGGGACCTCTTCGAGCGCCTCGAGGCCGGCTCCAAGTTCAACCTCGACTTCGTGACCCTGATCTCGCTCTCGACGGCGATCGCCAGCCTGGGCCTGCTCCAGAACTCGCCCGCGGTCGTGATCGGCGCGATGCTCGTCGCGCCGCTGATGGTCCCCATGATCGGCGCCGGGCTGGCCTTGGTGCAGGGCAACTACGTGCTCGTGCGCGAGGCGAGCAAGTCGATCGGCTTCGGCTTCCTGACGGCGCTCCTGATCGGGGTGTGCACGGGCGCGCTCTTCGGCTTCGTGATGCCCCCCGACACCCTGACGCCCGAGCTCCTCGCGCGCGGCGGGCCGACCCTCCTCGACCTCTTCGTGGCCTTCGCGTCGGGGATCGCGGCGGCCTACGCCAACGCGCGCCCCAACCTCTCGGGCGCCCTGCCAGGCGTCGCGATCGCGGCGGCCCTCGTCCCGCCGATCGGGACCGTGGGGATCTCGCTCGCGCACGGTGACTTCGTCAACGGCGGAGGCGCGGCGCTCCTGTTCGGCACGAACCTGGTCGCGATCGTGCTGGGGTCCGCGCTGACCTTCCGCGCCATCGGCGTGCACGCCAACCGCGAGGCCTCCAGCCGGCGGATCTGGTCCCGCCGCCTGGCCCTGAGCCTGATCGTGATCTTGCTGGCGCTGACCGTGCCCCTGCTCTCGGGCCTGCTGAGCCTGGTCAGCCAGAAGAACCGCGAGATCCGCCTGACCCCCGAGCTGCGCCTGCGCCTCGAGGCCCGGGTCGAGGCGGCCAACGCGACCTTCGTCAGCGTTGGGCGCAGCTACACCCGCGACGTGCTCGAGGTCGTGGTCGCGAGCCAGCAAGGCCGGGACCCCAAGCGCGTCCTGGCCGACGAGCTCTCGCTCACGGCCTCCAAGACCCTCGGTCGGCACGTGGTCGTGCGGCTGCTCGTGCTCCGGCACGCCTTCGAGGTCGAGAGCGGCGCCGTCGCGCCGGGCCAGCCGCCCCCCGCGACCCCGACCCCGACTCCAGCACCGGTCACGAGCTCGAGCCGCTGAGCGCGGGACGCGCGAGCGCTGGGCGGTGAGCGAGCCGCTCTCGGCCTTGGACCTCCGCCCCGGGGAGGAGGTCCTGTGGGCGGGTCGCCCCGCGACCTTCAGCGCCCACGAGCTGCTCGAGTTGCTCCGGCTCGGCCTGGGCCGCAGCGCCGTGGCGCTGCTGTGGGTGCTGGTGTTCGGCTGGATGTCGGGGGTCACCTTCGGCGTGGCCGCGATCCCGATCGGGGTCGTCCTGGGGACCCTCGCCTGCGGCTACACCTTCGCGCGGGCGCTGGGGAGCCGCACCCAATCGAACGGCTGCGCCTTGACGATCCTGGTGGTGCTCGGGCCGGCGCTCCTCGCGACCTGGATCCTCGTCGCCTGGCGCAACCCCAAGCAGGTGTTCCAGCTGCTGGTGAACCCCGGCTTCGTGGTCGGCTCCCTGGGCGTGCTGATCTCGGCCGCGCACGTGATCAGCCGGATCCTCGACGCCAACACCGTGCACTACTTCGTGACCACGCAGCGGGCGTGCGAGGTCCGGCGCCTGGGCGGGGAGTGGGCCGTGGCCTGGGTCGAGCGCCTGAGGCCCGAGCGCTGCAGCTTGCGGGCCTCACGTGGGCCCGACTCGCCGCGAGGCTGGGGCGACATCGCCTTCGGGCGAGGCGGGCGTCACGTGTTTCGGCGCCTGGAGGATCCCGAGCGGCTGGTCGCTTCCCTGCGCGAAGGCCTGAGCGAAGCCTGGCGGGCGGCCTGGGATCGGCCCCGCGCCGGGGACTCGACGCGCGAACGCGAGGCCGACCCGCCCCCGCGGCCCGAAGCGGTCTCGGCGCGCATGCCCGCTCGCTGGGCGGCTGCGATCGACCTCGGCCCCGAGGAGGACCTGCTCTGGCTGGGGCGCCCAGGCTGGAGGCTGAGCTTCGAGCTGCGCGGCCTGCTCCGCGGCGGGCTGACCGTGGCGGGGACCGTGCTCGGGCTGCTCGTCCTCCTCACGACGCCGGCCCTCAGCCAGGTCTCTCGCGGCGCCGCCCTTTGGGGGCTCGGGGTCTCGGTCGCGGTCGTGCTGCTGGCCTTGTCCCTCTGCCTGCTCGGGATCGCCCTCGACCGCCTGCTCGAAGACCTGAACCGGATCCTCATGATCGCGGCGCTCGCCGCGCTCCTGGTCCTGATCCCCTCGCTGGTCGAGGCCCTCTGGACGGGGCGCGTGCTGGCCCTGGTGCGTGACCCGCTGGCCTGGGCCTGCCTGGCCCTGAGCGTCGTAGGCGCCGCTCACGTGGCGCTCGCGATCCGGAGCCGGGGACGCGTGCGCTACGTCCTCAGCTCGCGCCGGGCCTTCGCGCTGGACGCGGCCAGCGGGGCCCTGCGCTGGAGCGCCGTGCTCGGCGGGGAGCCCCGCGACGTGCGCGCCGTCCCCCTCGGCTCGGAGCGCGAGGAGGGCGGCGAGTTCGGTCACGTGCGCTTTGGCCACGGGCTCGCGGCCCAGACCTTCCTCTTCGTCCCGGACCCGCGCGGGCTCGCCGGGCGCGCTGAGGCCGCGCGCCATTGGCGTCAGGTGGACTCGAGCCTGGAGCCGGAGCCGCCCGCGGGGCCTCCCGCGGGTCGCCTCGAGCCCCTCGCGGTCTCGGCGTCGCGGGTGAGCGCGCCTGCGCTGGCGTGGCGAAGCGCGCGCCGGCTGGTGCGCCCCAGCCCCTGGATCGAGCGCCGGCGCGCGCGGCTGGCTCGTCACCGTCGTTGAAGGGGGCTGGTTCGCCCCTTAGGGTTCTCCCCCCTGGAGGACCCCGTGAAGCCCCCCCGCCTGCTCCTGCCCCTGGCCCTGCTCCTGTTCGCCACGGCGCCGCTGTGGGCGCAGGAGGGAGAGCCCGACCCTGAGTTGGCGCACGCCCGGGCGACCTTTCACACCTTCAGCAAGGCGGCGGTCCAGGCCAAGGACGACCCCGAGAAGATGGCGCGGGCGCGGACCTGCCTCGACCTGTCGGATGTCGACGAGGAGGCCCAGGCCAAGGTCGGCGCCGAGCGCGTTCTACAGCTCCGGCAGGTGCTCGAGGCGGTCAAGCACGTCCCCGAGGGGCTGATCCCCGACGACCCCAAGGCGGAGGCCTTCGTGCTCTACCGCGACCCGGGCGGAGCGGGCGAGATCGTCCTCGATCGGGTCGGGCGGAACTGGCTGTTCAGCGGCGAGAGCGTCGAGCAGATCCCGGACCTGGCCAAGGCGGTCGAGGCTCGCCGTCAGGCGGCCGCGGCGGCCAAAGAGAAGGGAGAGCCGGCCCCCGATCCCAGCGGGGCCGGGCCCGTCGCCAAGCCGAAGGTCAAGGGGCCGCCCGTCGCGCCCAAGTACGAGCACGTCGCCGACTGGCTGCGCGCCCACGTCCCCGACACCCTGCGGGGACGAGCCTTCCTGCTCGAGATCTGGCAGTGGATCGGCCTCGCGCTGCTGGCGACCCTCGGCATCCTGGTGCACCTGGTCGTGATCCGGCTGCTCGCCGCCGTGATCGTGCGCGCGCTCAAGAGCCAGGAGATGGAGGCCGACGTCAAGGAAGCCCGCAACGGCGTGCGCCCCTTCGGGCTGCTGGTGATGGCTGGGGTGTGGTGGCTCGGGCTCTCCTGGCTGGGGCTCCACGCCGACGTGCTCAGGTTCGTCTCGACCGGGATCAAGACCGTGGCCGCGATCGCGGGCGTGTGGGGCGCCTACCGGCTGGTGGACGTCATCTCGGGCGCGCTCGAGCGCAAGGCCGCCCGCTCGGAGAGCAAGTTCGACGACCTGCTCGTGCCCCTGGTCCGCAAGTCGCTCAAGGTGGCCGTGGTCGCCTTCGGCGCGGTGTTCGTCGCGGACGTGCTGCAGTTCTCGATCAAGAGCCTGCTCGCTGGCCTGGGCCTGGGCGGCCTGGCCTTCGCGCTCGCCGCCCAGGACACGGTCAAGAACTTCTTCGGCTCGCTGACGGTCGTCCTCGATCGCCCCTTCGAGGTCGGGGACTGGGTCCTGATCGACGGGATCGAGGGCAGCGTGGAGGAGCTCGGCTTCCGCAGCACCCGGATCCGCACCTTCCACAACTCGGTGATCACGATCCCCAACGCCAAGCTGCTGACCGCGGTCGTCGACAACATGGGGCGTCGCCAATACCGGCGCTGGACGACCAAGCTCGGCGTCGCCTACCACACCACCCCCGACCAGCTGGAGGCGCTGACCGAGGGCATCCGGGAGCTGATCCGCACCCACCCCTACACGCGCAAGGACTACTTCCAGGTCTACGTGACCGGGCTCGCGGACAGCGCGATCGAGATCCTCATCTACACCTTCTTCACCACCCCGGACTGGGGCCGCGAGCTGCGCGAGCGTCAGCGCCTGATCCTGGACATGCTCCGCCTCTGCGAGGCGCTGGGCGTCGACATCGCCTTCCCGACCCAGACCCTGCACGTGGTCAACGTGAACGAGGCCGAGACCGCGGAGCGGGCGGCGGAGGACGCGATCCGGGTCTCGACCTCCGACGAGGCGCAGAACGTCGGTCGCCTCACGGCGCAGCGGCTGCTGGCGCCCGAGGCGCGCCGGACGCAGCGCCTCTTCGCCAATGAGCTCGAGATGGATCGACGGCGTGAGCTCGAGGAGGAGCGCCGGCGCGCGCTCCAGCAGGCCAAGAGCGAGGAGGAGTCGGCGGAGGAAGACGAGGAGGAGTCGGAGGAGCAGAAGAAGCCGATCGAGACCGAGGCCCGCGGCAACGACGCCGATGCGGACGGCGGGGCCGGAGACGGAGGCGGCGAGGGCTAGCCGCCGGGAAGCCAGCCGGGCTACTTCTTCTCGCCCTCGTCGAGCTTGTGGAAGCGAGCGCGGAAGGCGTCGAAGTCCTCGTGCTTGCCTTCCTTGCTGACCTCCTTGCAGGCGCGCTCCAGCAGGTTGCGGAAGCGCTTGCTGGGGCGGCCGCTCAGCTGGACCTTGTCGTAGCGGACCGCTGAGCCGAGGGTCAGGAGCGAGACGTCCACCGGGCCCTCGCCGGCCTCCTCGAGCTCGTAGGTGACGAGGGTCTTGCGGTTGACCTTGATCGTGACGCGGGCCTCGGCCAGGTCGTCCTCGCCGGGCTCGAGGGTCACGCTCAAGCGGACCTTCTTGCTCCCGCGCGCCTGCTTGACCAGCAGCTCCTCGTAGCTGCCGGGGAAGCGCTCGCGCAGGACCGCGACGCTGGGCCCGCGGCCGCGGCTGCGCTGGATCGCGCGGGCCAGGGCCCCGCGAATCTCGCCGTTCCCGCGCAGGGTGGCGGTAGGGAGCTCGGGGAGCAGGTAGCCCACGCCGGCCACGATCGGCTGCTTGGTCCCGAAGGCGACGAGCACGTTCTCGCGCCCGTAGGCGGTCAGCTCGACCGTGATCGGGGCCTCGCGGGAGAAGCTCGCCAGGAGCCGGCGGCGGTCGTGGCCGTAGCCGAGCAGCGACTTCTTCTTGGTGTAGACGCCCCAAGGCTCGACCGGCGCGCCCTTGGGCAGGGGGAGCTTGTTGAGCCAGTTCTTGGCGATCTCGCCGCGGTCACCCATGTGGCGCGGGCCCCGCCAGTCCTCGCCCTGGGCCTCGTCCGCGAAGTCGTAGGCCAGCGAGAGGGTCATGGCATCGCCCTCGCCCTCGGTCTCGAGCTTGCCCTTGAAGAGCGCCGCCAGGGCCTTGCCGCGGTCCATCTCCTTGGGCTGCTTGGCGGCCGCGAGCGCGCTGCTGGCGCTGGCGAGGTCCTCCTTCAGCTCGGGCAGGTCCTTGCCCAGCTTGCGCGCCTCGGCCAGCGCGGCCTCAGCCTCGCCGAGCTTGCCCTCCTCGAGCAGCTTCTGCGCCTTCGCCAGGGCCGCCCGGGCGCTGGCGAGGGCCTGCACCTTGGGGTCGGGGTCCTTGGGGGTGCCTCCCTCAGGAGTGACCTTCGGGCTCGCGCTGGGCTGGGGCTTCGGCGCCCGCATCGCGACGGCCTGCTCGCGGTAGCGCAGGCGCTCGGCCTGGCTGGCGGCGCCGGCGTAGGACTCGACGTCCTCGAGCAGGGCCAGGGCAGCCTCGCCCTTGCCTTCGGCCAGGAGGCCCTCCACCCGCGGCAGGTCCACCTTGAGCTTGGCGTCGATCTGAGCCGAGAGCCCCTTCATCGCCAGCTGGATCTGGGCGCTCCCCGGCACGCCCTCACCCTGGCGGGTCAAGAGCTCGCCGTAGACGTCGCGAGCGCGGGCGAGCTGCCCGAGCTCTTCGAGCGCCTCGGCGCGGCCCTGCGCCTCTTCGCGCGCGGCCCTCAGCTCACGCTCAGCGGCCCGCACCAGGGAGCGTGCGTGCTCGGCGACCTGGCCGCTCTGGTAGCTCTCGAGGAAGGCCTTCGCGCGACGATAGCGCTCGCCGACCTGCGCCACGTGCTCGCGATCCCAGGTCTCCAGCTGAGCGAGGGCCTTCGCGGCCGCGGGATCCACGGGCGGGCGGGACCGGCCCGGCGCCGGCGCGGGCTGGCTGGGGCGGACCCGCAGGGGGCCGGTGTGCTGGGGGCGCTCGCTCTTGGCCGGCTGCTCCTGGCTCGGCGCGACAGCGGGCCGGCTGGGGGAGTCCTGCGCGACCTCGCTGGGGTCTCCGCTCCCGCCGCTCGAGGCGAGGAGGCCCACGACGAGCAGGAGCGCGGCGGCCGCCGCGACCCACAGCACGGGGGGAGGGCCGGCGCGATCGACCTCCGCGGCGCCCGAGCCGAGGCGGCGGAGGTCGCTCGGGGAGTTGCGCTTGCGGACCCGCGAGGAGCGCTTGATCCGCCGCGACGCGCGCGGCGCGGCGGGGGCGGCGGCGGGGGCTTCGCGCTCGCCTGCGACCCAGGCCCCCAGGGCAGCGGCCAGCTCGGCGGCGGTCTGATAGCGCTCGCTCGGGTCCTTGGCCATGCAGCGGGCGACGATCGCCTTGAGCGCCGGGTCGAAGGTCTCGCCGCCGGCGAGGTCGGGCAGCTTGGGCTCGTCGCGGAGCACGCGGGCCAGGATCTCGATCGGGGTGCCGAGGCCGAAGGGCACCTCGCCCGTGATCACGTGCAGCAAGGTCGCGCCCAGCGAGTAGACGTCGGAGCGGGTGTCGGCCTTGCGCAGGTCCTCGGCCTGCTCGGGCGACATGTAGTTCGGCGAGCCGATCACGGTCTTCTTCATCGTGACCGCGCCGCCGCGCGTGTCCTCGACGTCCTTGGCCAGGCCGAGGTCGGCGAGCTTCACCCCGCCATCGCTGGTCAAGAGGATGTTGGCGGGCTTGATGTCGCGGTGGACGATCCCCTTCGAGGCCGCCGCGGCCAGCGCCTGGGCGACCTCGTGCGCGATCTCGGCGGCCCGCTGCTGTGGGATCCGGCCGTCGCGCTTGAGCACGGCCTCGGCGTCCTCGCCTTCGACCAGCTCCATCGAATACCAGAGCTGGCGGTCCTCGCCTTCGCCGTGCTCGCCGACCTCGAAGATCTGGACGAGGTTCTTGTGGCGAATCGTGCCGGCCAGGCGCGCCTCGCGCAGGAAGCGAGCCACGAACTGCTCGTTGGCGGTCCACTTGGCGGCGAGCACCTTGAGGGCGACGGGGCGGTCGAGGGAGATCTGGTGGGCGCGGTAGACCGTGCCCATGCCGCCGCGGGCCAGCTCGCGCTCGAGCCGGTAGCCCGCGATCTGCTTGGGGAAGCGGACCACGCGCCCCGTCCCGGAGGCCGCAGCCATGGTGACCACCCCCTCGCCCGAGCCAGGCACCAGCGGCTTGGGCGCCGAAGTGGACGGGCCTTCCGCTTCGCTGGGGACCCCTGGGACGGCCACAGGGACCTTGGTCTCGCTGACCCAGCCATACATGTCCCGCAGCATCCCGCCCAGCGCCGCGAGCTCGTCCCGCGCTTCGACGAGCGCTGGGTCCTCGGCCAGCCCGGCCTGAACGGCGGCCTCTTCCTCGGGGGTCAGCTCACCGTCGAGGTGGGCCTGGAGCAGGGACTCGAGGTCGCTCATGGATCCTCCTTCGCTCACGCCATCTCTCCGGCTCGCCGGAGCATCGGGCGCAGCTTCGTGCGCAGGGCCTTCGTCCCGCGATGGAGCAGGCCCCGCACCGTGCTGGCGGGGACCCCCATCTCTTCCGCGATCTCGGCGTAGCTGAGATCGCGGCGGAAGCGAAGGTCGAGCGCGATCCGCGTGTTCTCGGGCAACCCGCTCACGAGGTCGAGGAGCAGCTCGAGCTGCTTCTCGCTCGTCTCGCGCCGAGCGACGGCGGCGTCCGCCGGCTCAGCGACCCCGCCGCGCTCGTGCGCGGCGGCCTGCAGGTGACGCTTCTCGCGCGCGGCCTTGCGGCGCACGTCCTTGGCGAGCGTGCGCGTGATCCCCCCCAACCAGGCGCCGAAGCGCTCTGGGGTCTCGAGGCGGGGGAGGTTCTGCATGGCCCGCACGAAGGTCTCCTGAGTCAGCTCACGAGCCTCTTCTGGGTCCCCGCTGACCGCCATGGCGGTGGCGTAGACGCGCCCCTTGAAGGACGCGATCAGCTGCCCGAAAGCGGCGCGATCGCCTTCTCGAGCCTGGAGGACCAATTGAAGCTCTGCCTGGGTCAACGGGTTTCTGCTCCAAGTCGCGGGGGAAAGGAGAACGTCACGCTGCAAATCTGGAGGACCTGAGGTGAGATCTAAGTCCTTTTGGCGCAATGACGAAGGGCGCTGATCCTAGCCAGGAGGCGGGGGAAGGTAAAGCCCGCGGCGAATTGAAGGGGTCTCAGCGGCTGGCTACGATGGAAACTGCCGCAGGGCAATCGAGGATCAGGACTTAGGAGGTCAGCGCCGGTTCGGATGAGGCTCCCAAGCGCGCACTTCTTGCGACGGCGTCAGACCGTGCTCCTGGTGACCTTCTTCGGTCTGCTGGGGGCCGCGTGCGCCCTCGTGCTCTTGCTCCCTGTCAGCTACGTGGCGCGGGCCACGCTGGTCAGCAATGGCCCCGGCTACGACGGCTCGGCGGAGCTCTACGCCGAACAGCTGGGGAGCGAGCGGGCGCTGGCAGGACTCGTGGACCCCGACCTCGAGGTCGGGATCCTGGGCGAGATGTTCATCATGCCGCGCAGCCCCGAGCGCCTGCGCCCCCCCAACCGGAAGCTGATCGAGGTCCAGCAGTCCGGCGGCTTCGCGCGGGTCGCGATCAACGTGCGCGGGTTGACGGAGGCGGAGGCCCTCGGCGCCGCCGACGAGCTCGCTCGCCGCATGATCCGCGCCGACGAGGGCGACGTGGGCCAGGTGACCAGCGCCGCGCTCGACGAACCCCGGGAGGATCCGGCGCTCGCGCTGGCCGAGCTGCGGCGGGCCCACCCCCTGCTCGAGGACGACTCCCGCCTGAAGCGCTACCAGGAGGAGGAGCGCGAGTGGCAGCGCCGGCGCGAGGCGGAGCGCGCGCTCGAGGTCCAGCTCGAACACGAGGACGCGCGCGTCGCCGAGCTCCAGGTCGCGGTCACGCGCCAAGCCCGCGACGCCTACTACGCCCACCAGGCCGAGCTCCGGCGAGAGCGCGAGCGGGAGGAGGCCGCGCGCGCCGCCGAGCGCCAGCGCCTCGAGCTCGCCCAGGCAGCGCGCGCCGCCCAGGAGGAGCCGCGGGTCCCCTTGAGCGAGCTGGAGCGCCAGCTGCGCCAGCTCCTCGCGACCCGCACCCGACGGCACCCCGAGGTGCGCAGCCTGCTGCGGCGGATCGAGCTCGAGCGCCAACGGGTCGCGCCGACCCCGAGCTGGACCGACGACGCGGCCCCGACCCAGCCGGCGCCCGCTCCCACGCAGGAGGCCCCAGCGCCCTCCGGCTCGAGCGAACAACCCGGCGCCGGCTCGTCCGAGCCGGGCTCCGGCCAGGCCCCCCAGGAGCAGCCTGAGGAGCGCGAGCCCAAGGGCCCCGAGCTGGAGCCCGCCGCCGGCACCGAGCCCATCTCGGACGAGGTGCCCGAGGCTCCCGAGGCGCGCGAGGTGCTGCCCGCGGTGTGGCTCCAGCGCGCGCCGAGCTACCAGGAGCTCCTCGACGCGCGACAGCGCGCCAGCGCG
>MDTG01099582.1_pt1 | contig 13812 bp, 15 predicted proteins | sample 811421 | NCBI WGS metagenome assembly MDTG01 (sample SAMN05326645, study PRJNA326480) | marine metagenome | isolation source: seawater | place: Pacific Ocean: South East | collected 2011 | reverse complement strand
TCACCTCAGGCATGAATACTAAAACACCCTATGTTAATTGGTTATTGTATACATCGAAAAAGTAAGGCCCGCTAACATTATGTAATTGCAAACGATTATCAATCTAATGCAGTCATGAATACTTGATCAAATTGGTCGGGCATCCTATATATCGAATGTATCCGAGCAGGCTGAACCTGTATCCAAAGCGCTTGGGTAGCGGAACGGTCTCTTCGATAGAAAACAGTGTAGAACATAGCCCAGGTATCATGGTTTTCAAGACACTTCACGAAGATATCCACGGTTATCTTGAGCGTGACCCCGCCGCTCGTGGCGCGCTGGAGGTTGTGCTTTGCTATCCTGGTTTCCACGCGCTACTAACTTATCGCCTCTGCCACTGGCTGTGGCACAAACGCTTTTTCCTGTTGGGCCGATTTCTCGCCCACATCGGGCGCTTTCTGACCGGGATCGAAATCCATCCTGGCGCCAAAATTGGCAAGCGGTTTGTTATCGACCACGGATCGGGTGTGGTGGTCGGTGAGACGGCAGTAATTGGGGATGACGTTACGCTTTATCACGACGTCACTTTGGGAGGCGTTGCACCGAGCGTAGACTCTCACGCTCAAGTGGGGCAGAAGCGGCATCCAACGTTAGGGGACGGCGTCATCGTTGGTTCCGGTGCGCAGATTTTAGGCCCCATTTTCGTTGGCGCTCATGCGCGTGTCGGTTCCAATTCGGTGGTTACCAAGGACATTCCGAGCTCGGTTACGGCGGTCGGAGTGCCGGCCAAAGTAATGATGCCCAAGGACAAGCAAAAAGCGCGTCAGTTCCAAGCTTATGCGACGACGGACGAGGGATGCCCAGATCCTGTTTTGCAAACTATCGAAAACCTAAGAAGCCAGGTCGCGAGGCTGAGCGCTCGGATAGAAGAACTGGAGGATCAGCAGTCGGATAGTGAGGTCAAGGTTCCCGAAGATAAAAAGAGTGATGTCGCCTAGAGGCGGGTAGAGATGTGGTTGAGTTGAAGGGGAAATCATTGTGAGATTGAGTACAAAGGGCCGCTACGCCGTCATGGCTATGGTTGATTTAGCGTCACAATCCGATAGCCGTCCCGTACCGTTGGCAGATGTGGCGGATCGACAAGAGATTTCCCTCTCTTATCTGGAGCAGTTGTTTGGCAAGTTGCGCCGAGGTGGGCTCGTGGAGAGCGTGCGTGGCCCAGGCGGCGGCTATTTGTTGTCGCGGACGGCTGATGAAATCCGCGTTGCCGATATCATCGTGGCCGTTGATGAGCCGATCAAGGCAACGCGATGCACTCCGGGATCTCCAGAAGGCTGCCAATCCAACAAGAGCCGGTGTCTGACCCATGACCTTTGGGAAGAACTCGGTAACCACATCTATTTATATCTCAGTTCGGTCTCGCTCGCAGATGTCGCGCACAGGCGCGTTCTTGGCCGCAGCGGATATCTCTTACACCGGGACAGGCTGGCCACGCCGTTCGCGGCGGCGGAATAGACGCGGACCCATCGATCAAGGAACCGACCGGCATGGTTGAGACAACTTACTTGGACCACAACGCGACCACACCTGCCCGACCAGAGGTAATAACCGCCGTTGGCGAGGTAATGGCTTTGACTGGCGCCAACCCGTCATCCGTCCATGGTTTTGGTCGCGATGCACGAAAACGGATTGAGAACGCCCGTATGGTTATTGCAGCGTTGGTCAACGCTAAATCCAATGAGGTCATTTTTACTGGCGGTGGATCGGAGGCAGATAATCTGGCAATTATGGGTTCGGGCCGCAAACGATTGATTACCGCGGAAACAGAGCATTCGGCGGTGTTGAAAACGGTTTTACTTCGGACTGGTAACTCCCACCTTATCCCTGTCGACGATCAAGGCGTTGTGAATTTAAAGGTTTTGGAGGATCGGCTGTCTGCGGATGACGATCCTGCGCTTGTCTGTGTGATGGCTGCAAATAATGAAACCGGGGTCTTGCAGCCGATCCGAGAAGTTGCTGATATCGCCCACGCTCACGGGGCCTTAGTGCTATGTGATGCGGTGCAGGCAGCCGGAAAAATTGAGGTTAATTTCTCCGCCTGGGAAGTCGACTACATGGCGCTTTCGGCGCACAAAATCGGTGGTCCTCAGGGAATCGGCGTGTTGGTCCGTCGCGAAGGCGCGCCACTGCGCAGCCTATTGACCGGCGGCGGTCAGGAGCGTGGTTTGCGTGCTGGTACGGAAAATGTTGCTGGAATTGTCGGGTTCGGTGTAGCCGCCCAGATTGCTAAGGATAGATGGTTGGATACTGGAGCCCAGCTTGCCGTTTACCGCGACGAATTGGAGCGCCGGGTCTTGGAGTTGTCGCCGGGCTCTGAAATTTTCTCCGCCAGGGCACCGCGCTTACCGAACACAAGCAACTTCTCGCTGCCCGGTGTGCGTAGCGATACTCAGGTCATGAATCTGGATTTGGATGGCGTGGCCGTGAGTGCGGGATCGGCATGTTCCGCCGGCAAGGTCGAGCCGTCTCACGTTCTGGACTCCATGACGGTTGATCCCGAGATCGCGGCCACTGCGCTTCGGGTGAGTTTCGGATGGAACTCTAAAGCGGAGGACGTGGACGCTTTTATTAATTCCTGGCGAAAGATGGTTCACGTCGACGCCGGACAGGAAACTGCCGCATAAGGCAGCGTAACGAATACGTTTAGGATTAAGGGTAAGGATAAATATGGTCGCCACGCTAGAAACAGCCCAACAGCTCCAGGAATTCGCCAATGATGGCTATAAGTACGGCTTTGTCACGGATATTGAAACCGAGACTGCGCCTAAAGGGCTGAACGAGGATATCATCCGGTTCATTTCAGCGAAGAAGAAAGAACCAGAGTGGATGCGGGAAAGCCGGCTCAAGGCTTATCGCCATTGGCTGACCATGCCCGAGCCCGAATGGCAGAAACCCAACTTTCCGGCCATCGACTATCAGGACTCCTACTATTACTCTGCACCAAAATCCATGGCCGATAAGCCGAAAAGTCTGGATGAGGTGGACCCGGAACTCCTGGCCACCTACGAGAAGCTGGGGATTCCGCTTCAGGAACAAGAGCGCTTGGCCGGCGTCGCCGTTGACGCGGTCTTTGATTCGGTCTCCGTGGCAACCACCTTCAAGGCGAAGCTTGAAGAGGTGGGGGTCATTTTCTGCCCCATTTCCGAGGCGATCGAACGTTGTCCGGAGATGGTCCAGAAATATCTCGGCAGCGTTGTGCCGTATACGGACAATAAACACGCCTGCTTGAACGCGGCCGTTTTTACCGACGGCTCCTTCGTTTACATCCCGAAGGGCGTGCGTTGCCCTATGGAGCTCTCCACATACTTCCGTATAAATGCGGAAAATACGGGTCAGTTCGAACGCACGCTGATTATCGCTGACCAAGGGTCCTACGTAAGTTACTTGGAAGGCTGCACGGCGCCAATGCGGGATGAGCATCAACTGCACGCCGCAGTTGTTGAACTCATTACATTGGACGATGCGGAGATCAAATACTCTACGGTTCAGAACTGGTATCCGGGCGACGAAGAGGGGCGTGGCGGCATCTACAACTTCGTCACCAAGCGAGGTGCGTGTCGGGGGCGAAACTCGAAGATTTCTTGGACTCAGGTTGAGACCGGATCGGCAATTACCTGGAAGTACCCAAGTTGCATTCTTCAGGGTGAGAATTCGGTGGGAGAGTTTTATTCGATCGCCATCACTAACAATCACCAGCAGGCCGATACGGGCACAAAGATGATCCATCTGGGTAAGAACACGTCATCGCGGATCATATCCAAAGGTATCTCGGCAGGGCGGTCAGACCAGACCTATCGTGGCCTGGTGCGCATGGGCCCGAAAGCGAATGGTGCGCGTAACTATACCCAGTGTGATTCGCTCCTGATAGGTGATACCTGCGGCGCTCACACGGTGCCCTACATTGAGAGCAAGAACCAAGGCGCTGTTGTTGAGCACGAAGCTACAACGTCGAAGATTGGTGAGGATCAACTTTTCTACTTGCGGCAGCGCGGCATCGACGAGGAAGCCGCTGTTGCCCTTGTCGTCAATGGTTTTTGCCGCGATGTATTGCAGCAACTGCCCATGGAATTTGCCGTCGAGGCACAAAAACTGGTCGGAATTAGCCTTGAGGGCAGCGTTGGCTAAACGAAGAAAATTGAGAAAAGGTCATCATACATATGTTGGAAATTAGGGATCTTCATGCTGCGGTCGACGGGACGGAAATCCTCAAGGGGTTGAGCCTTGAAATTAACGCCGGCGAAACCCACGCCATAATGGGGCCTAACGGTTCTGGCAAGAGCACTTTGTCCTATGTATTGGCCGGTCGGGACGGCTATGGGGTTACAAAGGGAGAGATTCGCTTCAAAGGGCAAAATCTTCTGGATCTGTCGCCGGAGGAACGTGCCGGAGAGGGCGTATTTCTTGCGTTTCAATATCCGGTGGAAATTCCCGGTGTAGCCAACACCATCTTTCTCAAAGAAGCCCTGAACGCGGTACGCCGCCATCGTGGCGAAGAAGAACTGGATGCCATGGCGTTCCTTAAAGTCGTTCGCGAGAAGACCAAGGAACTTGGAATTTCCGAAGAAATGCTGAAGCGGGCCGTCAATGTGGGTTTTTCTGGTGGTGAGAAGAAGCGAAACGAGGTTCTCCAGATGGCGGTGCTCAACCCGTCGCTGGCTATTCTAGATGAGACCGATAGCGGTTTGGATATCGACGCCCTCAAGATCGTGGCCAATGGCGTGAATGCGCTCCGCGCGCCGGACCGCGCAACGCTGATCATCACGCACTATCAGCGACTGTTGGATCATATTGTTCCCGATAAGGTTCATGTCTTGGCAAAAGGACGTATCCAACGCAGCGGCGGTAAGGAATTGGCGCTGGAGTTAGAGCAAAACGGCTATGCTGAATTCGCAGAAGTCGCGGCTTGAGGACTACCATGAGCCAACAGACCAACCCCGTTGAAAGCTTCGTTTCTAGCTTCGAAGGAATCCGCGCGACCCTTGCCGGTAACGATATTCCGTGGCTGGACTCTCTTCGCCGTAGCGGCATCAAACAGTTCGAAGATATTGGCCTGCCGGGGCCCAAGGTGGAATCGTGGAAGTACACCCGCCTGCGGCCAATCGAGGATACGGCATTCCGCCCTGTGACACTGGCCGATCGGGAAGCCTATATCGATCAATTGCCTACGGTTTTGCCATCTTGTTCGGGCTGTCCGCGGATAGTTTTTGTCAACGGGTTCATGCGCTCGGATCTCTCTCGTCTCGAAAATTTGACGGAAGGGGTGACGGTTGAGCCCCTTGGTGCCGCCTTGGCGCGAGACCCAGATTGGGTTGAAGCGCATTTGGGGCGTATCGGCGACCTCGAGGGGCAACCGCTGATGGCACTTAACACGGCGATGATGAATTCTGGCGTTGTCGTTCACGTAAGGCGCGGAGTTGTCGTTGAGCAACCCATCCAGATGATCTTTATCGCGGGCCTCACCGAGGAGCCGGTCGCATGCTATCCGCGCAATTTGATCGTCATGGAGCAAGCCAGCCAAGCGACACTAGTAAAATTGCATGCGGGACTTGGAGTAAGCCCATACCTTGCCAATGCTGTCACAGAAGTGAATGTGGGTGATGCTGCAATCCTGCGACATTACCGAGTGCATTCGGAAAACATGCAGGCTACTCACCTTGGCAGTTTGCATGTCCGGATCGGCCGGGAGGCGACTTATGACGGGTTCGGCCTACACATTGGTGGCCGCCTATCTAGGACGGAGGTCTTTGCCCGACTGGAGGGAGAGGGCGGCCACTGCGCTCTCAATGGGGCTTACTTGATGAAGGGGCGCGAGCATTGCGATAACACCACGGTTATTGAGCACACGGTGCCCCACACCACCTGCTCAGAAATCTTCAAGGGCATTCTTGATGATGAGTCTCGGGGCGTGTTCCAAGGCCGAATAGTGGTTCACAAGGGTGCGCAAGGTACCAATGGGCATCAATTGTCAAACGCGCTGTTGTTATCTGACAAAGCTGAGATGGACGCTAAGCCGGAGTTGGAGATCTATGCCGATGACGTCAAATGCTCGCACGGCGCGACGACCGGACAATTGGACGAAACAGCGCTTTTCTATCTGCGCTCACGGGGTATTCCGGAGGCTTTGGCGCGCAATCTGCTGATCCAATCGTTTGTCGCTGGTGCTCTGGATGAAATCAACGTAGACGCGGTGCGGGAGGCCATGATGAACAAGGTAGTTCATTGGCTGCCAGCAAAATGTTTTTTGGCCGAGGAGTGGACTAAAGAATGAGTAAATTAGGCGCCCTGACTGAGCCCGTTGGGCTCGACGATCATTCCGTCTTGGGGTTTGATGTGGAGAAAGTTCGTGCAGATTTTCCAATCCTATCGCGTGAGGTGTACGGCAAACCTCTAGTGTTTTTCGACTCCGGCGCCAGTGCCCAAAAGCCGCGTGTGGTCACTGACTGTATCCGCGAGGCCTATGAGTCCTATTACGCCAATGTCCATCGAGGCGCGCACTATCTGAGCCAAAGGTCAACGGATGCCTACGAGGAGGCGCGCGTGACCATCGCCAAATTTATGAACGCGCCGTCCGAGAACAATATCGTCATAACGTCGGGTGTTACGGAATCCATTAACCTTGTTGCCGCGACTTGGGGCCGCAAGTTTTTAAAAGAAGGTGACGAGGTGATTGTATCCGAAATGGAACATCACGCCAACATCGTGCCCTGGCAAATGCTGCGCGAAGAGAAGGGGATTATCCTAAATATTGCGCCGGTACGTGATGATGGATCGTTCCATCTGGAAGACTTTGAGGCTCGCCTTAACTCCCGGACTAAACTCGTCGCTATCACCGAGGTGTCGAATGTCCTTGGCACGCGGGTTCCGATCAAGGAGTTGACTAAAATCGCCCACGAATGCGGTGCCAAGGTGCTTGTGGATGGCGCCCAGGGCATCGTCCACCAAGGCGTTGACGTTCAGGATCTGGACGTAGATTTCTACGGTTGGACCGGGCATAAGCTCTACGGACCGAGCGGCGTTGGTATTCTCTACGGCAAGGCCGATTTACTGGATTCCATGCCTCCTTACCAAGGCGGTGGCGATATGATTTCCAAGGTAACCTTTGAAAAAACGACGTTCCAGGATCCGCCACACCGCTTCGAAGCCGGGACCCCGCCGATTGTTCAGGCGATCGCATTGGGCGCTGCCGTGAAGTATGTGGATGAGTTAGGCATTAAGAGTATTGCCGCGCATGAACATGGGGTCCTGGCCTACGCCCACCAGCAGTTGGCCGATATCGAGGGATACCGTGAAGTTGGCACCGTACCGGGCAAAGCCGCAATCATTTCGTTCTTGTTGGATGGTCTACACCCGTTCGATGTTGCTGCGGTTCTGGATCGCCAAGGCGTGGCCACGCGGGTTGGCCAACATTGCGCCGAGCCCTTGATGGACCGGATGGGGATTGAAGGTACTGTTCGGGCCTCTTTCGGTCTGTATAATAACCGATCCGACGTCGACGCTTTGGTCGCCGCCATCCGTAAGGCGAAGGAGATGCTGTCGTGAGCGGGCATTTTGACCTAAAAAAATATGATGAATACGTTGGCAATCTGAAACTTATCGACGACGAAGACATGCGGTTCGAATACATTATTGATGTTGGTAAGAAAGCTAGCGACGCTAATTTCCCGGAGGCCATGAAGGTTGATGCTAACCTTATGCACGGCTGCATGTCGAAAGTCTGGATCTTCGATCGGATTGACGATGGCCGGCACTATTTCTTAGGTTTCAGCGATGCCATCATCGTTAAGGGGTTGGTGACGATGATGACGGAATCCTTCAGTGGCCTCACAGCTGATGAATTGAACGCCTTAAATGAAGACCATGTGCGAAACTTGAACTTAGGCGCGCTTACCACACAGCGCCAGGTTGGTATGCTAGCGATGCTGATCCACCTCCAGAAACTGGGCCGCCGCGGGACTGCCGTGGCGATGGATTGAGGAGAAGTCAAATGTACCCCATGGGTGACCCTTACGGCGGCGACGCGCAGCCGGACATGACCGAATTTAAGGCGAGTGAGGGTGAACCGCTGCCTGACGGAACGACAGTGGCGACGGAAGTACAGGTAGTGGAGGCGATGCGCACCGTTTATGACCCCGAGATTCCGGTGAATATTTATGATCTCGGGCTGATTTATACCAATGATATCGCCGAAAATGGTAATATCGACATTACCATGTCTCTTACCGCACCGGGTTGTCCTGTCGCTGGTGAAATGCCCGGGATGGTGGCCCGTGCGGTATCTGGGATCGATGGAACTGGTGTAGTCGAGGTTAAGATCGTCTGGGAACCGCAATGGACACCTGAACGCATGTCGGAAGACGCGAAACTTGCGCTCGGCATGTACTGAGCTTAACTACGTAAAAGGGGAATTAATCATGAATGCACCCTCGCCAGCAATGCTGACCCTGACTGACGCTGCGGCGGATCAGGTTAGGAAGCTGATCGACGATAGTGAGACAACTGTTATTGGTCTTCGCGTCGGAGTATCGTCGAAAGGCTGCTCCGGTCTCTCCTACGTATTCGAATACGCTGAGGAGAAAAAGAGCCTTGAAGAAGAGGTGGAGAGTAAGGGCGTCAAAATTTTCATCGATCCAATGGCAATTATGTTCATTATGGGAAGCGAAATGGATTACAAGCAAGACCGCCTGCAGAGCGGCTTCGTGTTCAACAATCCTAACGCCAAGAACGTGTGCGGTTGCGGCGAGAGTTTCTCCGTTTAAAATATTTCTTTCCTCTGCGACCCAGATTTTCTCATAGAACTCAAGACCGTGCCTGGGAGAACGATCTGTGTTGAAGATTACATTCGTTGATCCGGACGGGAACCGCCATGAGGTCGAGGCAGGCGATGGCAACACTGTTCTTGAGGTGGCTCATCGCCATGGGTTCGATCTGGAGGGGACTTGTGAGGGATGCATGGCGTGTTCTACCTGCCACGTGATTGTCGATGACAGGTGGTTTGAGAAATTAGATAACGCCAGTGAGGAAGAAGAAGATATGCTTGACCTTGCTTTCGACGTTCGTCCCACATCACGTCTCGGGTGTCAGGTCACGTTGTCGCCTGCATTAAACGGTCTTGTGGTTAACCTGCCATCACAGCACTTCAATGTGATAGGCAGTTAGAGCGGGGCGTCCTGAATCGATCCAGGCGCGACTATTGTTTTTTACCTTTGAAGTCCGTGTTTAATTGACCAGCTTGAGACGAAAACACCTTGTCCCTGCGAACCGAGTGCGTATATTCCGCTCATGAGTAATCTTTGTATAGATCACGTCACGCCTGGCGCGCGTGTGGTTGTCGCCATGTCGGGCGGGGTGGATTCATCAACTGCCGCAGCCTTGATGGTAGAAGCTGGCTATGATGTCGTCGGCGTGACCTTGCAACTCTATGACCACGGCGAAGCCATCGGCCGCAAGGGAGCCTGCTGCGCGGGCCAGGATATCTATGATGCCCGTCTTGTTGCAGAGACCCTCGGGATTCCCCACTACGTCCTTAATTATGAAAGCCAGTTTCGCAAAAACGTCATGGAAGAATTCGCTGACTCTTATGTGCGTGGTGAGACGCCCATACCCTGCGTGCAGTGTAATCAGACGGTGAAGTTTCGTGATCTTTTGAGTACGGCGAAGGATCTCAACGCCGAATGTCTGGTCACAGGTCATTATGTTCGCCGGGTCGCAGGTGAAGACGGCGGAGAATTGCATCGGGCGCAGGACCCGGGCAAGGATCAGAGCTATTTTTTGTATGCAACGACCCGCGAACAGTTGGACTTTCTTCGCTTCCCCTTGGGGGTGATGACGAAAACTGAAACCCGACACCATGCTGAGCGGTTCAACCTTCCAGTCGCAGAAAAACCCGAAAGCATGGATATCTGTTTTGTGCCAAATGGTAACTACGCGAAGGTGGTCGAAAAACTTCGGCCCGGTGCCTGGGAACCTGGTGATATCGTGGACTTAGACGGGAACGTCATTGGCCAGCACGAGGGGGTCGTCAACTTCACTGTGGGACAACGACGTGGTCTGGGTGTTGCGGCGGGGCATCCTCTGTACGTGATCAAGGTCGACCCGAAGCGTCGACAGGTAATTGCTGGGCCGAGATCTGCGCTGGATAAAACTGAACTTAAGGTCAGCGCGGTCAATTGGATTGGCCCTGGAGACGCACCGCCTTCCGAGTTGCGGACGGGAATAAAAATTCGATCAACGTCAACGCCGGACCTAGGTGTGGTCCGTTATAAAGATGATGGTTGGGATGTGATGTTTGATGAGCCACAGACCGGAATCGCGCCGGGCCAGGCGGCAGTTTTCTATGATGGTGACCGTGTTCTAGGTGGTGGTTGGATCCAGCGTGAAGATTGAGTTCTGGAGGGCGCCTCGGGCGCCGCGTTACGCGGCCCGTGCCGCCGCCTCCCGATAGAGGGACATTTCCTGAATGCGCGTGAATCCGATGCTAGAAATATCATCCATGAGAACGGACAATAGGGCTTTCTTGTTGGCATTCATGGTCGCGTAGACAAGGATTTGGTAGAAGACATCGCGTTGGGCATGGCTGCCGCCGACGCGATAGAGGTCGCGGCGGACTGGCCACAGCAGCTCAATCACTTTGTCGTATTTATGCGTCCGGTGCGCGGCCATCGCTTTCACTAGCGGAATGCCCAACGCCGTGTTCACGTGTCCCACGGCGCCATGATCGGCACCCGCCGCGTACATGTTTGCGACAAGGGTGTCGATGGCTGCAAAATCACCAACAGCGGCCAGCGCCATGGCATCGTGGGCGCTGGAGAAGGGATTAGCATGGTCACCGGTGCGATTGGCAGAAATTTGGGCTATGACCTGCCAACGGTCGCCCACATTGATGCCCCGCAATTCGAGCCGCATTAACAATGAAGCCACATTTTGGAGATCGATGGTCGCGTCGGGTACGGCCTTAACCAGAGGTGAGTCCGGGTTGCGAATGCGGGTAATGAGCAAATCAAGAATCTGATCATGCTCGCCGGCTTCCAAAAGGAATAGACAAAGATGCCACCAATTGTGATGGCCAATCTGGTTTGCCCGGTCCCAATTGCCGCAGAGACCTTCCATCCACGCGCGGCCCTCATCCATGCGGCCTTGCATGAATAAGACATGGGCAATGGCGTGGGCACCCCAGGCGCAATCGGGCGTGCGCTCGACGGCACCACGACCGGCACGTTCGGCGGTATCGTAATCTCCCGCTTCTTCGTTGGAAAAGGCTCGGACGGCTAGGAAGTGCGAATAATCGGGGCTGTCATCGTTCCAGGCCGGGGCCGCCCGCTCAGCGACATCGCGCATCCAGCGGCTTTCGCCGCACCAGAATAGTTCGAACTGAAGAAGGCGATGCGCCACAAGATCAAGAGGGTGGTTGGCCAGATGGGCTTCCAGGGCGGCTGCGCCGGCCTGCAGATTACCTGCATGGGCCGCCGTCAACCCGTTAAGTAATGCCTGTTCACGCGGTGCCAGATCACCAGGACCACCGATACTGGTGATCAAGCCATCGATGACTGCATCATACTTTGACGTACGACCAGCGTGTAGGATCCAAGCCTTCAGGATCCGCGGCAGCGCAAATTCTGGATCCATCTCTATGGCGCCATCCAAATGTCCCATGGCATCGGCACGCCAGGCGACGAATGACCGAGCGCCGGCATCATAGGCTTTCGCCGCTCGAGCCCTAGGCGTCGCCATGGCAAACCCGAAATGATCAACAAAATTTGCCACGATGCTTCCCTAACCAACCATATTAACTAGGCTGATGTTAGAAAGGGTAGGGGGTCGGCGCAAGGTCTCAAGAAGTCAGGATGGCGAAGATCTCCTCTGTGGCCAGGGCCCGCTAGGCGTCGCCCTCACAAATAGGGAAACGGATTCTGGGGACGACCCTTCCGACCGTCAAATGTTTGAATTTGCAAACGTGCCGGTATGATGAGAGCCGTCAGTAGTGTTATTAATTGAGGATCCGGTTTTCTGGAATTTCGTATTCTACCATTTCGTGATTGCTATGGAGATTGCGTGCCCATGGACGGGCGCGGATCATCAATCCACCCTGTTTCATGATGCCCGCCAGTTGGCTGGCGGGACCGCGTAGGACTCGAAGGGCCGCTGTTGGAACCCAGCACGACAGGTAGGCATCGCCGTCCAACGGTTGGTCCGTCTGCTGAAGAACGGCGATTGCGCCCATAATCCGGTGTTCATCCAAGCTGACTTCGGTGCAGTTAGGGCACCGGATATCCATAACGCCGTGTCCAGACGTGGCGAAAATGCCCATCATCGCATCAAGGGCGCCGAGCGCTGTTGGAACGCCCGCCAACTTGAAGCCATTGTGGAGAATGTTGTGAATGTTGGCGTCGTCATTGTACGCGCGCACCCACATGCGGATGCTCCACAGGAAGAGTTGTTCGCCAAAAGGAAGATCCGACAAGGCCATGGCCATGGTGGCAGAATCTGTTGAACTAATTCGGGTCATAAGGATTATCCTATGGCTGAAAGTTCGGGTCCGGCGGGCTCATCGTCCAGGCCGTCTCGCAGTCCGGCAACGAACGAGGCCACGCCGGATGTTCGCAGTGGGACAAACGGCTTCATGTTCTGATGGCAAAGCCGTTTGACCTTATTGGCGGCGCTGTGACTGATGCAGTCTGTAGGAAATACTACGGCATCTGCTTTGGTGACGGCGCTGGCCAATTCATTGATGGAACGTTCGACACCGCCATCATGGTGAAGAAACCGGCCATTCCAGTCTTCCACCAAGGCTCGCAAGCGATGAACCGTATGCTGGTGCCCGCCCACATACAAAAGGCACCGCCCACCCAGATCGAGAGGGCATCTCTCCTCTTGCGAGGGGGCATCGTTCGCAAGAGTTTGCTCCAGTGTTGCATTTTCAACCCGTAAGGAATGAACCGTAGATTCCAACTCTTCGATCTTTGATTCGGCAAAGGCATGGGATGTTTGCGTATCTGCGCTCAAGGCCGAAAGGCGGGCGTTCTCATGTCGCAGTTCCGCGATCATGACGTCCGAGTTATTTGCGATCGGAACGTCGCGGGTAGGGCTGGGGAATTCCTGTGCCGTGCGGAGTTTTTGGTGTAACTCGGCGATCACGGCATCCTTTTCGATGAGTTTACGATGATGGTGTTGGCGCTGGCGTTGCAGTTGCGCGTTCACCAGGTCGACAGCTTCTTCCATATCTTGCAGGCGCCGTATGTCTGCGCGGTTGGATGCGCCCACCATGTGCGACAGCATATGAACGTCCGCGAACATGCGCTCGCAAAGTTCCGTAGGTGCTAAGGGATGGCTCAGGATCGCCCAGTAGGGACCCGGTATGTCACCTGTGTCGAGGGCCTCCTGCCAAAAATCAGTTAACTCGTTAACGGTTTTCAAGGTTCGGGCACGGCGGATTGCAACAGCGTGTCGTCGTTCAAGAAGTTTATTAAGCATTTTCGATGGCTTACCGGTATTTTCAGCCTCTTTCACGAAAAAACCGTGCAATTGGTAATCTGGCGAAAACCCGGGGACCGTCTGCACTTTCAGTTTCCGAGCAAGCGCGCGCAGATCGGCTAAGGTAAGGCAAGTTCCAATGACTGCGCAGTGCCAGCCACCAGCTAAATCCCAAATGCGCCGCCGGCCCGGGCTTGGAGCCTCGGGCACGGCGTTGTCGCACGCATCACACATCGCCGAAGTTCTCCAATCGACAAAACTGGATAGCCATATTATCACTGCGTGCAGCAGACGGATCGGAGTACG
>MDTG01311249.1_pt1 | contig 13813 bp, 15 predicted proteins | sample 811421 | NCBI WGS metagenome assembly MDTG01 (sample SAMN05326645, study PRJNA326480) | marine metagenome | isolation source: seawater | place: Pacific Ocean: South East | collected 2011 | reverse complement strand
TTTGGTAGAGATGCACGTTCTATAATGAATACTTTGAATAACATTAAAGATCCTGGAACAGTAAAAGAGACAGTCGAAGAAAATTCTGATAAAATCAAAGCCTTTAAGTAAGTAAATTTCCCAAATGTCAAATTTTGTATTTTACGATTTCGAAACCAGTTCATCCAACAAGCAATGGGGTCAAATTATAGAGGTAGGAGCCATTCTGGTCGATGATCAACTAAACGAATTGGATAGATTTGAATCTAGAAGCAGGTTGTCTCCTGGCATTATTCCAGAAGCTATGTCGTTGATTGTGAGTAACACTACTCCAAAGAAATTAAAAGAAACCAACCTTTCGCATTATGAAATGGTTAAACAGTTTGTTGATAAATTGAAAAGCTGGGGGAAAGTCACATACATAGGCTGGAACAATATAGAGTTTGATCAAATTTTTTTGAGAAATACATTGTTTCAAAATTTACATTATCCTTGGGCTTCTACGACTAATGGAAACAGCGAAGGTGATTTACTTAATTTAGCAAGGGCGGCAAATCTTTATTACCCAAACACTTTGAAGAATGCGACTAATAAAAAAGGAAATTTAGAGTACAAACTTGATACAATGGCACCTCTGAATGGAATTCAGCATGCAGCTCATACAGCAATAGGGGATTGTGCTGCTACATTAGAAATTGCCAGAATCATAAAAAAGAAAGCACCCAGTGTTTGGAATACAAGTCTTTTAACTTCTAACAAAGAAGAGAGTTTGAAAGTAATTAAAAGTGAAAAACTTTTTTGTGCTAATGAATTTTATTACGGAAAAGTAGTCCCTTTCGTTCAAACATTTGTTTGTCAACACCCAGTTTATCAATGGCCAAAAACATTTGATTTAAAACACGATCCAAATATTTATATGAATATGCCAATCCAGGTTCTAAAAGAAGAATTAAAAAAAGCTCCTAAGATTTTGAGAACATGCCGACATAACAAGCATCCTATAGTTATGAACCCTTCTTATTTTGAACAGTTCGAAGAATATAAAATGATAGGACTAAATAAATTACAAGAAAGAGCAGAAATTGTTAGAAAAAATAAAAAATTCGCAGAAAAAGTCGAGGTCATTTTAAGAGACGAAGCTCAGGAAAAAGAAGAAACCAAATCACAAGAAGACCTTTTTGAAGAAGAAACATTGTATAAATTTTCTCCACAACAAAATGACGACAATAAAATATTGGCCGGATTTCATGAAGCAGAATGGGGTAAAAGGCTTTCGTATTTGCAAAAATTTAAAGATAAAAGATTTCATTATTTTGGAAAAAAATTACTTTATCAAGAAAAACCTGATCTTTTACCAAAAGAAGATTACGATGAAATTCACGGAACAATTGTGAAAAGAGTTCTCTCTACTACTGATGATAAGAAATGGAATACAATCCCAAGAACTTATAAAGAGATTGATGATTTAAGAGCTAAGTTTGAAAAAAGTAAAGAAACCGACAAGCTGAAAATGTTAGAGGAGATTAACGCGTACGTTGAAGAATTAGAAAAAGCTTACTCTCGTACTTAGTTGACATTTTAAAAAAAAACTTTATTTATAATTTTATGGCCACAAAAAAAGTAACCGACGAAAGTTTTGAATCAGACGTTATTAAATCACAAAAACCCACAATAGTAGATTTTTGGGCTGAGTGGTGTGGTCCTTGTAAACAAATTGGGCCAATTCTAGAAGAAATTTCTAATGAGATGTCTAATGAAGTCGTAATTGCTAAACACAACATAGATCAGGAACCGAACACCCCAACCAAGTATGGTATTAGAGGAATTCCGACAATGCTTTTGTTTAAGTCTGGAGAACTTAAGGCAACCAAAGTTGGAGCTACTACGAAATCAAACATTGTTTCTTGGATTAAAGAAAATATTTAATTCATACTCAAAACATTTCCTACAAGATATAAGCTACCAAAAATTACAATTATCTTTTTCTCACCTGTTGAAATTTTTTTTAAAGCATCCTTAATATTTTTTGATTCAATCGTTTGAAAATTATTTTTCAAAGCTATTCTAGTTAGATCAAGTGCGCTCATTGCACTAGGTTCATCAGGAATTTTTACAGTAATGACCTTTTTAAAAATTCCTTTAAAATTTTTAATAAGCTTATCTGGATTTTTATTTTTAAGACTTCCCCAAATAGCATAAACAGGTATTTTAAATGTTCTTAAATATCTAGCTAAATTTTTAGTTGATTCATCGCTATGGCAGCCATCCACAAGTATTCTTGTTTTTTTCAGATTTTTAGTAAGCTTACCTTTTATAAACTGAACACGACCCTCAAATTTTATTTTTGGGATAGTTTTTTTAATTATTTTAGCTTTTACACCCAAATCTATGGCTACTTTTATGGCCAAACCTACATTTTCCCACAGACCATCTGAAAGGATATGTCTAGAATTTAGATTAATTAAATTATTTCTATCTTTGTAGTATTTTTTTTTATTTTTTTTAATAATTTTCCAATAACCGTAATTTATTTTTTCACTTGGATTTTTTTTTAAAATATTCTTTATTATTCTAAAAGTTTTAGGTTTTTGCTTGCCAGTGTAAATTTGAGTATTTTCACTTAAAAATCCTACTTTTTGTCTGCAAATTTCAGCTATAGTTTTTGGATTAACCCATTCTTGATGTTGATAATTGATGTTTGTAATTATTTGAGCCTTAGGTTCAGACCATAAATTTGTACTATCTTTTTTAAATAGCAGACCACTTTCAACCAAATTATAAGATTCAGGATCTGTTTTTGCAGCTGATAAAACATAAATACAAGTTAGCAACTCAAATAAAGTAAGTCTTTGTTTTGTTTGTTCGATTATTTTTTTATATTTTTGGATTTCTTTGAGAGAAATAAATCTATTTCCTAACCAAAATCTTTGTCGGATATCATATAAGTGTGGACTGGTGAAAGTATTTACTTTTTGATTATTTGCTTGAAGAAAATATTTTAATGAAGTCAAAAAACTATTTTTTCCATCACTTCCAATTACATTAATTACATTTTGTAATTGTTCTTCAGGGTTATTTAGTTTTTCTAAAACTTTTTTGATTCTATTAAGGTCTAGGTTGATCCTTCGGCTATACTGCTTTTGTAGTCTTCGGTAAAGTTTCTTTGAACGTTGCAACATCAGTATTAGATATAGCTTGAGCTTCTTTTTTCTTCAATAAAATTGATAAAAGTGTTGAAATAGTTGATCTTAAATATTTTCTTTCAACCACAAGATCAATCCCGCCGTGTTCTTTCACAAATTCTGCTGTCTGAAACTCTTCTGGCAATTCTTCTTTCACAGTGTCTTGTATAACCCTTCGGCCTGCAAACGCAATTATAGCCTTAGGTTCTCCAATTAGAACATCTCCTAAACCAGCAAATGAAGCTGTTACACCTCCGGCTGTAGGATTTGTCATTACAACAATGTAAGGTAGATTAGCTTTTTTAAGTTCATGGACACCCAAAACAGATCTCGTCATTTGCATAAGAGCTATTGCGCTTTCTTGCATTCGAGCTCCGCCACTACAACTAAAAAAAATAAAAGGATTCTTATTACTTATTGCATGTTGTATACCATGTATAAATGCTTCTCCAGCAGCAGCACCTAAAGATCCTCCAATAAATGCAAAATTTTGAGCTCCAACAGTAACATTCATTCCTTTTAATTTTCCATTTGCAATTACAATTGCATCAGTTTGTTTTGTGAGTTCTCTAGCTTTACTTAATCTTTCTGTATATTTTTTTGTATCTGAAAATTTTAATGGATCATCTTTAGGAAGAGGAGTATTTAAGATTTCATACTCTTTATTATCAAAAAATATTTTAAATCTTTCATCAGGAGTAAGTTTGTGATGCGATCCGCAGGTTGGACATACGCTTAAGTTGTTAAATAAATCATCTTTGTAAACAAGGTTTTTACACTCACATGTTGCCCATAATGCGTCTTTACTTGATGATGATCTTTTTTTAAATAATGACTTAATTTTAGGTTTAATAAACTTTGTAATCCAATTATTCATATAACTTTTCTTTTCAAATCTTTTACCATTTTATTTAAATTTTTGACAGGATTTTGACGATTTTTTAATGATTTTGATATTTCTTTACAGATAGCAGAACCAACTACTAATCCATCACATTTCTTAAGTGATGATATGGTTTTTTTAGTTATCCCAAAGCCTACCACAACATTTTTTTTGGGATTGATTCTCTTAATTATCTTGTTATTTCTAATAATTTCTTTTGCTGAGACTTTCAACTTCTTTCCAGTCGTACTAATCATTGAAATCTGGTACAAAATTTGGTGACTATCCCTAATTATCATTTTCATCCTTTTTTTTGTTGTTGTAGGTGCAATCAACTGAACAAAACAGATTGAGTTTTTTTTACAAAGTTTGGCAAAATCTTTGTTATCAGGCCAAGGAAGATCAACCACAATTAACCCATCAACTCCAACCTCTTTACATTTTTTTACAAATCTTTTTTCACCAAAATGAAATATCATCTGATAGTAGCCCATCAAAATTAATGGTTTTGAATTTTTATCTCTTTTGTAATCTTTGACTAATTTGAAAGTATCTTTTAGATTTACTCCATTTTTAATCGCTCTGTATGAACTGTTTTGTATGTCAGGACCATCAGCTGTTGGACAGTTGTGGGCAAAGCCCCATTCTACAAGATTTACATGTTCAGAGATTGACTTTAAAATTTCAAGAGATTTTTTTTTATTAGGATCGCCACAAACAGTATAGGAAATCAAAAGTGGTTTCTTTTCGACTCTGCCTTTTTTAAAAGCTAAATCAATTGCATTCTTCATGAAGGATAATATCCTATTTTGTCCAGTATTATTTTTCGATCTTTGTAAGCATGTCCACAGTTATTATAAATTATAATTTCATCCTTAGTTAATTTAGGCGCAAGTCGTATTACTTCATGTAAACAATGAGAAGGTTCAAGACTAGGTTTAACCGACGGTTCAAGTTGTGTAACCAACTTAAAAGCGGCTAAGGCTTGTTCATCACTTGCACAACAGTAACGCGCACGGCCTGTATCTTTTAAAAAACAATGAAGAGGTGAGACGCCCGGATAATCTAAACCAGCAGAAATTGAGTGAGTTTCTTTTATCTGACCATTTTTATCAGTCAAACAATATTGAGCAGCTCCATGCAAGATTGCAAGCTTTGCATTCGTTGTAAGTGGAGCACAATATTTTGCTTCAACACCGATAAGCTCAACATGTTTTTTTGGATAATGTATAAATTCACTCCAAAATCCTGCTGCACTAGAACCTCCACCGATCACATTTATAAGCTTCATTTTTGGAATTTTACCAAACTCCTCCATTAATTGAGTTTTTAATTCCCTTGAGATTTGCGCAGTAGAATATGCACAAATTTTTAAAAATACATTCGCTCCAATTGCTGAACCTACTGCAAGGTGAGTCGTGTCACAGTTGCTCACGTAATACCTCATACATTCTGATACCGCATCAACCAAGGTAGCACTACCACTACTAACTGGAACTATTTCTGCACCAGCGTCTTTCATAAACTTAACGTTTGGTGCTTGACGTTTTATATCTTTTGTTCCCATAAAAATTTTACAGTTAAGTTTAAGTTCACGAGCAGCCATAGCCAGATTCTTCCCAAACATTCCTGCACCTGTATCGCCCACGATGTATTTTTTACCCGCAGCTTTACAAATTAGTGCGTTTACTGTTGCATGATAAGCTTTGTGAGCATCTCCATGGATGGCCGATACATCTTTACACCAGATCTGTGCACCACCAAGATGTTCAGTTAAATTCTCTAATTTAAAAAAAGGTGTTTCGCCACCTAAATAGTTTTCGAAATAATGATCTCTAAGTTTTAAAAATTTTTTATCTTTTCTTAGTTTCTCGAATAAATTTGATAAATCTCGAATTGGTTGAATGGCTGTTTCAGCAACAAAATTTCCACCAAATTTTCCGCCGTAGAAACCATTTTTATCGTGCTGATCTATTAAAGGTATACCTTTTTTAATTTTCATTATTAAGTGTGCTTAATTTTTAATTTGCAGACTGTATAATTTTTTTAATGTTTTGAACAGGGTCGCCTTCAATTATGGGTCTTCCTATTACAGCAAAACATTTATCATCAGCTATTTTTGAGAAATTACTATAACTCATAACTCTTTTTTGATCCTGTTTTTCTTCCCCACTTCTTATTCCAGGGCAAAAGATTTTAAGATCTTTTGATTGAGATCTCACTAATTCTATATCTTGAGCCGAAGCTATAACTCCTGAGAGCTTTGCTTTTATGGCTAAATTAACTAAAAGTTTAATTTGGTCCTTAACAGAATTTTTTACTCCTATACTCTCTAAATTTGACTCAGAAGTAAGCACAGTTACTCCTAACAATTCTATCTCCGACGAATTTTCTTGAGCAGCTTTTAGCATTTCATAATTACCACTTGTATGAATTGTTAAGTAATTTACACTTTTTAAGATATTTATAGCTGTAACTGTTTTTTTAACTTGGTTTGGAATATCATGAAGTTTCAAATCTAAAAAAATTTCTAAGCCAAGATCTTTAAATTTTTTTAAACCTTCATTACCACATACAGCATATAATTCAGTACCAATTTTTATTCCCGCGACATGATCTTTTAACTTTCTAGCGACGTCCAGTGCTTTTTCTAATGAATTAAAGTCTAAAGCCACAAAGATATTTTTTTTCAATTTAATACCCTATTTTCATTAATCTTTTTTCTGAGTTCTTTTGACATTTTAAAATAAATAGATTTTTTTTCTTTTACGGTAATTTTTTTACCTGTAAGTGGATTCCTAGCATTCTTATTTTCTTTTATTACTTTTACAGAAAATCTACCAAAATTTCTTAACTCGACACTTCTATTATCTTTAATCCCGTTTATAATTACGTTAAAAAATATATCTAATATTTTAATTAGTTCGGATTTTTTTAATTTATGGTCGATTTTGTTGGATAATTTAGAAATTATCTCTGACCTTACCATTACTTCTTTTCTTTATCCTTTTTGTTGCTCTTCTTTTTCGTGCCCAGAACTTTTCCTAGTATGTCCCCAAGCATCTGTCCTGAACTAGTAGCATCTTTACCATATTTTTTTATGGCAATTTTTTCGTTTTGAAGCTCCAACTCTTTAATAGATAAAGAAGCTTTTCTCTTCTCTTTGTCTAAACCCACAATCATACAGTCGACTTTATTCCCCATATTAAATATTTCTGGTCGACAATTTTCAATATCTTTGGCTAATTCTGACTTTTTAATTGTAAAAAGGGACTTTTCGTCTTGTCCGACAGATACTTTTATTCCATTTTTTGAAACATTTTTTACCGTAGCTGTAACAACATCCCCGTTATTTTTGTTTACAAAGAAGTCAAAAGGATCTTTTTCTAATTGTTTTATTCCCAATCTTATTTTTTCTTTTTCCCTGTCAATTTCAAGTATTTTTGCTTTTAAAGCATCATTCTTTTTGAATTTTTTTAAACTATCATCAGTTTCATTCCATGTAATATCTTTGTAATGTATCATTCCTACCAAATCTGAATTTTCTATAGATACAAATAAACCGAAGTCTGTAATATTAATAACTTTAGATTTTACTATTGATCCTACAGGAGATTTTTTTTCAAAAGAATTCCATGGGTTTTCTAAGGTTTGTCTATAACTTAACGAAATTCTTTTTTTCTCCGAGTCAAGCTCAATGATTTTAACTTCTACTTCTTGGGAAGGAGAAAGAATTTTACTTGATTGTGCATTTTTTTTTGTCCAGGAAAGTTCAGATTGATGTATTAGCCCTTCAAGACCTTCCTCTAACTTAACGAATGCTCCATAATCAACACATTTAGTAACAATACCTTTGTAATTATTATTAACCTTATATTTTTTTTCAATATTTTCATAAGGATCAGCGTGCATCTGTTTTATTCCACAACTAATTCTTTTAGTTTCAGGGTCTATTTTAATTATTTTTACCTTAACTTTTTGTCCAATTGAAAGTAGTTCCGATGGTTTTTTTACTCTAGAATAAGATAAATCTGTTACATGAAGTAACATGTCACATTTTTTATATTCTAAAAAACAACCCCAGTCTACTAATGCACGTACTTGGGCTTCCACTATATCTCCCTCTTTAATTTCTTTTAAAAGTTTATCGATATCTACAGATTTATTTTTTTCTAAAATCGCACGTCTGCTGACCACAATGTTTCCTCTTGTCTTATCAAGTTTAACGCACAAAAATTTTAAGGGAACATTCATTAGATGGTCAAAATTTTTAAGTGGCTTCGCGTCGATTTGAGATCCTGGAAGAAAACATAAACAAGAATCTATATTAACGGCCATCCCTCCTTTAACTCTACCTGTAATTATACCCTCAACTTCTTCTTGTTTTTCAAAAGCCTTACGCATACGTTCCCAAGAACTAAAACGTCTGGCCTTCTCCCTGCTAACAACAACTTCTCCAGTTCTTGCACTTTCGATTCTTTCTAGGTAAACATCTATTTTTGAACCAATTTTTAAAGTATCGAGTTCTTTTGATATTTTAAATTCTTCGATTGGAATAATTCCTTCACTCTTAGCTTTTAAATCGACAAAAACATGCTTCTTTCCAATTTCGCTAATAGTGGCTTTAATAATTGAGCCTTCCTTTAAAACTCTTTTTTTGAAATCTTCTTTTAAAAGACTTTCGAATTCTTTTGTATTCTCTTTTTTTATAGCTTCTGTTTTAACTTCCATACTTTTTTATAATCTTTTCATTCATAATTTTTGACATTTTTGTTACCATGTCAGGTATATTTTTTAATTTTCCGGTGTCCACAATTACCGCATCGGAGCTTTTTAGTAAAGGACTGTTTTTTCGAGAAACATCTCTGAAATTACGTATTTGTAGTTGTTTTTTAACTAATTTAAATTTTATTTTTTTATTTTTTTTCTTTAATTCTTTAAATCTCCTTTTTGATGCTGTATTCAAGTCACACTTAAAAAAAAATTTTACGTCAGCTTTAGGCAATATAACTGTTCCGATATCTCTTCCTTCTATACATACTTTATTAAATTTTGATGCAAATCTTTTTTGAAATAATTTTAAAATTAACCTAATTTTTTTTTCCTTTGCAATAATTGATGTATGTTCAGAAATTTTTGAGGTATGTAAATTATAATTTTTTAAGTTTTTTAGATTCAGCCTTAAAAATTTCTTTCTAATAAAAGTAACTTTATTTTTAGGTTTATTTTTTAAAATCTGAAAACTTGCAAATCTATATAACAATCCTGAAGAAAGAAATTTTAATCCATATTTTTTGGCAATTTTTTTTGCACCAGTTGTTTTACCACTTGCTGCAGATCCATCAACAGCAACCAAAAATTTATGTTTATTTTTTAATTTCAAATTTCCCACCTAGTGATTTTATTATATTTAAAAATGATGGTGATGAAGTTTTAACAGTTTCAAATCCTTTGATTAAAAACTTCCCACCAATATTTAAAGCAAGTATAGCACATGACATTGCAATTCTGTGGTCATTTTTACAATTAACTTTAATCAAAGAGTTATTTTTTATAATTTTCTTTTTTCCTACAATAATAATTGAGTCTCTTGTTGATTTAGTCTTAACCCCAATCTTTGTTAAAATTTTCTGCATTTCTAAAATTCTATTCGACTCTTTATTTGCAAGTTCACTGATTCCATTAAATTTTGAAGTCCCATTGGTAAGCGCAGCTATAACAAACATTATGGGATACTCATCTGTTGCCGATAAATAATATTTTGGATTAGCTTTTAAGGGCCTTATCCGACCGCTTTTTATAATTATATCACCAACAACTTCATTATTTTCTTTTTTCTTATTTAATAGTTTTATATTTGCACCAGAATTTTTTAAAAGATTATAAAACCCTATTCTTCTAGGATTTAAGCATACATTTCTAATTTTAAGCTCTGATTTTTTATTTAGAAGGCACATCGCAACAAAAAATGCCGCAGAAGATGGATCAGAAGGAATTTTAATATTTATTTTATTTAAGTTTTTTTTACCAAAAATTTTTATTAAATTATTTTTTTTCTCAAAACTAATACTTTTTGAGTTTTTAAGCAAAATATTTTCAGTATGGTCTCTAGTTTTTAATTTTTCATAAATTTTAGTATTTCCATAAGAATTAAGTGCTGCAAAAATAACAGCACTTTTTATTTGTGCTGAATTACCGGTTTCATATTCAATCCCTACAGGCATTTCTGAAGATATAATCTTTAAAGGAAAATGTTTTTTTTCTTTAGGTAAAAACTGACAACCAAATTCATTAATGCTGTTCATAAGTTTAACCATATTTCTCTTATTAAGAGAGCTGTCTCCTTTTATTATTACTTGAATATTTGGAGTGGTTGATAATATCCCAATTAAAAGACGAGCTAACGTTCCAGAATTTCCACAGTTTAAAATTGTATTTTTTTTGCAATAAAGTGATCCTAGGCCTTTTCCGTAAACTAAATAAAGTTTATTTTTGATTCTTTTTATTTTTACCCCTAGTTTTTTTAGGCACTGGATACAAGAATTTACATCATCCGACTCTAGTGCATTATAAATTTTAGATACATCGTTGCTGATTGCGCTTATTAGAAATGATCTAATCGAAATAGATTTGTCAGAATCTACATTAATAGTTTTATTAAATTCTTTAATTTTTTTTTCTATTAGTACAGAGTAACTTCCATTTGGCATACTTTTTTAATTTTCAAAAGAACCAAAATATAATTCTCTAGCTTTTGTAGATTTTAATATATCTTTAGGTTTTCCAGATGTGATTATAGTCTGCTCACCAATTACATAAGCTCTGTCTACAATCTCAAAAAGGTTTTGAACCTGGTGATCAGTAATTATAATCCCACATCCATAACCCTGCAATTTCAAAATAAATTTTTGTATGTCTTGAACTATTATAGGGTCTAATGCAGCCATAGGTTCATCGAGTAATATGACTTTAGGATTGTTTATAAGTGTTCTAGCAATTTGAACTCTTCGCAACTCACCCCCGGATAAAGAGTTGGCGTTTATATTTCTTAAGTGTTGTAAATTAAACTCCGTTAATAATTTTTCAACCATCGAACGTTGCTTCTCTCTTTCCTTGATTGAAATTTCACAAATAGCCAAAAGGTTATCAAAAACCGTCATATTAAATACGCTTCTATATTGGCTTAAATAAGCAATTCCAAGTTTAGCTCTTTGATGAATAGGTTTAGAGGTAATTTCTTTTTGATTTAAAAAAATATTTCCTGCATCTATCTTGTATTGCCCAATAATTGCACCATAAAGAGTTGATTTCCCAGATCCATTCGGTCCAATTAATCCAACTATCTCACCAGGAAAAAGATCTAAATTAATTTTTTTTAATATGGGTCTTCCATCAAAAGATTTGCTCACACCTTTTACTTGTAATACGGGTTTGTTTTTCTTAAATTTTATAATTCTAAAACTTTTTTTCATTTAATAATTTACTTTTATATTCACTTTACTTTCATTGTACATAGAAATTTTCATTTTTTTTTCTAAAAGATCAACATTTAGTTGGTCAGAAGTAAATTCTCCCTGGGGACCATCACCAAAAACATTATCCTGCACCAATAAATAATTTTTGGAATTTACATAACTTGCTTTATCTGAGAACAATCTATTTTCTAAATAATACATTTTAACATTTTCTTCAAACTCCATGTCGTCAGTAATATTATCATACATACCCCTGTTACTTGTTATTTTTAGTATCGTTCCGTCTTTAAAGAAAAACCTACACAATATATTTTCCATATATATTAAATTTGGTTTATCTGATGCAAATTCTGCCTCTTTTGCATTAATGACAAACTTGTTTCCATTTGTATCCAGTCCTTCGTATTGAATATCTTCAAATGTACTTAAAGAATCTTTCCCATCAACTTTTTCGTTTATTTCTTTTTCTTCAATTGTTTTTGTTACTTTAAATTGTTTATTATTATAAAAATAAGTAAAAAAGATTAAAATAATCCCTAATAAAATTAATGAAATTTGTAATAAATTTTTTGGATTTAATTTTGTTTTATTTAATGCCATGAGATAGAAGATTATGGATGTGACAAATTCCTTTTACTTTTCCCGATCCAGATGAAACAACAAGTGAAGTTATTTTTTTTTGATTCATTATTGATAGAGCTTTATGTGCAGTTATATCTTCATCAACTTTAAATGGATTTTTTGTTGCAATTTTTTCAATTTTATCTTTTTTAGAATAACGTGCTAAACCTCTTCTCGCGTCTCCGTCAGTACAGATAGAAAATACCTTGCCTTTTTTAGTGACCAGAACTAAACCTAATTTTTTTGTGCTGATTATTTTAACTGCCTTTTCTATGGTCTGATTTCTATCTACAACTGGGATTTTTTTTCCAGTAACCATAACATCTTTTACCAAAAGCAAAGTTCTACCTAAGCTCCCACCTTTATGATAACGTTTGAATATTTCTTTAGAAAAATTTTTTCTATGTTGAATTGCTGCACACAAAGAATCTCCTAGTAGCAAAGTAATCGTAGTGCTTGAAGTAGGGACAATACCTGTTATGTCTGCCTCTCTTACTTTGGGTAGCAATAATTTGATATCGGAAGCTTTTAATAAAATACTATCTTTTGAACTTGCGACACCAATAACTTTAATTCCAAATCTATTACTAAAGTTTAACATTTCATGAATTTCCTCTGAATTTCCTGAATACGAAAAGATTAAAAGAACATCTTTTTTTTCTATCTGTCCCATGTCACCATGCCTTGCAGTTCCTGGATCACAAAAGAAACTTGATACACCAATACTAGAGAGTGTTGCAGATACTTTTCTGGCAATTAATCCTGATTTACCTACGCCTGCACAAATTACTTTACCTTTACAACTTGAAAGGAGATCAACTGCTTTTACAAAAGATTTATTAAAAACTTTGTTAATCTTTTTTAATTCTGAAATTTGAATTCTTGCAGACTTTTTTGCTATTTTTATATAATTTCTTTTAGCCATTAGTGCTCAAATATATCAAATTTAAAACCAGACTGGTCTAATTTAATTCTGGTATCTAAAAAGCTTATACAACTTTTGTATAATTCCATTCGATTTTCTCTTTTAAGCATCTTTTCAAGTTCATCTTTTATCTTATGGAGAAAAATTACATCATTAGATGCATATTCTAATTGTTTATCGCTAAGCTCATTTATATCCTTATTCCAATCACTACTACTAACCCTTTTATCCAAATTTTTATTACAAAATTCATAAACTAAATTTTTTAGTCCGTGTTGATCGGTGTATGTTCTTACAACTTTGCTTGCAATTTTAGTATCAAAGATATTTTTCATCTTACACTTTAAAAAATACTCAAGAGCACTTTTGTCAAATCTTAAAAAGTGACCAATTTTCAAAATCTTCTCATTTTCTAATACAGAAACAAGATTCGGTGCTTTGTAGGTTTTTCGATCTGGCTGAATAATATAGACAGTGCCATTTTTGTCGCAAATTTGTATTAGACTCAACTTGTCTCTTTCTGGAATCTTTAGACCTGTGGCCTCAGTATCAATTGCAATAGATTCTTTTAAAGAATTTGATATCTCTTTTGTGATGTCACCTTGAAATTTATGTATTTTTGCCATACCTATTATTAAATACCATGAATAATTACCCGATAGCAACAATTCTAGGCGGTGGGGGTTTTATAGGCCGGTATCTTGTCAGAAATTTGACGAAGAAGAACTATAGATGCATTATTCCTACT
>MDTG01302106.1_pt1 | contig 13813 bp, 7 predicted proteins | sample 811421 | NCBI WGS metagenome assembly MDTG01 (sample SAMN05326645, study PRJNA326480) | marine metagenome | isolation source: seawater | place: Pacific Ocean: South East | collected 2011 | reverse complement strand
TAGTTTTCCTGATATACTTATTCTTAGTTTTCCTGATATACTTATTCCTAGTTTTCCTGCTATGTTTACGCTTATTTTGTGTTTTACGTCGTCGATGCTTCTTTTTCAAACGATAACCTCCAACAATTTCTTCAGATTTAAGTTTTTCTATTGATTCATTTCTTGTAACAATTTCTCCTTGATCGACATCCTCTATATTCTCTAGTAGTAACTTATCTACCTCTGGTACACGTAATTTATTACCCTCGAGTCTTAAATACTCATATGTACCATTACTTAATATACATTGTCTTACATCTAATGATTGATTAGAGTATTCTAACACCGTGAAAGGAGATGTATCTTGCCAGGGTTTATCATCCTTTACCCAACCTTTTCGTAGTGATACTTCACCAGCAATAGATTTAAAAATTAATCTTCTATCTAAATCATAGGTATCATATAGTTTTTTAGCACGCGCCTTTAATAGTTTTATGAATTCTTTGTCTAATTTACTATCTTGTGGCAGTTGATCGACCACATCGAATAGCATTATTATTGAGAATTTTTGTATATTTTGAACAACTGTAGGGTTCATTTGAGGTGTTGGTTGAAATTTAAGTAGTTTTTCTATTAACTCTTGTCTTCTAGAAAGCATACCTTCTATTTTTAATTTATCATAAATAGTTGGTAAATTGTTAGTAGTTAATAAGGGTGCCAATAAAGTATTGTTTGTAATATTACCCGTTAGTGCACTGTCTAATAATGTTACATAATTGTCTCCTGTTTGACTCTGTTCAATCTCCTGCACCTGTGCTTGTTGTTCAATCTCTACTTGTTTTGTCAATTGTTGTAATTGTTGTAATTGTTGTAATTCATCAGGGTATTTTTCTTCTACAAGTTTTTTCAATATTTCAAATCCTCTACCCACTTCCTTAATATCGACTAAATCATTCTCAGTAAAATGTCCTCGTTCAAGGGAAATATTCCTCTTAAAATCAGTGAAGATACCCCTTTCATCCATTAACATTCGATCGAAAATAGTCTTTGTTGTTTCACTACTCAAACTAGTCTCCAGTATGGTTATAATCATTTCTATAAATTTAATTTTATCATCATCATCATCAAGATCCATCATATATCTATCAATCCCTTCTAAAGTTTTCGAAAACAATGATTGATATAAATTAAAACAATTTTGCAGTACATCCCCAATTGTTCTTTCTAGTGGATAAATAGAACCACTGAATCCTTTTTTTGTATAGTAAACCACGCATTCATTATCTGTATTAGTTGTAAATATTCCAAATACGGAATCATTCTGGGTACTCGTGTCTTTCCCATTTTTTACCATATATGGATCTACCTCAACTACTACAGCATCACGTTCAACAGCAGATAACCTACTTGTAAATGTTTCCTGAGTCTCACCATATCGTTTAATTGATTCTCTCACTAGCAAATCACCTTGATTAATAGAAAATCCTTTAAATAGGTTTACAATATAATCTTGAGTGTCATCTATCGTTTCATTACACAATAGTTTAATACGTTGTTTTAAATCTAAACCTAAACTTCCTTCAGGATCGAATACTTTAATTACTTCATCTAGTAACGGTAGTTCCATCGAGGTCGCTTCGTGCCTCGCCGCTGCAACAAAACCTAATATTCCTTCAAAATTATCCCGACAACATTGTACTATTATTTTTTGATAATCATCTTTTTGTGCTTCATCTTTTTTATCTAATAGAACCACCCTATTAACTCCCGGCTCTCTGCCTCCACATAGTTTTTGATACAATAAATTAAATAAAATTTTATCTGCATATTGTGTAAGTTTACCATAGTATTCTTGATTAACTTCAGTACTCTCCGCTACCCCACTTGAAAAATTTAAATCAAATAATTTTTCAAAATTATAATATTCACTTCCGGCGAGTCGATTTTTTGAATTATAAGTTATAATTTCTAGAGGTATTTTTGGAGGTTTAGTATTTTTTGTTCTAATATAACCTTCCTTAATTGCAACATACTCATTAAGATGAAACATTCGATAAATTCTAGGGTCTAAAAATACAAACCAACGAAATATTTTTGTTATAGTATCAAATATTTCTTGTAATATAATAGATCCTTCAAGTAAATACATAAAATCGAATGAAACATCATATTTTAAAATCAATTCATAGGGTTTTAGAGATTTCTTCTCTCTTTTACCTTGAGGTTTCTTAGACAAACTTGTACCTTTACCTAGACCGGGACCTTTACGTATTAATTCTAGTTCTTTCCTTCTAGTTTCTACTTCCTGCTGGTATAATTTGACAGCATTTTCATCTGCTTTCTGTTGTTTCTCTTCAAAGGTACTTGGTGGGGTAACTTCAACTAAAGGTTGTGCTGGAGTTTTTTGAGGTTTTACTGGAGTTTGTTGAGATTTTACTGGAGTTTGTAATTGTCTTAATAATTTCTCATTTTCTTTAGATAAACTTTTAGTTATTTCTAGTAAGGCAACAAAACTACTCCCTTCTGTATAATCTCTAATCATTTCTTCTACTTTTTCTTTGAGTGGATGATCTACCTTCTCAGTAACAACGGATTCAGTTGTCTCCGGGTTTTTATTCAACCTTTTCCTCCGGTTTTTATTCAACCTTTTCCTCTTGTTTTCCCTCAACATTTCCACCATTTGTTCTGTTGTCAATTCTGTTTCTTGTGGCAAACCTGCAGATGAAGGATCTTGTACTTCTTCTGACGCCATTACTATAGCATATATTTATTTAGACTTATTTGGATTGTTTTTTATACATTTTAGATGCAATCGGATAAGCATCTTTTAACATAAATGAAGGATCTTGCTTTTTCATATCATTATAGACTTCCATTACTAACTTTTGCCACTCCGATTTATTTTTGGTTGATTTACGTTTCGGTTTTCTCGCCGGTTTTCTCATCGATTTGCGTGTGGGTTTTTTAGTTCCACGGTTCATAGATTGTTTCATAGACTGTTTCATAGACCTTTTCATAGACTGTTTCATTTGAGTCATTTTTTTACGCATTTGTTTACGCATTTTTCTAAGAGATTTCTTTGCCATTGTATACTAAATAATAGAAATTAATTATCACTTATAATAGATCGTAATTTACGCAATGCCATCTGAAGAGTATCTAAGGAGGGTGGTTCAAATCCACTATCAGTTTGGTTCGAAGGTTTACCTGTTAGTGTTTTCTTTAATTTAACAGATTGTAACATTGTTGCATTGATGGTTGCTTTTCGATCAATTTGTTTTTGTTGTTTCACTGCTTGACTCGGTATACCCATTGAAATCATTTTCTTATATTTATCTGGTGGTGGAGGAGGAGGTGGTGGCGGTGGTGGTGGTGGTATAGGTTTTGAATCTTTGAATGCATAGTTGGTTAATTGTATATCATTTTCAAGTCGAATTTGCAAAATAATCCATTGAAACCATACTTGATTTTTATAAATCCAAATACCGGATAAATGAACTATAAAACTAGCATAACTATAAATAGGTAACTCATCTCTACATTGTTTTGTTTCATCAAATATCAATGCTTTTTCTTTTACTTTCATATTCATAATCGTTTCTTGTTGAGGACCATACGTTTTTAAAAACGGATTGACTGTATATTTATCTTTATATTTGGTATACACTGTATCATAGAGTGTCTTTAATTCATTTAAAAAAATGTTTGTATGAGTATCATTCTCTTTATTTTGAAAGGAAATCATTAAATACGATTTTGAATTTTCATTTGTTTGAATACCAAAGGGCGCAAACAATCGAGGTGTTTGAATCAAGACATCTTTTTTATTACATTTGAATGGTAAAAATGTATAATCATCCGAATAAATTAACGGTGGATAGGTAGTAATATCTAAGTTTTGTAACGATTGATAAATCATCAATATCTATATACTAGTGTGTTAATTTACTTAAATAATTATCTGAGTTAGATACTAATATACCTATGTCGGATACTGAAGAAAACTGTTGTGATATTTGTGGAGACACATTAGATACAAAATGTTTTGTTACATTGAAATGTAATCATACCTATCATTATGAATGTATTCAAAAAACGTTTTTGATGGATAGGAAAAAGAGAAATAAATGTCCACTTTGTTCCCAAATTCACGGTTTACTTCCCTTGGTCAATGGAATTTCAAAATTATATTATGGTATTCATTATTTAGATGAATATCCCAAAGATTATCAATGCAGACCTTGCACACAAGTATTAAAATCTGGCAATCGAAAAGGTTGTGAATGTGGTGCGAAACCTATGCTAGGATTTGATGTATGCAAGCGTCATAATAAGAGTAAGTGATTTAAACATTGAACGAAGTTACTATAGTAGTAGTTTGACCCATCCTATGGTTTCAGAATCCCCCATTTGTTCGATATGTATTGACCCTATTAAAGAGTCTCAATTATCCTATACATTATCTTGTAATCACGTATTTCATTTCACTTGTTTTAAAAAATATGTATATCAATCTAAGGGAACGTTTTTCACAGAATGTCCTAATTGTAAACAAGTCAATCGTACGATTGAAATACCCTATGAAGATGGATATAAGAATTTAGTATCCTTGTGTTGTTCTCAAGTTGGAAAAGAAAGATGTTTGTGTCACACTAAACGAGGAACTCGATGTAAAAAAAAATCCTATCCATTAAATTATGGTAAATGTCATATACACAATCAAGACATCTTACCTAGAGATAAGTGTGAGTTACTTTTTCGATATATTTATCATATAATGCAATCTGATTTACGAACGTGGACAACCAAAGTATATTTAATCGATGTTGCTAAAAAATTGGCAGTGAAATATCCAGATATTCAAACCTTAGATGATATTTATCGCTATTTATTTGTGTATATTGCAGATGCAAAACATAGAGGAATTCAACATTATTATCAAGATCGCAATGCACTTTATACGTATTATGAATTAGAACCTCCACCCGAAAATTGGGTTCAGTTTTGTTGTGATAAACACGTATTATTCTGATTAAAATAACGAATCATAGATGCTAATTTATCGACTATATATATATCTTTACACGGTGGATAAGATTTGTAAAACCATCGAGTCCCATCATCAAATAATGTTGCATAATTATCAGATTCTAATTTTTCATTTTGAATTATACCGTTTTGTTTGTTTGAATCAAGAGGGTATAAGGATTCTACTGTAAAACTGGGAGACTTTGTCGGCCAATTGTGTATAAATTTTGTTTTGGTTTGATTCGATAAAAGGTGTTTTACAGATTCAACTAAATCAGATTCTTCCCATAAATCAGTTATTTCAGATAAATCAGTATGGGTTGATCGGTTTTGTCTTGTATTGTTTCGTCTTGTATTGTTTCGTCTTGTATTGTTTCGTCTTGTATTAGGTTTTCCTCTAAACGGAATACAGTCTTTTAAATAGTGAAGATGAATATTTATCTCACTATAAGACTCGAGTTGTTGAATGACATAGGAATAGTTAAGTTTAATGATATACAAACCCAATAAATCAGACACATCGCCATCTAGATAATCTAATGCAGACATCTTTTATAAGTATACAAAAAAACTATTACACCTATATCAAATTTAATCAATCACTTACAAATACATATGTTCCGGTGGTTTATCTCCATAAGTTATTTTTAGTAAATCTTTAATATGATCTAAATTTAAGGTAATGGGTAATTTAAAATCTTTAATTTTCATATCGATAATATCTTCTTTATCGTTGCTCTTGGTTAAATGATAAATATTTAATGTAGAGACTATATTTTCTAAACATCGTTTGAGATTTCGAACACCCTCTTCACCACACGTATAGGTTTTAATTATTTCTTTTAATATTTCATCTGTAAAGCAAATATCTTCTTTTGTATAATTGAATAATTGATAAATTTCAGGCAGAAGATAGTTGTGAGCAATTTGTAATTTATCTTTTACTTCATATCCCTTAGTTCGAATCACATACATTCGATCCTTCAAAATACGATTAATTTTGGTTTCATCATTAAATGAAAAGATAAACAATACTTTGGATAAATCGATATCAATTCCTGGGAAATAGTTGTCTTGAAATTTAGAGTTTTGTGAACTATCTGTCATATGAATCAACATATTGATAATTTCATCTCCTTTTGCTGTTTCGCTAACTTTATCTAATTCATCAAAGCAGATAATCGGATTCATTGATCCACATTTATGAAGAATATCTACAATTCTACCCCAACGAGATCCTTCATAGGTATAACTGTGACCTTCAAAGAATGCTGAATCAGAAGCACCTCCTAACGCGACAAACTCGAACGGACGATTCAATGATTTTGCAATACCATTTTTAATCAATGTTGTTTTTCCATTACCCATAGGTCCTTGAATCGCGAGAACATTTCCTAGAGATTTTGGATTACGAATCCATTTACCAATAACTTGCAATATATGAGTTTTTGCTTCAGTATGACCATAAATTGCTTTATTCATATTATTCATAGTTGCTTGAATGTAATCACGCTTAGCATCAAAACTATCTTCATTTGTTACAGGGAGTTCCGTAACCTTTCCAAACGGTAGTTTAATTAATCCATTGATCCATTGGTCCATTTTATTGTATTCACCCGTTGAAATATCCATCTCAGACAATTTATCCAAATTATTAATTGCAATTGATTTTGTGTAAATATCCATATCTGAATTTAATACTTTGAACTTCAAAGGAACATTCGATCCTGATATCGAATAAATATGCTTAATTTGTTCAATATAGGATTTTTTCTTTTCTGGTTCTAAATTGTGAAAATAATGTAGATTACCATCTTCTGTATTATCATTCATATATTTTTCAACCAAATCACTATATTCTTCATCATCACTATCATATAAATCTTCTTCCTCTTCTTCCTCGTCTTCCTCTGTCATATATTCTTCACTATCTTCATTTATATCTGTATCGGATAATTCATAATCACTGTCTTCTGTGGTAGTTGTTTTATCTGTCATTTCTTCATAGTCTATTGTATCCATAAATAACTCATCATCCATATCTTCAGAATCACTACTTATCGATGATTCCGATTGATTGAGTTGTTCACTCGATACTTTGAAATCTTCATCTGAAGTAATTGTTTCTGATAAAGGTGTCGATGGTTCTGATTTATTTTCAGGAGTCGTGTCAAATACAATATCCAACACAATATTCTTTTTTTTAGGTTTTGCCTTGAGTATTTTCTTTTTGGGAGATCGATGTTTACGTTTTTGTTTTAGATTATCATTTGCTTTTTTTAAAATATAATTCATTAACAGATTACCCAAATCATCCGCCTTTTTGCAAGGTTTGCGTTTGATTGATTGGTTAGATAAAGGTAGGTTAGTCATTGGTAGGTTAGATCGATCATCCATAGATTGATCATCCATAGATTGATCATCCATAGATTGATCATCCATAGATTGAACATTCATAGATACACGTTTCGATTTACTCTTTTTGTTGCGTTTTGTTGAAACATCAATTTCTTCGACTTGTATCTTAGATTGTTTACGTTTAGGATAGAGTGATTTGAGTAATTGTTTCAATTCTTGTTTATCAAATGCTTCAGTACATTCATAATCAATTAATCCTTTTAGATTTCCTTGATCGTCCACATCACTGGGAGGATCTCCATTTTGTTTTGATCGAGTGTTATACTTATGAGACATTATAGATTGTTTGAGTCGTTTTTATCTTAAATAGTAATCAAAATTGTAACTTAAAAGAATACATCCACTGATATGAGAATTGAATGACTCGATAGTTACCTAAATTTGATTTATATATTTAAAATATTATTACATAATATATAATCAATGTCGCAAAAAATTTCTCCCGATATCAAGAATGTGTTGGGTGTTCAATTTAGTATTTCATCTCCAGAAGATATTCGAAAACATTCTGTAGTTGAAGTAACCAAATTTGAAACCTATGAAAAAGATACTCCTGTTATCAAGGGATTATTTGATATTCGAATGGGTGTTACTGATCGTGATTGTATTTGCGGTACTTGCAATAAACGTAATACAGATTGTCCGGGTCATTTTGGTCATATTGAACTTGCTCGCCCTGTCTTAAACTTCCACTTTATTCAAACTCTTGTCAAAGTATTGAAATGTACTTGTTGTCAATGTTCTAAGTTGTTGATCAGTAAAGACAGTGAAACATCTAAAATATTATATAATAAATCGAGTAAAGCGAGATGGTTGGATGTGTATAATTTATGTAGCAAAGTTAAAACGTGTGGTCAAGAAACTACCGATGGTTGTGGTTGTCAACAACCCGATAATTACAAGATTGAAGGAGTGTCAGGTATATACAAATATTACAAAGAATCGGGTGAAAAGGTATTATTGGAAGTAGAACAAATTCGTGATATCCTTTGTAGGATCAGTGATGAAGATGCGGAGTTTATGGGATTTCATAAAGAATGGTGTCGTCCTGAATGGATGATATGCTCTGTATTGCCTGTACCTCCTCCTTCAGTGAGACCTTCTGTTAAGCAGGATAATTCGCAACGTATGGATGATGACATTACACATAAATTATCAGACATTGTTAAATCGAATAACAGTCTGCGACAAAAAATGAATGCCAATGCTAAACCGGAAGTTATTCAAGATTTAACAAACTTCTTACAATATCACGTGGCAACTTTGGTTGATAATGAATTACCGGGTATTTCTCAGGCAACTCATCGTTCTGGACGTCCTCTCAAAGCAATTCGACAACGATTGAAAGGTAAAGAAGGTCGTATTCGTAATAATTTGATGGGGAAGCGTGTTGATTTCTCAGCAAGAAGTGTGATTACACCGGATCCTAATTTGGAATTAGATGAGTTGGGTGTTCCTTATAAGATTGCGGTAAACACAACCATTCCTGAAATTGTCAATGAATTTAATTTGAAACGATTGACTCAATTAGTCGAAAATGGTCCTATGAAATGGCCGGGTGCTAAAACCATTGTAAAGAAAGATCGAGGTATCAAGATAACTATTCAACATTCGAATAAAGACAATACTCGATTAGACATTGGTGATACAGTTAATCGTCATTTATTGGATGGTGATTATGTCTTATTTAATCGTCAACCCTCTCTTCACAAGATGAGTATGATGGGTCATCGTGTCAAAGTTATGAAAGGAAATACATTTCGATTAAATGTGAGTGTAACACCACCCTACAATGCTGATTTTGATGGGGATGAAATGAATATGCACGTTCCCCAAAGTTTGGCATCATCGATTGAATTGGTTAACATTGCTGGAGTTGTTCATCAAATAATCAGTCCTCGTGAAAATAAACCGATTATCACAATTGTTCAAGATACCTTGTTGGGTATTTATAAATTGACTAGTTCTGAATTACTCAAGCATAAACGAGGAGATAAATTAACCTATGCCAACAATACAAATTTGTATGATACAAGTGGTGATCATAGTGAAGTATATGTACCCACTTCCTTATTTACACGAAAACAAGTTATGAATTTGGTATGTAATTTATCCACATTCAAAGGAAGTATTCCTAAACCAGATATCATTCACGATGATAGAATTGAATTATGGACGGGTCATCAAATCTTATCTTTCATCCTACCTGACACAATCAATTTGAAACAAGAAAACTCGAGTTTCGACAATGAACCTGTTGAAATTAAACATTTGGTAGACGTGATTGAAGGATCTATCAAACAAGGTACATTTGATAAAGGATTATTTACAAAAACATCGGCGGGATTGATTCATACAATTCATAATGATTTAGGTTCACAACGTGTCAAAGATTTCATTGATGATTTACAAAAAATTGTTTCCTATTACTTGTTGATTGAAGGATTTAGTGTAGGAATCAGTGATATGATTGCAAGTGAAGATACAAACAAACAAATTCAAGAAATTATTGAAGATAAAAAAGAAAGTATCGCAAGTATTATGCAAGATATTCATTTAGATATTTTTGAAAATTTATCTGGTCAAACAAACAAAGCGTATTTTGAAAGTAAAGTCAATTCACTCTTAAATGAAACATTGAAAGATACAGGCAAAGTTGGATTGTCTACTTTGGATGAAAAGAATCGAGTTACAGCAATGATTAATTCCGGATCTAAGGGTAAACCAACCAATATTGCTCAAATTGTTGCTTGTTTAGGACAACAAAATGTGGATGGGGGTCGTATACCCGATGGATTTACGGATCGTACTTTGCCTCACTATTATAAATATGATGATAGTTCTGAAGCAAGAGGATTTGTTGAAAATTCATTTATTTCAGGACAAACTCCTCAAGAATATTTCTTTCACGCGATGGGTGGTCGAGAAGGTTTAATTGATACCGCTGTCAAAACATCGCAAACGGGATATATTCAACGGAAATTAGTCAAGGCAATGGAAGATTTAAAAGTTCATTATGATAGTTCGGTTCGCGGTGGAAGTGGCAACATTGTTCAATTTGTGTATGGGGATGATGGAATGGACTCATGTCATATTGAAAGTCAACCGTTGTATTTGACAAAGTTATCGTATAAAGATGGATCGATTCAAAAGAAATTTCAATGTGATTCTAACTTTCCTTGGAAACAATATTTGAGTGAATCAGCATTACAAACAATAACAAAACAAACGCAAGCAAAATTAGATTCTCATTTTCAAACATTGATGGATGATCGTGAATATTTAATTCATAAAGTATTTCAAGGTGACCCACAAAATAATATCAATCATACTGTGCATATTGAGAGAATTATTACGAATTATTGTGGAAAAGCAACAAAACAAACGAGTCTTAAAAATAAAACTAATTTATCACCTGCATTCATCTTAAAAACGATCAAACAACTCAAAGAAAAACTAACTTTGCCCAGTCAAGTGAATAATTTGCGATTGTTTCATATTTTACTCGATGTTCATTTATCGCCTAAAATTCTAATTTGTGAATATGGAATGGGTCGAGATACATTTGATCAGATTGTAATTGAAATTGAAAAACAATTTTACAAATCTCGAATTATACCAGGGGAAATGGTGGGACCTATTGCAGCACAAAGTATTGGTGAACCTGCTACACAAATGACACTCAACACATTCCACTATGCGGGTGTCAGTGCGAAATCGAATGTAACACGAGGTATTCCTCGATTGAGAGAATTGTTACATATTTCAAAAGAAATTAAATCACCTTCCGTGATGGTATTCTTGAATCCAGACATTCAAGAAGACAAAAGTAAAGCACAATATGTCAAAAATAAATTAGAATACACTCTACTCAAAGATGTTGTGACTGAATGTGAAATGTATTATGATCCTAAACAAAGTGAGGGTATTACACAAATACCTGAAGATCAAGGATTACTAGATATGTATCGAGTCTTTGGTGAACTAGAACATCAAGATGCTCAAGACGAAATTCAAACAAATAATCCGTGGATTATACGATTTAAGTTTGATAGAGAATTTATGATGGAAAGTGGTTTAGTTATGGAAGATATTCATATGGCATTGTTGATGTGGGCAAACAAAGCAGATGATATTAATAAAATTCAATATATATATTCAGATGATAATTCAAAAGAATTAATTGGTCGATTATCTGTAAAGCAAATTGGATATGAAACAAATGACAATGGTTTAGTAGATCAAGGAGATATTATTACCAGTTTGAAAAAGATATCAGATGAATTGTTGACTCGATTGGTTATCAAAGGAGTTAAACATATCCGTAATGTAGTTATGTCACAATCACCCTATACACGATATAGTAAAGGTGAATTGGTCAAAGAAAAACGATGGATTTTAGAAACAGATGGTACCAACTTATTGGATGTATTGAATGAACCATTTATAGATTACACAAAAACCCTATCGAATGATGTCAATGAAGTTTATAAATTATTGGGTATTGAAGCAGTACGTTCTCTATTGATTCAACAAATTGTAGAAGTTATTACAGAAGGTGCTGGATATATCAATACACGACACGTTGATCTTTTGTGTGATACAATGACTAGCAAAGGATTTTTAGCACCCATCAATCGACAAGGTATCAATAAGGGAGATATTGGACCTCTTGCTAAATGTTCTTTTGAAGATACAACTGACCAATTAATCAAAGCATCTATCTTTGGTGAAAAAGATAATTTGACCGGTGTATCGAGTAACATTATGCTGGGTCAAACAATTCCATCAGGTACAGGATTTGTAGATATACTTTTAGATGAAACTCAGATGTTAGATAATCTGAAATCTATACAAGAAGAAGATATTCCGGATGAAGTGGAATATGATATAGATGAACTTATGGATATGGATGAAGGTGTTTGTGAAACTGAAAATTTCAAGTTTTCCTTTGAATAATTAAGGACCTTCTAAATATTGCTGCACCATTTGTTCACACTCTTCATTTAAGGGTGTATCGGCAGTAATCATATTATGTTTTAAATTATCGATTGTAATATCACATCCTAGATATGCGATTCTCTTATAATCTTTTTCTAATTTATCGAGTGTTACTTCGTCAGTTGGTGTCATTTCATTTTTTTCCTGTTGTAAACTTCTCATAGTAGTAACTCCTTCATTATCTAAAATAACCGAGGGTTCACCAAATACGATTCGTAAAATGCCGTGTTTAAAGGTAAAGTCATTATCACCTTGTTTATAATTTTGTTTTAATTTCATAATCATATCGTGAGGTATTGTTTTTTCATTTTTACCATTCATTAGTAAAAATTGAACCACTACATATTGATCGCTTAGTTTACTTCTTGAAACACTTTCAAGTTGGACGCGATGTAAATTTAAATCCGGTTCTTCTAGCATCTCTTTAATTTGAACTAATAATTTTTCTTCAAATGGAATACGTTCACCTTTTGTTTCGGGAAATTGACCTTTTAATTCAACCAGAGCACGTTTAAATTGTGAGGGTAATTTTTGCAATTCAGGATATTTTGAAATTCCATCAAAATAAATATCCTTCACAGAATCTAATTCAATTACAACTATATCACGCAAAAAGGATCGATTGGCAACAGATCGAACTATATTATTTTTAATTTCTTCAACGGATAAATTCACGATATTTTCAGGTACTATTTCGACTTCGACCGAGGTTGTTTTAGGACCCGTTCGAATGCTATGAACTTTGAATACATCTGGATTATTTGTTTTGGATATTTTTCCCATATTTATTTTGATTTGATCTGCAATGGATTGTTTTATACCCGTTTTACCTATAATACCATTGTAGGTAATATACACTAATTTCTCAAAATCAGGAGGAGGTGATTGAGGGTCCAATACAGATCTTTCTGACATATTCAGACTGTCTGTAGGTTCTTCATTCGATGGGGGTATTGCGGCAGTTGGCATATCTTCAGTTGCTTTATCTAGAGTTGCTTTATCTTCAGTTGCTTTATCTACAGTTGCTTTATCTACAGTTGCTTCATTCGAGTCTTTATCAGAAAGTCCAAATAATGATTTTGCTTTATCCAAAAATCCAGGTTCTTCCTGTTTAGGTTCTTCCTGTTTAGGTTCTTCTTGTTTAGGTTCTTCGGTTGTAACTTCTTGTTTAGGTTCTTCAGTTGTAACTTCTTGTTTAGGTTCTTCAGTTGTAACTTCTTGTTTAGGTTCTTCAGTTGTAACTTCTTGTTTAGGTTCTTCTTGTTTAGGTTCTTCAACAGTTTGTTGATCACTCACAGGCATTTCAGGTTGACGTTGCATTGATGCTTCTAATTCATCTAGTTTTTTTCTCAAATCATCTTCATTTAATTCTGAATCAGGTGTTGTT
>MDTG01135286.1_pt1 | contig 13813 bp, 11 predicted proteins | sample 811421 | NCBI WGS metagenome assembly MDTG01 (sample SAMN05326645, study PRJNA326480) | marine metagenome | isolation source: seawater | place: Pacific Ocean: South East | collected 2011 | reverse complement strand
GTATAACCAAAAGTGTATGCAATAAAGTTGAGAGGAATTTTAGCTGTTTCCTTAGGATCTTTTTGCCTTAAAGATCCTGATGCCGCATTTCTTGGATTTGCAAAATTATCTTTAATTTCAAAAAAATCTTTTTTCTTTATAAAAACTTCTCCTCTGATCTCTATTTCATTTGGAAAATTTGTATTATTTATTACTAAAGGTATATCTTTTATTGTTTTTAAATTTTCCGTTATAATCTCACCAGTTTTTCCATCTCCTCTAGAGACTCCATATGCAAGTTTTTTATTTATATAAGTTAAAGAAGCAGAAATACCATCAATTTTAGGTTCAACACTATATTCAAATTTTATTTCTTTGTTTAAAAAATTATAAATTTTTTTTTCAAAATTTTGAAGATCTTGTTTATCAAATGCATTTGACAATGATAACATGGGGACTTTATGTTTATATTTTTCAAAAGATTTTGATGGCTTAAATCCTATATTATTAGTTGGTGAATTTTTATTTTTTAAAAAATTAAATTTTTTTTCTAGTTCGAGAATTTCACTTTTTAGATTATCATAATGAGCATCTGTAATAATTGGTCTGCTTTTGTCATAATATAATTTATTATGTTTGATAAGATTTTTTACTTTATAATTATATTTTTTTTTTATTTCTGACTTGTTCATTAAATTAAGCTGATTATTTAAAGAGCTTTCTAAACTTTTTTAAAATAGTATCTTTTTCATTTTTTCTGCTTATTCTGTTAATCTTATAATCTTTATTTATTAATTTGTAGCTTTCTTCGTACCATTGGCTAGATTGATAATTATATCCTAGAAGTAATGCATACTTCTCTGCTTCATCTAGTAATCCTATCTTATAGTTTAATTCAACCAACCTGTGTAGAGCTTCTTCTATAAATATTGTCGTATCATAATCGTTAACAACTTTTTGAAATCTCTTAATCGCAGGTATCCATTTTTCTCTTTGAACATAATATCTTGCTAGATACATTTCTTTAGAAGCCATAATTTCTGTAATGTACTGTAATTTAAATTTTGAATCTTTTGCGTAATCAGTATCAGGATAATTTTTTATTATTAAATTAAAATATTTTTTAGCTTGAATTATTTCCTTCATGTCTTTCTTTTCATCAATAATTTGGTCGTAATGACATAGTGCCAATAAATAATATGCATAATCTGTTTGTGGATGATTTTTATATTTTAAAAGAAATCTTTCTAAATTATTAATTGCATCATTATAATACCCTTGAGAAAAGTAACCATATGCTGACATTAAAACAGCTCTTGGTGCCCAAATTGATTGTGGAAATAGTAATTCAGCTTCACTAAATTTTTTACCTGCATATATAACATCGCCTTTTTCAAATTCATCCATACCCTGTTTGTAAACTTCTATCATCTGTGTTTCTAAATTTTTTTCTTTAAGCGTCGATACTTCTTGTACTTGTTTAGAGCATGAGATTAATAAAAAGCAAATAAATAAATAAATTAAGTTAAATCTTAAAATCATTCTTTTGTTTTAGCAGATTAAATTAAAAATTGTAACTTTTAAGCTATAGATTTTAAGTTGTGATAATTTGCAAATGTATGTGGTAATTGTTTTCCTTTTATCTCGATTAAAGAATAATTAGTTTGATCACTAAATATTTTTTTTAGTAATTGATTAGTTAAATTATGGCCACCCTGTGAACATTTAATACTACCTATAATTTTATAACCTGACAAAAATAGGTCCCCCATACAATCGAGAATTTTATGATTAACAAATTCTAATTTATTTCTTAGTCCAGTTTTATTTAATACTTGCTGATTTTTAATGACAATCGCATTTTCCAAACTTCCACCGTTACCTAGATTTAATTTTTTCAATTTTTCTATATCTTCGTACAAACAGAATGTTCTTGAATTATATACCTCACTTAAGTCATCTTCAAAAATGTTGACCTTATTTTTCTGGGTACCTATTAATTTATTCTCATATTTTATTTCAAATTCTATATCACCAGTAACATTAGATTTATCAATTTCTATAAATTTAGACCCTTCTCTTAATTTAATATTTTTATTTATTTTAATTATCTTTATTGGTTGATCACTAAATGTAAGTCCTACTTCATTAATTTTGTCTACAAATAATTTTGCAGACCCATCTAATATTGGTACTTCTTGTGAATTTATTTCAATAATAGCATTATCAATACCTACTCCATAAAGTGCACCCATGAGGTGTTCTATAGTTGAAACTTTCACCCCAAATTCATTGGAAATAGTTGTGCAAAGAGTTGTATCTGTGACATTTGAATAATTTGGATAAACTATATTTTCTGAATTTAAATCTACTCTTTTAAAAACAATACCCGAATTAGGTGGTGACGGAAGAATACATAGGTTTACCTTTTTTCCAGTGTGAATACCAATTCCTTCAAAAGAGATTTTTTTTGATATTGATTTTTGAGTAAGTATAGACACTCAAAATATATACAAAAACTTACAGCTACAAAATACTCAAGAAATATTACAAGAAAATACAATTATTTGCTGAAATAATTAAAAAATTTTTCAAATAAACCCTGTTTTTTATTGATTATCCTTGGATTATCATACTTGCTTAAATAATGTCGAAGTCCATGGCTACAAATTTGATCATCAGATTCGGCATAAAAGTTAATGGATTTAAAATTAAATTTATCATTCAAATGAAATGAATTATCATTAAATAATACTGATCCCTCTCCAATTAAAAATAAATCAGTATCTTTAGTGTTATATTTATAACTTTCTTTGTCAATTTTCTTGAAAATTAGATCTATAATTTCTTGAATTCTATAGAGAATTACTTTTTTTAGAACATCTACTGATATTTTTTTATTAATAATATCTTTCATAACATCAGAATTTTCTAAGGGATTTTTTTCGTAAGAAAACTCAGTATCTGATTTGTTAAATAATTTTTTTATTTTTTCTGCATCATTAATACTTATTTTAAAAATATTAGAGATATCTTTTGTTATATGAAAACCACCTATTGGTATTGATTGAATTAACTTAAACTTTTTTTCTACAAATAAAATAAATGTTGTTCGCTCCCAACCAATTTCTAAAAAAGAAATTTTATCTAAAGTTAATTTTTTTGAATATTGTTTTGATTTTAAGTAACTAGTACAAAAAATATTAATTATATTTAAATTATTTTTAATAAAATTATTTTTTATATTATCAATTAATTTTTTTGGAAAACAAACAATTTTAAAATCTACTTTTAAGTTACTAATTTTTAATTCCTCTTTAGGTAAATCTTTATAATTAATATTATCAGCTATACAATTATCCATAATAATATGTACTATTTGATTGTTATTATAATACGCAGCAATTAATTGATTTAATTCTAGAATTAAAGTTTCGTAAATTTTTTTTAACTTATATTTTTTATCTAGATTTTTACTAAGTGAAATCTCAATAGTTAATAACTTTGATGTATCTAAAATTAAAATTATATCTTTAATGTGAAAAGAAATTTTTTTCTCGGCTTTTTTTATAATTTTCAACAAAATATCAAAATGATTAGTATAATGTTCATCGAAGTTAACTGGTGCAGTACTTAAAAATTTTTCATTAAAGTTATTATCAAAAACTGCGAATCTTATTTTTGAAGAACCAAAATCAATAATATTATAGTAGTTTTCTTTATTCATTTGTTATTATTAGTCTTTTTGAAATTCTTAAATCAATAATAGTATTAGAATTAATTTTATTACTTAAAGAGAATTGATTGAATAATTTCAAAGCTGCATCAATATTTTTTTCTGGTAACTTAATTACTATGTTATTTTCGAAATATAAATCCCATCTATTATTTTTGTGGTAAAAAAATTTAATAACTTTTTCATAATTTATATCATGTTTTATAAGTTTTTTTTTAATAGAGAAAAATTCTTGAATATTAAACTTTCCAAAAATAACTGGTAATTTTTTTTTATATGAAAATTTTTTAATTGGAATAAATGAGCCATTAGATCCAACAAAATATTTTTTTTGGTTTAAGTAAGTAATAGCAATCAAATCAGTTTTTTTTGCACTTATTTTGATAGTTGAGGGATAATTTTTAAAAATCTTAATATTTTCCAAAAAATTTAAAGTACTTAATTTATCATATAATAATTTTTTGTTTATAAATAAAATATTTTTATCCATTAAAAATTTAGTTTTTGATAAAATCATATTATTAATATTTTCCACTCCACTATCTATAATAATATTTTTAATAATAAATTTTTGTTTAATATTTTTTAAAAAATGTTGATTTGAGACTGTTGATAAAATTAAAAATGATAAAATGTAAAAGTATATTTTTTTTTTATTTATTAATTGAAGCATCTTTCAAAATTTTTTCTATCAAATTTTTGAAAGTAATGTTATTAAAATTTGCTATTTCGGGAACTAAAGAGAGTGAAGTCATTCCAGGCTGCGTATTTGTTTCTAATAAATAAAATTTGTTATCATGAAACCTAAAGTCAGATCTTGTAACACCTCTACATTTTAACAGTTTATGAGCTTTTAATGCTGTTTTAGTCACTTTATTATATTGTTGCTTTGTAATATTGACTGGAATTAGATGGTCTGTTTTAGCTTTTGGATTGTACTTAGCCTCGTAATCATAAAATGCTCTTTTAGGTTTCAATTCAATAGCCCCAAGAACTTTTCCTAATAATATTGCAACTTGTATCTCTCTTCCTGGTATATATTTTTCAATTAATATTTCTCCATAATCTTCTAATTTATCTAATTTTTTAAATATATTTTTTCTATTACATATAAATACATTCACACTTGATCCTTCATTTAATGGTTTAATAACAATTGGAAATCCAATTTTTTTTAATTTTTGTAAAAAATATTTCTTACTTATTTTGTTTCTGTATGAATATTTAAAGTATTTAGGAGTGGTGATGTTATTTTTAATAAAAATTTTTTTCGATATTTCTTTATCAATTGCAAGGGATGATGATAACACCCCAGAATGCGTATATTTTACCCTTTCATGTTCTAGTATTGCTTGAATATATCCATCTTCACCATACCTTCCGTGTAATAAATTTAAAACAATATTAGGTTTAAATTTTCTCAAATTTTTTACAAATAATCCATCAGGTTCTATTATTTTTATTTTATATTTTTTTATTTTGCTAAGTTCTGTATTTACACTTTTTGCAGTTTTTAAACTAATCTCCCTTTCATTAGAGTAGCCACCTGCTAGAATTAGTATTCGTTTCATTACTCTATAATTTTAATTTCTAAGTTAATTTTAATTCCTGTTTTATCTTTGACACATTTTTTTACATAATTTATCAATGAATTCATTTCTTCAAATGTTGCATTCTTATTATTGACAAAAAAATTACAATGCTTAGGAGATATGCTTGCATCTCCAAATTTGATATTTGTTGGAACGGACTCTTTTATTAATTCCCAGGCTTTTTTATTAGTTTGATCTATAGGATTTTTAAAAGTACTTCCACCAGTTTTAATTTTGGAAGGTTGTGAATCATATTTTTTTTTATGTAAATCTTCCATAGATGATTTAATTTTATATTTTTCAGATAAATTGCCTTTAAATGTTGCACTTAGAAATATTAAATTTTCCGATAATTCTGCATTTCTATAATTAAATTTAATTTTATTTGCTGGTAAAATTCGTATATTGCCCTCAGTGTCTAAACATTGTATTGAAACAATTTTATCTTTAAATTCAGCTCCAAAACATCCTGAATTCATCTTAATTCCACCACCTATTGACCCAGGTATACAGTACATAAATTCAAATCCTGATATATTATTTTCCATTGCGAATATAGAAACTTTTTTTTGTGAGCAGGATGAACCTGCAATAATGGTATCATTTTTCAATTTTGAAACTGATGAAAAATTATTACTTAATTTAATAATTACACCATCATATATTTTATCACTAAATAATACATTTGAGCCGAGGCCTAAAATAAATATTTTTCCTCTACCAGAATATAAAATTAAAAAATCTTTTAACTCTTTTAAATTTTTTGGTTTAAAAAAAACTTTTGACTTACCACCAATATTGAACCAATTTAATTTTTTTAAATCAAAATCAAAGAAAATTTCAGATTTATATTTAATTTTAAATTTTTTAATATCTTCTAAATTCATTGCTATATTAAACTTCTAACCCAATTAGATATAGAACCCGCTCCCATTGCTATAAAAATTTTATTACCAAAAGCTAGATTTTTTACTGATTTTTTTAAATCTTTTTCATTGTTAAGCATAATTAAATTAACATTTGAATTTTTAGCTAACATTTTTGCAAATGTTTGATAGTTGAAACCTAATTTTATATTTTCTCCAGCTTTATAAATTGGACAAAGTAAAATTGTATCTGCCTTTTTAAAACATTTTGAAAATTCTTTTTTTAAACTTTTAACTCTCGAAATTCTATGTGGTTGAAAAATACATACTATCTCTTCATCTTTGTAGACTTTTTTTACTCCATCTAAGAGAGAAGAAATTTCTGTCGGGTGATGAGCATAATCATCAAAAAAGGGTACTTGGTTTATTTTATACAAAAAATTAAATCTTCTTTGTACACCTTTAAAATTTTTTAGACCTAATTTAATAATTTTATCTGGAACACCTATTGAGAAAGCTACAGCCAAGGCTGATGTTGCATTTTTAATGTTATGTAGGCCAAGCAATGGAATTTTTAATCCTTTTATAATTTTATAATTCCCAGGTATTTTTATTTTAACATCAAATTTACAATAATTTTTGTGATGATTTATATTATATATGAAAAAATTTGAATATTTATTTAAACCATATGTATAATAATTTTTATTTTTAACCTTGGGCAAAATACTTTTTACATTTTTGTCATCTAAACAAATAAATGATTTTCCTAACGATGGAGTTTTATTTATGAATTCAATAAATTTTTTTTTTAGGTTGTTAATATTTTTATAAAAATCTAAATGTTCATCATCTATGTTGGTAATTATTGAATAATTGAAAGGAATTCTTAAAAAACTTCCATCAGATTCATCGGATTCTATCAAGCCCCAATTACTTTTTCCTAATTTTGCGGAACTTCCTATTGAGTTTAGAACTCCACCATTAATTATAGTTGGATCAAGATTAGCATAATTCAAAATGTTAGATAATATTGATGTAGTTGTAGTTTTTCCATGAGACCCAGTGACCACAATATTTTTCATTAAAGAAACTATGTGACCAAGTAATTCTCCTCTTTTATAAATAGGTAAATTGAGTCTTCTTGCGTGTTTATATTCTGGGTTGGTTTTTTTTATAGCTGATGAAATTACTAATACAGTACAATTTTTTATATTTTTCTCATTATGATTTAAATATATTGGAATTTTTCTCTTTCTTAAATTATTAAGATATTTGTTATCTGATATATCACTACCCTGAATTTTAAAACCAAGACTATCCATTATCAAAGCTAAACCACTCATTCCTATACCGCCTATTCCAACAAAATGGATTAGTTCTGTCTTGCCAAGATTAATTTTCATTAATAATTTCTATAATACGATTATTTATATTATTCCAAGTGTTTTTTTCACTGATTTTTTTCAAATTGCCTACCTTCTCAACATAATCATCATAATTATTTAAAATTTTTAAAATTAATTCCAATACGTAATCAACATCAAAATTTTTTTGTTCAATTAACCAGCAACATTTTTTTTGAAAATAATAGTTTGAATTATGAAATTGATGATTGTCTCTAGCGGAAGGTAGAGGAACAGCTAGAAAAGGAATATTTAAAAAAGAAAGTTCACTTAATGTATTTGCACCACCTCTTGTAATAGCAAAATCTACATCTTTATAAAGATCATTGCTGCTATTTGTAAACTCAAAAAATTTATATTTTAATTTTATTTTGTTATATTTTTGTTCTAAATTTTCTTTAATATTTTTTTCTGAAATTTGCTGTATAACCTGAAAATCTTTTTTTTTTGAAATTTTGATGATTATGTCTGTAATTTTATTATCAAAAAAAGAGGCTCCTTGGCTGCCACCTATTATAAGTAACTTTTTAACTACATTTAAACTTTTTTTATTATGTTTTATTTCATAAAGTTCTTTTTTTAATAGTGGCTGGATAATTTTTTTTTTAAAATTATACTTTTCAGGAAAATTTTTCAAATTATTATCATAGCAAATTATTTTATCTGAAAATCTTAATACTATTTTGTTTGACCTTCCTAACACACTGTTTGATTCAAATAAAATAATTTTTTTTTTTAAAAAAAATGCTGCTATACAAAATGGAAAAGTCATATAACCACCTGTACTAATTATCACGTCTATTTTTTTATTTTTTATAAATTTTAGAGATTTGAAGATATTTATAAAATATTTTATTATATTTAGTGGAAACAAATAAAATTTTGAAAATAAATTTGGTACATCAATTAAATCATAAGTATAATCATTTTTATTTATATACTCACTGCCTCTTCTGTCTGTCACTATTTGAACTAAAAAATTATTATTTAGATGTTCAAATAAAGCAATAGAGGGAACTACATGACCTCCTGTTCCACCAGTGACTATTAAAATTTTTTTCATATCATCTTAATTTTCTTTTAGTCAAGTTTAAAATTATTCCAGTTAAAATAGATGTGCTTATTATTGACGAGCCTCCATAGCTCAGAAAAGGCATGGTCATTCCTGTTGTTGGTAAAATTCTAATATTTACCCCAATATGAATAAATGTTTGAACTAATATTATTGTAACACAACCAATCAAAATAAGTTTAAAATTATTATTAACAATAAAATTAATTTTTTTTATTATTCTGTATGAAAAAATTAAATAAAGTAAAATTATACATGTTACGATTATTACACCAAACTCTTCGGCAATAACTGACATAATATAATCTGTGTGAGCCTCGGGTATCCTTGAGTTTAATGTGCCTTCACCAATACCTTTTCCAAAAAAACCGCCACTTGAAATCGCATCACTTGCTTTATCAGCTTGATAGTTATTACCTTTAGAAATATCTAAAAAAGATAATAATCTTATTTTTATATATTCAAATTTAGGAACAAAAAAAATCAAGCTAAGAGTAAGAGTGGTTACTAAAAGTAAAGAAAAACTAAATAATATTAAATTTATTCCTGATACAAAAATAATAGCTAGCCACACAGAGATAATTAATAATGTTTGTCCAAGATCTGGTTGAGATAAAAGCAATATAATTACAGGTAACAAAATTATTGAGCTTAATAAATACTTTAAGTATAAATTTTTTTTTTCTAAAGATATAATTAATGAAACAATAATTACAAAAAACGGTTTTAAAGTTTCGATCGGTTGAAACCTTGGAAGCAATCCTAATTCTAACCATCTTTTGGATCCTTTGACTTCAACACCAATAATAGGAACTAAAATTAAAGCAGCAAGGGCAAAAAAAAATAGGATGACTGACATTCTAACAAGTAATTCCTGACTTAAAATTGAAAATAACAATATTATGATAATTCCAGTGATAACAAATGCCAAATGCTTTAAAAAAAAATAGTATGAATTAGTGTTTAATTTATCTGATGCAATTATTGATGTAGAAACTAACGAAAAAAACAGACCTAGAGCAAAAAATGCCGCTGTTATAAAAAAAATTGACTTGTCAATGTTTTTCCACCAATCGTAAAAAGTATCAAAATATTTATTCATTATTTTAGTAAGTATTTTTTTACATATGTATTAAATTTTTTTCCCCTTTGTTCAAAGTTCTTAAACTGATCAAAAGATGCAGAAGCTGGACTAAATAGTATTGTAATTTTTTTCTTTTCACTTCTTTTAACTTTAGATATTAATTTTAAACTATCTTGCAAATTTTTTGTTAAATTGATTTTGATTTTTTTTTTAAGTAATTGAGAAAATATTTTTTGATCTTGACCATAAATAAATGCTTCTAGGTTTTTATAATATTTTTTTTTTAAATTAAATTTGTCACCTTTTTTAAATAATCCCCCTAATATCCAGTAAATTTTTTCATTTGACTGTAAAAACGGAATTGTAGAAGATAAAGTTGTAGATTTTGAGTCATTAATTATTTTTAAAGTTTTAGAGTCGAATATCAATTCTTGGCGGTATTTTAAAGGCTTGAAGTTGTCTATTGTTTTTAAAATATTTTTTATTTTTAAATTAAGATATTTAGACAATTCAAATAAGAAATTTAAATTTTGAAAGTGTGCTGAATTTTTAAAATTATTATTCTTTAATTTATTTTTTAAATACAGGTATTTATTTTTTTTTAAAAAAATTATTTTTGATTTTATGATTTTAGATCGCAGTAAATCTTTTAATGATTTTTCATTAGGAATTATAGCAATATCTTTTTTATTTTGCTTAATTACACATTTTAATTTTGACAATTTATAATTTTTTAATGTGTTGTGCCTCTCTAAATGATCTGAAGAAATGTTTATAATTATAGAATATCTTGATCTAAAATATTTGCTGTAAGCTAATTGATATGAAGAGGCCTCAACAATAAATATTGTTTTTTCATTAAATTTTTTTTCATCTAAAATAGGGTTACCTATATTTCCTGTTAATCTTACATCATAATTATGTTTTTTTAAAATTTCGTATAATAATTTGCATGTTGTTGATTTTCCATTAGTACCTGTGATTGTAATTGTTAATATTTTAGGGTTAAATTTATAAAAAATATCCAAATCGGTAATAATTTTATTTCTGTTCTTTCTTAAATAATTAGACAATTCACAACTATTTATATTAATTCCAGGGCTTATTATTATATTATCAAAATTATTATTTATTAATTTTGACTTAGAAATTAAATATTTTTTAAATTTAAGATTTAATTTTTCTTTATTATCATCAAATATAAAACATTTATTTTTTTGATTTAAATATTTAAAAGACGAAGTTCCTGATTTTCCAAAACCATAGATTAAAAAACTTTTTTGTAAATTTTCATTTTTTAACTTCATTATCTGAGTTTTAAAGTTGCTAATCCAATCATCGCTAAAATAATTGAGATTATCCAAAACCTAATTACCACGGTTGATTCAGGCCATCCCTTTTTCTCAAAATGATGGTGTATTGGAGCCATTCTAAATATTCTCTTACCAGTAAGTTTATAAGATATAACTTGAACAATTACAGAAATGGCTTCTAATACAAATAATCCACCAGTTATTGCCAGAACAATTTCATGTTTTGTTATTATACCAACTGCTCCTAATGAACCACCTAATGACAAAGATCCTGTATCTCCCATAAAAATTTTCGCCGGCGGAGCATTAAACCAGAGAAATCCTAAACAAGCTCCAATTATTGACCCACAAAATATTGATGCCTCTCCAACTCCTTCTATATAAGCTATCTGAAGATAATCTGAAAAAATTATATTACCGGATACATAACTAATGAATGCAAAACAGGCGGCAACTAACATAACTGGAACCGTTGCTAATCCATCTAAACCATCCGTTAAGTTAACTGCATTTGACGCTCCAACTAATACGAATAAATAAAAAGGTATAAAAAACCATCCAAGGTTAATAACTAAATTTTTGAAAAAAGGGAAATATAGACTATTTATTTGATCAGAGCTGCTTGTGAAATATAGTATAAAAATTCCAATCAAAGCTAAAATAATTTGGAAAAAAAATTTAAGTTTTGAAGAAATTCCTTGAGAACTTTTTAATTTTATTTTTTTATAATCATCATATGCTCCTAATAATCCAAATGCTGCTGCAATATACATTAAAAACCAATTATATGGATTTGATAGATCACCCCACAATAAAACTCCAGAAAAAACTCCAAGCAATATTATTAATCCACCCATTGTAGGTGTTCCAATTTTTCTAATTATATGATCGCTTGGACCATCTTTTCTAATTGGGTTATGAATTTGTTTTGATGAAAAAAAATTAATTAACGGATTACCAACTAAAAAAACTACAAACATAGCTGTGAACATAGAAAGACCAGTCCTTACAGTTAAATATTTAAATACGTTTAAAAAACTGTATTGATCTACTAAAATTGAAAAAAGTTCAAATAACATTAAAATTTAGATCCAAATTGTTTAGTTATTTTGTTAAGCCCTGTAGAATTTGAACCCTTTATCATTAAAAAGTCCCCATTTTTTAAATCATATTTTATAATATTAAAAATATCACTTTTTGATTTTATTATTTTTCCTCTTTTTTGTGTTCTAATTTTGTTAAAAGTATTAATAATATTTTTCCCATAAACAAATAGTTTTCTAAATTTTGCCTTATTAATATCTTTTGCTGCCTGAACATGAAGTTTTTTTGAATATTTTCCTAATTCCAACATATCACCCAATAACATATATTTTTTATTATAATTTATTTTTAAATTACTAAATTTATTAATTGAGAACTTTAGTGATAAAGGATTTGAATTATAACTCTCGTCAATTATATTGACTGTTTTACTGCCAATAAATATTTTTTTTATATTCCCTCTACCATTAGGAATTTTATATTTAGAAAAAAAATTGCTTTTTATTTTGTTAATAATATTAAGACTTTTACAAACTGCGATAGAGGCTAATATATTATCTACATATGGTAAAAGATTATTATGGACTGTAAATTTAAAAATTTTTGACTTTACATTAACATACAAAATACAATTATTTTTAGACTTTTTTATTTTAGATAAACTCACATCAGAATTTTTATATTTACCAAAAGTAATTATCTCTAAATTATTTTTATTTGCTAATTTAGAAAAATAATAAAAAAATTTATCATCTTTATTTAAAACAATTGTACCATTTCTTCTTATATTAAAAATAATTTCTGATTTAGCTTTGGCTATATCAAATAAAGTATTAAAATTTTTAGCGTGCGCATAGGTGATATTTGTTATTACTCCAACATCTGGTTTAATTATATTTGATAAATAGTCAATTTCCCCTTTTCTATCCATGCCAATTTCAAAAATTCCGTAATTTGTATCCATATTTAAATTTACCAAGGAAATTGGCAAACCAAATTTATTGTTATATGAATTCTTTGAATAAATTGTAGAATAATTTTGCTGCAGACATTGTCCCAATAATTCTTTGAGTGAGGTTTTTCCAGAGGACCCAGTAATTGCAATTTGAGATGCATTTGATGAAACCCTAATTTTTTTTGAAAGTTTAGTAAGTAATTCTAAAGTATTTTTTACATTTATTTTATTTCTACCTAGATTTCTCGTATTTTGAACTATAGCAAGTTTTGCTCCATTTTTTAATGCCTCATCAGCAAAATCATTACCGTCTAATGTTTTACCTTTAATTCCAAAAAAAATTTTACCTTTGTTTAAATTTTTCGAATTAGTGCTTATGTTTAATTTTTTTAATCTATTTAATTTCTTATTTTTAGTTATCTCTTTAAGTATATTAAGTTTCCAATCATTTGATAGAAACTTATTTTTTAAAATTATGGATTTTCTAATATTATCTTCGTCTGAAAATTTTTTTTTCTTGTTATATTCTTGAATGGTTTCATGTCCTTTTCCTGCAATAATTAAAACCTCATCGGACTTACTATTTAAAATTGCATTTCTTATAGCTAGTTTTCTTGATGGTATTTCAATCATTTTTGAGGATAAAATTGATTTTTTAATATTATTTCTAATTGTTTTTGGGTTTTCGTTTCTAGGATTATCATCAGTAAGATAAATAAAATTACATAATTTATTTGCAATTTTTCCCATAATTGGTCTTTTTTCT
>MDTG01109241.1_pt1 | contig 13813 bp, 19 predicted proteins | sample 811421 | NCBI WGS metagenome assembly MDTG01 (sample SAMN05326645, study PRJNA326480) | marine metagenome | isolation source: seawater | place: Pacific Ocean: South East | collected 2011 | reverse complement strand
TAGGAACTCCTGGCGGCATTGTTGAAAAAGAAGCGCCTATACAGGCTTCTAATGTTGCGATTTTTAATCCAACAACAAACAAAGCAGATCGTGTAGGCTTCAAGGTCCTTGAAGATGGCAATAAAGTACGTGTATTTAAGTCTAACGATGAGCTCGTAGATAAATAAAGCAGGCGGGTGAACCCATGGCACATATGAAAGAAGTTTATAAAAATGAAGTGTTACCTGCTCTACAAAAAGAGTTTAATTATCAGAGCGTAATGCAGGTACCACAGATTGAAAAAATCACCCTGAATATGGGTGTAGGTGAAGCATTGGCTGACAAGAAATTGTTAGAAAATGCAGTAGCCGACTTAGAAAAACTATCAGGCCAAAAGCCTGTTACAACTAAAGCGCGTAAATCAGTAGCTGGTTTTAAAGTGCGTGAAGGTTATCCTATCGGGTGTAAAGTAACATTACGCGGCGAGCGTATGTGGGAGTTTTTCGAGCGCCTAGTAGGTATTGCAATTCCACGAATCAGGGATTTTAGGGGGCTAAACTCTAAATCATTTGATGGCCGTGGTAATTACAGTATGGGTGTTAAAGAGCAGATTATCTTTCCTGAAATTGACTATGACAAAATAGACAAGATTCGTGGTTTAGATATCACCATTACAACATCTGCAAAAACAGATGATGAAGGTCGCGCATTGTTACGTGCCTTTAATTTCCCATTTAAGAAATAGGGTAAAAAGATGGCTAAATCCTCAATGAAAGAGCGCGAACTAAAGCGCGAAAAGTGTGTAGCTAAATATGCAGAAAAAAGATCTGCATTAAAAGCAATTATTTCTAGCATTAAGTCTAGTGATGAGGAACGTTGGGAAGCTCAACAGCAGCTTCAGAAACTACCTCGTGACTCTAGTCCTTCAAGATTAAGAAATCGTTGTCAAGTTACTGGTAGACCTCATGGAGTCTACAGAAAATTCAAACTTTCACGAATCAAGCTACGTGAACAAGGTATGAGCGGTAACGTACCAGGTTTGAAAAAAGCCAGCTGGTAAAGCTGTTCTTGTTGGTAAGTGTTCTAAAGCTAAGAGCGCTGCACAACTAAAATGACTGGAGTTTAGTAAATGAGTATGCAAGATACACTTGCGGATATGTTTACACGTATTCGTAATGGACAAATGGCAGAGAAACATTCTGTCAAAATGCCTTCTTCTAAAATGAAGTTGTCAATCTTAGAAGTCTTAAAAAATGAAGGTTTCGTTGGTGATTTTTCTACTGAAGGTGATGTGAAACCTGAGATTACAGTCGAATTAAAATACTTCGAAGGTAAGCCAGTAATTGAAGAAATTAAGCGCGTTAGTCGCCCTGGTCTTCGTCAGTTTAAAGGTACAGAAGAGTTGCCTAAAATTAGAGGCGGTCTAGGTGTTTCTATTATTTCAACTTCGCAAGGTGTAATGACGGATAGGGCGGCTCGTGCTGCTGGTATCGGTGGCGAAGTTATTTGTACTGTATTCTAGGAGAGACGTATGTCAAGGGTTGCTAATAATCCGGTCGTATTGCCTTCTGGTGTTGAAGTCAAATTGACCGAACAAGAAATTCAGGTTAAAGGCGGAAAAGGTTCTTTATCCTTAGAAATTAATTCTGCAGTTGAAGTTACCCAAGATGAAGGGGCTTTAAAATTTGCAGCAAAGAATTCAACTAAGTTTTCACGGGCTATGTCGGGTACCACTCGTGCATTAGTCAATAATATGGTTACAGGTGTTAGCACTGGTTTTCAGAAGAAGCTTCAGTTGGTTGGTGTTGGTTACCGTGTACAAGTTCAAGGGTCTAAGTTAAATCTTTCTCTTGGCTTCTCGCACCCTGTTGTTTACGAGCTACCTGAAGGGGTTAAAGTTGAATCTCCTTCACAAACTGAGATCGTAATTTCAGGTGCTGATAAGCAAGTACTAGGTCAAGTTGCAGCTGAAATTCGTGCGTTTCGTCCACCAGAACCTTATAAAGGTAAAGGTGTTCGCCTTGCTGATGAAATTGTCAGACGTAAAGAAGCTAAGAAGAAATAGGTGAAGCCATGAGCATTAAGAAAGATTCAAGAATTCGAAGAGCGAAAAAAACACGCTTTAAGCTAAAAGCATTAGGTGAAACACGTTTAACTGTTCATCGCACACCTAGACATATTTATGCACAGGTTATTTCAGCTGAAGGTAATAAGGTTCTAGCTAGCGCATCTACTTTAGATAAAGATCTTAGAGATGGTTCAACTGGCAATGTTGATGCAGCAACTAAGGTTGGTTCATTGATTGCTGAGCGTGCTAAAACAGCTGGAGTATCCAAAGTAGCTTTTGATCGTGCAGGTTTTAAGTATCACGGTCGAATTAAAGCATTGGCTGACGCTGCGCGTGAAGCCGGTTTAGAATTCTAAGGGGCATAACGATGAGCGTAGAAGAAAAAAATGGACCTGAGTTGCAAGAAAAGTTAGTTCAGGTTAATCGAGTAGCTAAAGTTGTTAAAGGTGGCCGTATCTTCGGTTTCACAGCATTAACAGTTGTTGGTGATGGTCAAGGTAAGGTTGGTTTTGGTCGTGGTAAGGCACGTGAAGTGCCTACTGCTATTCAAAAAGCGATGGACGCAGCAAGAAAGAACATGGTAGACGTTCCATTAAGTGGTACGACCCTACAATACCCAGTTACTGCTAAACATAGTGGTTCTAAGGTGTACATGCAACCTGCATCAGATGGTACAGGTATCATCGCAGGCGGCGCTATGCGTGCCGTACTTGAAGTTGCTGGCATTCAGAACGTATTAGCTAAGTGCTATGGTTCAACTAATCCCGTTAACGTAGTAAGAGCTACTGTTAAAGGTCTTAGTGCAATGCAATCACCTGAAGCTGTTGCTGCTAAGCGTGGCAAGTCAGTAGAAGAGATAACAGGATAGAATCATGGCTAAGAAAACAATACAGGTTACATTATATCGTAGCCCAATTGGCAGATTACCTGCACATAAAGCCTGTGTAACAGGGTTGGGTCTCAGAAAGATTGGTCAAACAGTTGAGCTGGAAGATACACCTTCAGTTCGTGGTATGGCTAATAAAGTTAACTATATGGTTAGGATTGAAGGAGAATAAAATGCGTCTTAATACAATAAGTCCAGCTCCTGGTTCAAAACCGTCTGCGAAGCGTGTTGGTCGTGGTATCGGTAGTGGTCTTGGTAAAACCGGTGGCCGTGGCCATAAGGGTTTGAAGGCTCGTTCTGGTGGTTCTGTTGCGCCTGGTTTTGAAGGTGGTCAACAGCCGTTGCATAGAAGACTTCCAAAGTTTGGCTTTAGCTCACGCGTCGGTCGCTATGTATCTGAAATAAGACTTAACGAATTAGCTTTAGTTAATGCTGATGTTGTCGATCTAGATGCACTTAAAAATGCAAACTTAGTTCGAAGAGATACTAAAGTTGCAAAAGTTATCTTGTCAGGTGAGCTAAATAAAGCGCTTACTGTTCAAGGTCTTAAAGTAACGAAAGGCGCTCGTGACGCAATCACAGCTGCCGGTGGCAAAGTAGAGGACTAATCGCTTATGGCTAAGCCAGCAGCAATGCCCGCAGGTATAGGTAAAGGTTTTGGTGAATTAAAATCACGTTTGTGGTTTGTGTTTGCTGCAATACTTGTCTATAGAATTGGAGCTCATATCCCAGTTCCAGGAATTAATCCTGACCGATTGGCAGCATTATTTGAACAAAATCAAGGCACGATTTTGAGTTTGTTTAATATGTTCTCTGGTGGTGCACTTGAGCGAATGAGTATCTTTGCATTAGGGATTATGCCCTATATTTCGGCGTCAATTATAATGCAGCTATTAACTGCAGTGACGCCTAGCTTAGAACAGCTTAAGAAAGAAGGTGAAGCAGGTCGTAGAAAAATTAGTCAATATACCCGTTATGGGACAGTCTTATTGGCTCTTATTCAGGCTTCAGGTATGTCGGTAGGGTTGGCCTCACAAGGTGTGACCTTTACAGATAACTTTAGTTTTTATTTCTTAGCTGTTTCTACTTTTGTATGTGGCGCAGTCTTCCTGATGTGGTTGGGCGAGCAAATTACTGAGCGTGGTATCGGAAACGGTATTTCTCTGTTAATTTTTGCTGGGATTGTTGCGGGTTTGCCTGGGGCCTTTGGGCAGTCATTCGAATCTGCTCGACAAGGCGAACTTCACATTTTAGCTTTGTTGTTGATTGGTGTTTTAGCGGTATTAATTGTTGGTTTCGTAGTCTTTATGGAGCGCGGCCAGCGTCGAATTACTGTAAATTATGCAAAACGACAGCAAGCACGAGGTGGATATTCACAGCAATCAAGTCATCTACCACTAAAAGTAAATATGGCAGGTGTTATTCCTCCAATCTTTGCTTCTAGTATATTGTTATTTCCAGCGTCATTAGGTCAATGGTTTGGTCAGAGTGAAGGTTTGGAATGGTTGGCAGACGTATCTCAGGCTTTAGGGCCAAGTCAGCCTTTATATATAATTTTATTTGCAGCTGCTGTTGTATTCTTTTGCTACTTTTATACGGCACTTATGTATAACCCAAAAGAAGTTGCTGAAAATCTTAAGAAATCTGGTGCTTTTGTACCGGGTATAAGACCTGGGCAACAAACTGCAAATTATATAGATAGCGTTCTAACAAGATTAACAATGTTCGGTGCTGCATACATAGCAGCCGTATCCTTACTGCCACAATTTATGGTTGTTTGGTTTAATGTCCCATTTTATTTTGGTGGTACTTCATTGCTAATTGTTGTTGTGGTCGTAATGGATTTTATGGCGCAAGTCCAATCTCATCTAATGTCTCATCAATATGATTCATTAATGAAAAAGTCTAACCTTAAGGGTTACGGCAACACGGGAATGCGTTAGTAATATTCGTCATTATTAATTGGAGTAGCATATGAAAGTTCGTGCTTCGGTAAAGAAAATCTGCCGTAATTGTAAAATCATTAAACGAAATGGCTCAGTAAGAGTTATTTGCCAAGAACCTCGTCACAAACAACGTCAAGGTTAACTTGTTGTTGAAAAAAGATAGCGAATCACACTTGATTTAAAAATGATCAGGCTGTATGATTCGCGCCTTTTTATAAGACGGTAACTTAAAGTAGCTAGAAATAATTCTAAATGCTACCTAAATAAGCGGAGTTAGATGGATGGCACGTATAGCCGGTGTCAATATACCCGACAATAAACATGCAGTAATTTCTTTAACTTACATCTTTGGTGTAGGTAGAACAACTGCTAAGAAAATATGCGATGCAACGGGCACTAGCCCAACTGCAAAAGTTAGCTCACTTTCAGAAGAACAGTTAGAAATAATTCGTTCTGAAGTTGGTAATCTAACTGTTGAAGGTGATTTGCGTCGTGAACTTCAAATGAACATCAAACGGTTGAAGGACCTTGGCTGCTATCGTGGTCTTCGTCATCGTCACAGCTTGCCTGTGCGCGGTCAGCGAAGTAAAACGAATGCACGCACTCGTAAAGGCCCTCGTAAACCCATTCGTAAATAATAGGAATTCGTAATGGCAAAGCCAGGTACACGTACCCGTAAAAAGGTGAAAAAGACCGTTGTTGATGGTATGGCTCATATCCATGCTTCATTCAACAATACAATCGTGACCATTACTGATCGTCAAGGCAATGCGCTATCTTGGGCAACAGCTGGTGGATCAGGTTTCCGTGGTTCTCGTAAAAGTACACCTTTTGCTGCGCAGGTAGCAGCTGAAAGAGCCGGTAATGCGGCTGCTGAATACGGCCTTAAGAACTTAGAAGTTCAAGTTAAGGGTCCTGGACCAGGACGCGAGTCTGCAGTTCGTGCTTTAAACGCTTGTGGTTATAAAATCACAAATATCACAGATGTGACACCCATTCCACACAATGGTTGTCGTCCACCTAAGAAACGTCGCGTTTAGAGGAATAGCAAATGGCTCGTTATATTGGACCAAAATGTAAACTTTCTCGTAGAGAAGGTACCGATCTATTTTTGAAAAGTGGTGCAAAAGCACTTGATTCAAAATGTAATTTAGAAACAGCACCGGGTCAGCACGGTGCAAGACGTGGCAGATTATCTGAATATGGTACTCAGTTACGTGAAAAGCAAAAAGTTCGTCGTTTATACGGTGTTTTAGAAAAGCAGTTCCGTGGGTATTACAAAGAAGCAGCTCGTCGTAAGGGCGCTACTGGTGAAAACCTTCTACAACTTTTAGAGCAACGTTTAGATAATGTTGTCTATAGAATGGGTTTTGGTTCTACCAGAGCTGAAGCTAGGCAGCTTGTTTCTCACAAAGCAATTCTTGTTAATGATAGCGTCGTTAATATCGCTTCATATCAAGTTAAAGCTGGCGATTCAGTTTCAGTTAAAGAGAAAGCTAAAAACCAATTGCGTGTTAAAAATGCAATTGAGCTAGCTGGTAACCGTGGCACTGTTGAATGGATTGATGTTGATACTTCTAAGCTAGCAGGAACATTTAAAGCTGTTCCTGATCGTGCAGATTTGCCATCAGATATCAACGAAAACCTAATCGTAGAGCTTTACTCTAAGTAAGCTTTAGACAATAACATAACGTATAGGGGCGTATATGCAGCGTTCAGTTAATGAATTCTTGAATCCTCGTAATATCGAAGTTCAAGGTCTAAGCGCAACTCATGCAAAAGTGATCTTAGAACCACTAGAGCGTGGCTTTGGTCATACTCTAGGAAGTGCTTTACGTCGCATTCTCTTGTCTTCAATGCCTGGTTGTGCAGTGGTTGAGGCAGAAATTGACGGTGTATTGCATGAATATAGTGCGATTGAAGGTGTACAAGAAGATGTCATTGAGATCTTATTGAACCTTAAAGGTCTTGCTATCAATATGCACACTCGAGACGAAGCTTCTCTAAGGCTTACTAAAAAGGGGCCTGGAGCTGTTTTAGCAAGTGATATTCAATTGGATCATGATGTAGAAATCATGAATCCTGATCATGTGATCTGCAATTTAAGTGATAATGGTGAAATAAACATGACACTTAAAATTGGTCGTGGACGTGGCTATGAGCCAGCAGACCAGCGTAGATCAAATGATGATGAAACTAGAGCTATTGGCAGATTACAGTTAGATGCTTCATATAGCCCTGTTTCACGTGTCGCTTATTCAGTTGAGAATGCTCGAGTAGAGCAAAGAACAGATTTAGATAAGCTTGTTATTGATTTAGAAACAAACGGTACAATTGATCCTGAAGATTCGATTCGTCGTGCAGCGACGATACTTCAGCAGCAATTATCTGTTTTTGTTGATTTTGATAATGAGAAAGAGCCTGTTCAAGAAGAAGAGGAAGAAGAAGTTGATCCTATCTTGCTTCGTCCTGTTGATGATCTTGAATTGACTGTACGTTCTGCAAACTGTCTCAAAGCGGAAAACATTTACTATATCGGCGACCTAATTCAACGTACTGAGGTTGAACTGCTAAAAACACCTAATCTTGGTAAGAAGTCTCTTACTGAAATTAAAGATGTATTGGCATCACGAGGTCTTTCATTGGGTATGCGTCTAGAAAATTGGCCACCAGCCAGTTTGAAGGGTGATGACCGAGTTTTAGGTGCTTAAGCTCCTCGGTTGAATAGGTAAGGAATTTTAAAATGCGTCATCGTAAAAGTGGTCGTAAACTAAATAGAAATAGCTCACATAGAAAAGCTATGTTTAAAAACATGGCAGTATCTTTGTTAGAGCATGAATTAATTAAAACGACTCTTCCAAAAGCGAAAGAATTAAGAAGAGTTGCTGAGCCGTTAATTACTTTAGCAAAAAATGACTCTGTTGCTAATCGTCGTCTTGCTTTCGCAAGAACACGTGACAATGCAGTAGTTGCTAAATTATTTAATGAGTTAGGCCCTCGCTACCAAGCAAGACCCGGTGGCTATATCAGAATCCTTAAATGTGGTTTCAGATCTGGGGATGCTGCTCCTATGGCTTACGTTGAACTCGTTGATAGGCCAGTCCTAGAGACAGAAGACGACGAATAATCTTAAAAAACCTTGGTTTTTACCAAGGTTTTTTTTCGTCTTTATTTTATACACTCATCTTTAATTAAAATGTATGTGGCACAACTGCGTGTAACACCCGTCTCAGCGGTTTAATTGTTGTGTGGCATTTGTTAGTGTAGTTTTGACCACACTAAATTTTCTACAAGAAGATTATTTTGCGGAATCGTTTTATTATTTACTCCCTGTCTAGAACAGCTTTTAAAAACTTTCCTGTATAGGAATTTTTATTACTACAAATATCCTCAGGTGTTCCTTCCCCAATAATGAGGCCGCCCTTGCTTCCTCCTTCTGGCCCTAAATCAATAACCCAGTCTGCTGTTTTAATAACATCTAAGTTATGCTCGATCACAACAATCGTATTGCCATGATCTCGAAGTCTGTGGAGTACATTCAATAATTGCTGAATGTCTGCAAAATGAAGGCCTGTCGTGGGTTCATCCAATATGTATAATGTTTTACCCGTATCTCTTTTAGATAGCTCTTTAGCCAGCTTGACTCTTTGAGCTTCTCCACCAGACAGCGTGATTGCACTTTGACCCAAACGGATATATGAAAGGCCGACTTCCATCAACGTTTGTAGTTTTCGAGCGATGAATGGAACAGCATCAAAAAACTCGCGAGCATCTTCTATCGTCATGCTCAGAACATCATGAATGTTTTTGCCTTTATACAATATATCTAATGTCTCTCGATTGTATCGCTGGCTTTTTCACACATCGCAAGGTACATAAACATCAGGTAAGAAATGCATCTCGACTTTAGTGACACCATCGCCTTGGCAAGCTTCGCAGCGACCACCTTTTACATTAAAACTAAAGCGACCAGCTTTATAGCCGCGTGCTCTTGCTTCTTGGGTGCCAGCAAAGAGATCTCTAATGGGGGTAAATAGGCCCGTATAAGTTGCTGGATTTGATCTAGGCGTTCGTCCTATAGGGCTCTGATTTATATCAATTACTTTGTCAAACTGCTCTAGGCCAGAAATTTCTTCATAAGCTGATGCGTTGAGTGTTGATGCATTGTTGAGAGCCGTCGCTGCAAGTGGATAGAGTGTAGCGTTAATGAGTGTTGACTTTCCCGAGCCTGAAACACCAGTTATGCAGGTAAACAAGCCTACCGGAACTGATAAAGTGACGTTATTAAGATTATTCCCTGTTGCACCACTGAGAACTAGTTGTTTTGATATATCATTAATATGTCTTTGCTTGTTATATTCTATCGTTTTGCTACCTGATAAGTACTGTCCAGTCACAGACTTTTGATTTGCCATAATCTCAGCGGGGGTGCCTTCGGCAATTATTTCACCACCGTGAACCCCTGCACCGGGGCCGATATCAATGACATGGTCTGCTAATCGAATAGCATCTTCATCATGTTCGACCACGATGACAGTGTTGCCTAAGTTTTTTAGATGGGTAAGAGTCGATAATAGTCTGTCATTATCACGTTGGTGGAGACCAATTGAAGGTTCATCGAGAATATACATAACACCAACTAAACCCGCACCTATTTGGCTTGCAAGCCTGATACGTTGTGCTTCGCCTCCAGAAAGTGAGTCGGCACTTCGTTCTAGGCTTAGGTAGTCCAAGCCTACATTAACTAAAAATTCGAGACGTAAACGAATCTCTTTTAATACTTTCTCTGCAATTTCACCGCGCTTACCTGTTAAATGAAGAGACTGGAAATAATTTAATGCATCACCAATAGGAAGTTTGGCTAAGTTAGGCAAAGTATGGTTATCAATAAATACGTGCCGTGAAGCTTCTTTTAATCGAGTACCGCTGCAATCAGGGCAGGGCTGATTATTTAGGTACTTAGCAAGTTCTTCTCTGACCATGTTTGAGTCTGTTTCATGGTACCTCCTCTCAATGTTTGGAATAACACCTTCAAAAGGGTGGTGGCGTTTTACAGTGTCTCCGCGACTATTGACATAGTTGAAAGCAATTTCTTCAGTGCCTGAACCATGTAAGACTGTGTTTTGAAATATTTCGGGTAAATCTTCAAAAGGTGTATCTATACTGACTTCAAAATGATCAGCAAGGCTTTTTAATAATTGAAAGTAATAGATACTTCTTCTGTCCCAGCCACGAATGGCGCCCTCTGCAAGCGTGAGCGATGGGTCGTGAATAATTCTTGTGGGGTCGAAAAACTGTTTTACACCCAATCCATCACAGCAAGGGCAAGCACCAGCAGGATTATTAAAAGAAAACATTCTCGGTTCAAGTTCATTGATGGCATAACCGCATGTAGCGCAGGCGAACTTGGATGAAAACACCAACTCATCTTCATTGCTGTCGTCGTCCATACTTGCTATGACAGCAATGCCATCCGTTAATGTTAAGCAGGTTTCAAATGATTCGGCTATCCTCTGTTGGATGTCAGGACGTACTTTAAATCTATCGACAACAACCTCTATTGTATGTTTTTTATTTTTTTCGAGTTTTGGTGTGTCGTCAAGGTCGGTGATAATCCCGTCGATACGTGCTCGAATAAAACCTTGGCTGATTAGATTCTGAAAAACATGTAAGTGTTCGCCCTTTCTATCTTGAATGATTGGGGCAAGCATCATTAAGCGAGTACCCTCTTCAATCTCAAGAACTCTATCAACCATTTGGCTTACTATTTGAGCGTCTAATGGAATGTCATGAGAAGGGCAACGAGGTTCACCAGCACGAGCAAATAACAACCTTAAATAATCATAGATTTCAGTAATCGTACCCACGGTGGATCTAGGGTTGTGAGAGGTGGATTTTTGCTCAATGGATATTGCGGGTGAAAGGCCTTCAATATGATCGACTTCAGGTTTATCCATCATGGATAAAAACTGTCTAGCATAGGTTGATAAGGATTCTACATAGCGTCGTTGGCCTTCAGCATAAAGTGTATCGAAAGCAAGAGATGATTTTCCGGAACCCGATAAACCTGTAATAACGATGAGCTTGTCTCTTGGGATGTCTAAATCGATATTTTTGAGATTATGAGTTTTGGCGCCACGAACTATGATGGTATCCATTAATCTTCCATTCAGCTAATAAAACAGGCAATTATACCTACATCTAAGAGAAGAGGAATGCTTGAATCGCTATAAGCATAGATTCCTTGAAATGCTTCATGGTGTTAGAATGTGCGTTTTTTGACAGATATGGCTTTATATTATTTATGATTGCGAGTGAGCGGCGTGCAGTTTTCTCCCTTGGTTTGTTATATGCGAGCCGAATGCTAGGGCTTTTTATGGTGCTGCCTGTATTTATGATTTATGGGCAGAATCTTGAGCAATCAAATGAAATGTTGTTGGGTTTAGCAATTGGTGCTTATGGTTTAAGTCAGGCTGTTTTTCAGATTCCATTTGGCTCTTTGTCGGATAAATATGGAAGAAAGCCCTTAATTTTTATTGGCTTGTTGGTTTTTTTCTTAGGGAGTGTGCTTGCAGCTAGCGCTGATCATATCTATGGCGTAATACTCGGGCGCTTTCTTCAAGGCGCAGGTGCGATTGCGAGTGTGCTTATGGCGCTTCTTAGTGACCTGACAAGTTTCGAAAGCCGAACTAAAGCAATGGCCATGATTGGTATGTCAATTGGTATATCTTTCACTGCTGCGCTCATAATTGGGCCGCTCGTGGCGGCAAGTTTTGGATTGCAGGGGATTTTCTGGTTAACCGCGTTGTTTGCCGTGTTGGGGATGCTTTGTTTATTTTTCTTAGTGCCTTCTCCTTTGTCTATTACAAAAGATCGTAATACTCGAATATTTAAAGATCAGATTAAAGATGTGCTTCAAAATTCAGAATTGCTAAAGCTAGATTTTGGTATCTTTGCGCTGCATTTATGTTTAACAGCTCTATTTATAGCGGTACCGATAACGCTGCAACAAAAGCTTGGGCTTCCAGGAGAAGAGCATTGGTTAGTTTATCTCACTGTGATGGTTCTATCTTTTTTCGCAATGGTGCCATTTATTATTTATGGCGAAAAAAAGCAGCAAATGAAAAAAACATTTCTATTTGCAATATCGTTATTAATGCTCTCAGGGCTTAGTTTTATTCTCACACAGTCAAGTTTTAATTATTTCTGGTGTAGCTTGTTTTTTTACTTTATGGCATTTAATTTATTGGAAGCTAGTTTACCCTCTCTTGTTAGTAAGTTAGCCCCAGCGGCTAGTAAAGGAACGGCAATGGGCGTTTATTCGACAACGCAGTTCTTAGGAGCCTTTGTCGGTGGTGTTTTAGGTGGCTGGTTATTGAGTTTGTTTGGTGAAAATGGCGTTTATTTACTTGTAGGAATAACATGTTTCGTTTGGCTGATATTTGCCCGAATGATGAAAAACCCAAGCAACGAGACTGGTATGACTTTACGTTTAACAAAACTAATTGATGCGAATAAAATACAAATAAGTCATGCTTTAACAAATATTCCTGGTATTGAGGAAGTTGTTCTAATTGTTGAAGATCAAGTGGCTTACCTTAAAGTGAAAAAAACTGAACTTGATCAACAACAGTTAGATGATCTGATGGAATGCTACCGTTAGTCGTGCGACAATTTAAAATACAATGTAGAGAATTTATAATAAGCGTGAATGCTTAGTTACAGTGACAGAATATAAAGAGGATTAGGTGATGGCTAGAGGTGTTAATAAAGTAATATTGATTGGAAATTTAGGAGCAGACCCAGAAACGCGAATGACTCAGCAAGGCTCGGCTGTCACGAATCTTAATATTGCTACAGATGAAAGTTATAAAGATAAGAACACTGGTCAGATGGTCCCTAAAACAGAGTGGCATCGTGTCGTAATGTTTCAGCGTTTGGCTGAAATTGCGAAAGATTACTTAAAAAAAGGTTCAAAAGTTTATATTGAAGGAAAGTTGCAAACACGTAAATGGCAAGATCAAAATGGTCAAGACCGCTACTCGACTGATATCATTGCTAATGAATTACAAATGCTAGACAGCAAGCCCGCTGGTGGTTACGAACAGCCACAGAATAATAACGGTGGCTATGCGCAGCAAAATAACCAGCCTGCATATAACCAAGCCCCTCAACAAGGTGGATACAATTCTGCACCGCAAGCGGCTAGACAACCACAGCAGCCACCACGTAATCAGCAGTATGCACCACAACAAGCGCCTCAGAAGGCACCTCAACAGGCTCCAGTTACTGACGACTTCGATGATGATATTCCGTTTTAAATGATATAAAACTAATAGTGTTAATTTAATATTGCAGTTAGTTTTAAAAACTCATTTAAAATCATAAGTTTAATATAATTTGAAAGCCTCTAATTAGTGTAAAGCTATTTAGAGGTTTTTTTTGTGTTCAAAAAAAGTAAAAATAAAATATCGTATAAAGAAAAAAGTGTAAATTAACTGTTTATTAGTGTACTTAATAGTGGAATTGAAGTAAGAGATGAAAGTTGAAGTTATTGTTCATGAATCAGGTGACTTATTACCAATCTTACTAGATTGTGATGACATGCCTATACCTGCCCCAAACGAGTTCATTATTAGTCGCAGAGCGCTGAGTCCAAACACTCTTACTAAAAATCTAAGAGAATTAAGCGTCTTCTATAAGTGGCTAGAAAAACAAGGGATGGATTTGGACGTCTGTATCAATAGCAGAAGAGGGTTTACTGAAGCTGAGATCAAAGGGAGTTTGATTGAATTTCTGAGGCAGGATCATGAGAGTCGAAGAAATGTTAAAAAATTAGTTGTCACTCCAAATACTTTTAATCAACGATTGTTGACGGTAAGGCAATATTTAGTTTGGGTTTATGACATCGCTATATGTTCATTGCCTAAATCT
>MDTG01104732.1_pt1 | contig 13813 bp, 5 predicted proteins | sample 811421 | NCBI WGS metagenome assembly MDTG01 (sample SAMN05326645, study PRJNA326480) | marine metagenome | isolation source: seawater | place: Pacific Ocean: South East | collected 2011 | reverse complement strand
TCATTTAATGAGCCATTTATATTAATTATGTTACCAGGTGATACAATCGAAAGACTAATATCACTTTTTGACGGAGCTGTAGCAGTGCCGAAACTAAGATCATAAAAATATATAGCACGATCATCTATAGATGGATAATTTTCTGCAAAATTTGTTCCATAAATTCTAACATCTATTGTTTTATTATTGGAACCATCTCTTATTGAATTTATACTTGCATTATTATTACTTGAATCTAAAGGATATCTTAGAATGTTTATATTAGAAATATCAGTATAATAAATTTGATTATTAGCAATATTTATTGTTTGATAAGTTATCCACCCAGTTGAAGTATTATTATTATTAGTTCCTGATATATCAATTACAATTGTATCAATAAATGGAATACATCTTTTTTTTGCTTCATCTGGACCAAAAAATGATAACATCCTAATTATACCTGTATCACTCGGATCACTAATAGTAGATTTTATATTATTATAATTCCATGACAAATTCACAGTAGAAATTTGTAAGTTTTTACTCAAGTCACTTTCATTTGTAAATTTATTTGGTTGTTGAGTTAATATATCTATAAATGTTTGAGAAGCATCATTTATATAGTCTTTATGATTTGATATTTGTGTCTGAAGGTTTGCAAACTCTTTTTCTTTAAAATTTTCAAATGATAAATCAGTTAAATAAGAAACATCTAAATTTTTAACATTATTTTCAATTTGTAATGCTAATGCAGAAATATCATAAATTTTTAAACGAATATTACATATATCAGTAAGAACACCTGATAATTCCTGAATTTTTTGTGTTACTAAATCACCAGATATATTACCTATTTGATATTCGATATCAGAAATGTCTTGTAAAATGGATTGTTTAATAATTTCAAATGAACTACTTAAAACAAATGAATTATCAATTTCAGTTTTAGTATAAACTTCTTCAAAAGAAATATCTGTATTACTTTTAAAAGAATTAAATTCAGTTAAAGTTGTAAATGAGCTATCTATATAATTATTTAAACTATTAAATGAATTATCTGTTTTATTAACATATGCAGTAAAACTATTGTCTAATGTATAAAAATTGTTACTTAATTCCATAAAATCACTGGTACTAGCATATGAAAAATCAAAATTTATAAATTGTGTTACTAATTCATCAAATGAAATACTTAAAACAAATGAATTATCAATTTCAGTTTTAGTATAAACTACATTATTTTTGTAATATTCATTTGATATAGTATTTAATATTTCATTTTTGGAGTCATTAATACTAATATCTAAATCGCTTGTATCAATTAATTTGAATTTTAATTGAGAACCTTGTTGTTTAGAAACATATGCATTTCCATCAATTATTATATCATTTTTTACATTATAAGATATATCAGGATTCAAAATAATATTATTTAATAAACTAATATCGTTAACTTTTATTAAATTACTTACATCAATATTGTTAAATAATGCTTTTGTGAAAATAGAGTCAGAATTAATTTTAACTTTACCTTGAAAAATAACAGAATTAGAAGGATCTGTTATAAAATATATATTAGAACTTACACTTTGAATTAATAAGTCATTTTTACTTGCATCTGTTTCAATATTTTCTATATTTAATAGTGAATTATTTGAGTAGTCTCCGGGATTATGATAAATATATGTTGTAGAAATTTTCCATGGAATGGAATTGTTATTATAATCTAAATAATAAAGCTGTTTAGTATTAGTATTAGTATTAGTATTACCATAGTTAATAGCAGATATTTCTTCATTATCTTCAAAATAATCGCTAATTGACAGGTTTATTTCCGCCATTTAATTGTTAATATTATAATATTAAAATATTAATAATTAATGTTTTATTCCACAAAAATATCTGATAATCTAACCAATAGATGATTTTTTACAAGCATCAACATTATTGGTTACACCATCCCATGATATTCTACAATTACGAGACCATTTATATTTTTCACATAAAACATCATAAAACCCTGTTCCGTTGGATTTAAATAAAGTAGGATTAAAATTATTACATTCAGTAGTTCCCAAACCTTTATTTATAGTTGATATATTTTGACAACTAATTGAATTTTCATTTGTATTATAAGAAACATCCCAATAGTCCGGACAATCACTTATTACAGGGGGAAATGTATATTCTTGTAATGATTTTTTTAGAAAAACACCTAAAGTTATTAAAGATACAATTAATATTATACTTGCTATAGTTAATACTATTTTATTAAATGATGATAACATAATTTAATTATATATATTAAAATAATATTATATATAATTATTTGATAATTATATATAAATTTAAAATAATTATAATATTTTAAACAATTATAATATTTTAAATTATTTTGGTTCACAATTATTTGTGATTTTATTTTTACGTGTCCCATTAGGACATCTTTTTTTTTTGTTTTGAGATTCAGTTTTTTCAATTTTTTTAGTTTTTGATTTTTTTATTGTCAAATTATGGAATTCACACATACCAGTTATTTTATTTATTTTATAACCTTTTGGACATTTTTTACCTACCAATGGTACACAATGATTTTGAGCTTCATCTTGAATATTTCCATTTTTTATATTCATTTCAATATCAATAGGTTTATTTTTTTCATCTTTTACTTGCGGATATTTTTCTTCTATTATTTTTTTTATATGTAATTGTGAAATATAAGAAGGATTATAAGATTCTATTTTCCCAACCATAAATTTTTTACAATTATTTACTATTCTATATTGATCTTTATATCTTAAGTCTACATTTAAACAACCTACTGGTATATTACGTGTTCCAATTTTTAAATATTCGATATGCACAAGTTTAAATACTAAATTTCTAGGTAGCAATATTTCTTTTTCATGTTTAAATTTAGTAGTATTTATCATATCTATTAATGGAACACCTTTTGATATTTGTAATTTATATAAACAACATGGAATAGCTCTATGTATACCAGAAAAACGCATTGCAATACTGATACTTGAACTAACAGATATAAAATTAGGAATTATTTCTGTAGAACCAACAGTATTAAGATTTTTGAAAGGCATTTGCATTCCTCTAAAATAAACAATATCAGAATCTTGATTAGTAGTAGATGCTTCAACAAATGCTCTATCTAAATCTTCTACCTTTTGTTTTATATTATTAGATGCTTGTTGTAACGTTGCTCCATATCTTCTATAATATTGTTTAAATATAGAACTTTCAAAATAACTTTCACCCTGTCTTAAATATAAATTAACTGGTGCATCCCATTGAAAACTATAGTCCATAAGTGCTTTTGACAAAATATTTTCAAAATATACATCTTTTTTATATGGAATATTTTTTTTTTCTAGTTTTATATCTCTAGTACTTTCTATTTTATGTAAAGATTTTAGACGCTCTTTTTCATCTTTAGTAATATTCATTGGTGGTTTAAATGTAGGCTTTTTTGCCAAACCGATTACAGATAATTCTAGTGCTTCTTTATTTATAAAATCATAATTATTAGTATCATTAAAAGTTATTTTAAAAATATTATTTTTATTAATAAATGATTTTTCAAGGCTTTTTAATTCTATTAATAAATTTTTATTTAAATAATAACCTAAATTAAAAAAATTTTCTTTTGATTTATAAGTTTTAGTATTTATTAAAATACCATCCTCTATAATACATTTTAAATAAATGTTATTTAAAACCGGTGTTTGAATAAAACTCCTTTTAATGCAAAAAATAATTTCATTTTTAACAGAATTATTAGTATTTGAATTACTAAAATTCAGATTACTATTTTTATCAAAAATTAATAAAATATTATCATTTGATTCTGATAACCAATCATTTACATTAATTTTTTCTAAAGTAATAGGATTTTTCCCATATATATTTAATACCATTATACATTATATATATAAAATATTAATAACTATAATCCAGAATAATAATAACTATAAAAAATTATAATAATATTAATTTTATTATTTAATTTAATAATAAAAAATATATATTATAATTATAAATATGTTTAATAATAATCCTAATAATGGTAAAGTTGATATTACTGGTCCAAATCTAGCTACTAAATTTAATATGATGGATAAGATTCCAATTAACACAAATCGTTCATATGTAAATAGTTTAACCGGAAATTTTGAACGGACACGATTATCAGATGCATATTTTTCTCAACAAAATATCCAAATTATACAAAATGGTTTACGCAATGGTGTTTATTTAAAATCAAACGGCCAAATAAAAGTTGATAATCAACCGACAGATTCTTTAGTAACAATAATGAGATCTATGTTTTTACAGCATTCTAAAAATTTAGAAACTAATATTCCCCAACAAATTCAAGAACTTAATAAATATGTTTTAGATTATGCTATTCAAAATGTATATAGTGAAGCAGTAGCATATTTAAAATATAAACATGATGCTAGTACAATGCATGTTCCCATGAATGCTCCTATTTATTCAAATAAAACAAACAAAACATTAGAGCAAAAACCATGGTTTTAAAAAAATAAAAAAATAAAAAAAATATATATTATTACAAAATCTTAATATAAATATTATTTGTTTACATTTGCTTTTTCAATGTACTTAACTCTTTTAACCACATTTGTTCTACAGAATTAGATTTTACTTCATTGAGTTGTGCTTCTTTATCCCCATGTTCTTTTAGTAATTTTTCTACATTTTCTTTTGATACTGAATCCATTGGCATTTTAACTAAATAATTAAATGTTTTATCTTCACCAATATCAAATTTAAATTCTTTCATAATATCATCTATTTGTGTTTTAGATTTTTTACGTAAGTCAATTTTATCATCTAAATTATATTGAATAAATTGTGCTTTATTGCTAAGAACTTTTAATTCTTTGCTTAATTTTTCAATCAAATATTGCTTTCTCTTATTATAATATTCAAATCGAATACTATAATATTCTTTAACAATTTGATAAACATCTTCATATTTCTTTAATTGTTCTTTTTCATTAAATAAATGCATATTTGTAGTAGTTTGTGTAGTATATAATTTTAGATATTTTTCAATACCTTCAATTCCAAAGTCATGTTTTTCATTCAATAATGATATTAGTGTTCCGCTATAAAATGTCACTTCAAATTCTACTGTTTTATCTGTTGACATATCAGTAAAATCTTTAATAAAATTAGTATCTTTTGTCTTAGATTTAGTATCTTTTGCTGATTTATTATCAATTAGTGTTTCTAAGAATTCTTTATAATCTTGTGTCCATGTTCCAATTGGTAATTCTGTAATTTTAATCTTATCAGAATTAATAATTTCATAATTTCCTTTAATTACATATTTCTTGTGTGTTTCATCAATTGGATAAATTTTACCCTTGAAGTCCTTATAATATGGTTCTATATGAATCAGTTTTTGTTCGGTTTCAGAAATTTTATTTAACATACCTTCTAAATAATTAATAATCTGAATAGGATTATAACACATAATATCTGTGCTAAAACCGGTGCCAATGCCTTTTGTTCCATTTACTAATACCATTGGAATAATTGGAACATAATAAATTGGTTCAACACTATCGCCATCATCATCTAAATAATGCAATACTGAATCATCCAATTCAGGATAAATTAATCGTGTAATAGGATTTAAATGTGTGAAAATATACCTTTCAGATGCTGAATCTTTTCCACCAAGAAGACGTGTACCAAATTGACCTTTTGGTGAAAACAAATTTATATTATTAGACCCAACAAAATCTTGAGCTAATCCAACAATCGCTCCATTTAAACTTGCTTCTCCATGATGATAACCAGAATTCTCAGATACATAGCCACTGAATTGTGCTACTTTGATTTCTGTTTTCAAATTTTTCTTAAATGCAGAATATAAAATCTTGCGTAAGCTAATTTTAAGTCCATCGCATAGATTTGGAATGGATCTGTCATTGTCATATTTTGAAAAATGAATTAGATCATTATTGATAAAATCTTCATAACTTACATTTGATTTATTAGTATCTAAATATGATTCACGATTATAATTAGATAACCAATCTTTACGATCATTTGTACGTTTTTTATTAAAAACCATATCAATTAAATAACCACAATTTTCAGACTCTTTAAAATTTACAATCTTTCTTTTTGCAAAATATTCTTTAAATTCTTTACTTGTACTCGTTCCTAAACCCTTATAATATTTAATTGCCCATTTTGAAATGTCAATATTATTTTTTGTTTTCCATTCTTCATATTCTCCATTATTATAAAATTCTTTTACTTGTTTAGAAGCACCATTCTTAGTTGCCTTTAAAATAGGAGTATTCATATAACCAATAAACTCAGGAATCTGAATCAATGATTTCCATTCGCTGTCAATCATATTAATTCCAAGACCTTTAATATGACTGCCATCTAAATCTTGATCTGTCATAAATAAGATTTTTCCATATCGGAGCTTACTTTTAACATCATCAAGTGTATATTTTTTGCCATGTTCTAATCCCATAATTTGTTTAATTTCGCTAATTTCTTTATTAGTATTTATTTTGCTTAATGTTTCTCCTCTTACATTAAACATTTTACCTTTCATTGGATATACACCAATAATATTTCGGTCTTCACGTGAAAGCCCGGAAATAATACCAGATTTTGCTGAATCTCCCTCACATAAAATAAGGATACAATCTTTTGATTTGCTTGTTCCTGCAAAATTTGCATCAACCAATTTTGGAATATTTCTAATATTTTTACATTTATTTCCATCATTTTTCTTGGCTGCTTTATTTTCTTTTACTTCTGTCAAACTACATGCAGTTGACATAACTCCCATTTTTGCTAATTTTTCAATAAATTTACTACTTACCTCACAAGTAGAACCAAAGTTACTGACAGCACTGTTTAAATAGTCTTTTGTTTGGCTATCAAATGCAGGATTTTCAATCGTACAATTTACAAATACCATAAGTTGTTCTTTAATTGATGCTGGTTTGACATCAATATGTTTTTTTTCTTTAATATATGCAGTAATTTTTCTTACAATTTGATTTACAATATAATCGACATGTTTACCTCCTTTTGAAGTATAAATTCCATTAACAAAGCTTACCTGAGTAAATTCTTCATTTGGAGCCAAACAAACTGCATATTCCCATCTTTCATTTGGTTCTTCATAAACTCTTTCTGTTTCATTTTTATTTCCAATATATAGGTCTACATAATTTATAAAATTCTTTACTTCCAATTGTTTTGAATTAAATTGTACTTTAATAGTTTTATCAGTAACAGCTGCAATATCATAAACTCGCCTCATAAGTAATGCTTTAAAATCCCCATCAAATCCATCAATATTTAATCGTTTAAAATCTGGTTTAAAACTCACAGAAGTATATGGTTTATTTCTACATTTAGTAATAACCGGTTTTTCAATAATATTTAAATTGTCTTTAAATTCTTGAACGTATTTTTGTCCGGTTTTAGAATCAACAGTTTCAATTTTGCCCCAAGTAGACCAAATTAAAACTAATTTAAATCCAAAACCATTTTTGCCACCAACAATTTTTTTCTCAGATTTATCATAATTTGTTGAAGTTCTTAGGTGACCAAAAATCAATTCAGGAATCCAAACATTATATTCTGGATGAATAGATATATCAATTCCATTGCCATCATTATATAAAGTAATAATATTGTCATCACTAATACTAATATTAATATTAGTAACAGGGTAATTTTTAGTGTCAATATTTTCAGAAGGTGTTTCCAAAAGTTGCTTCATTCTTACTACATGATCCCTACAATTTACAATACCTTCATCAAATAATTTATATAGACCAGGAATATAACTAATTTGCTTTTCAACAATTTTATTAGATTCTTTATCATAAATATAAGAATTAGTGCTTACATTTTCAATAGAACCAATATATGTATCTGGATTGTCTAAAACATGTTGTTTATCAGATTTTTTTTGATATTTTTTTGATAAACTATTGTCTTTTTCTTTGGTCATATGTTGTTTTTAATAATTAGTTTTTAAATAATTAAAATATCAATTTTAGAAAATTAAATATTTTATTGCATAATATATTTTTTAATAAAATATAGTATAGTATTAATGAGTAATATAATACCTCTAGATTTGTGTAATAATTTTACAGAAATCTCATTTAATAAATATATATTTAATAATAATTATAATGCTAGCTTTGGTATATATGAAAATAGTAATAACCATTATACATTTTTAAATATACCAAAAAATAATCCAATTGGATTTTATTTTGATTCGTGTAACAATAATGCAACACAAGATATAAGTAGTTACTTTAAATATGGTAATATAAAAAGTAAACAAACTAGCCCCAATTATATTATATACGTTTTGAGAGGCAATGATTTAAGTTATAATAATGGAGACTATTTCAGATTTTATGATGAATCATTTAATTTACTTAATTTAAATTTTAATTCATATACGAGTTTAACAGATAATTTTTTAACAAATAGTGGCGATAATTTTTCATTTATGAGAGATATTAGCTATGATTTTATTACAACATCTGATTTTTGTTTCAATTCTCCATTTACAATAAGTGGTGCTAATATAACACAAGATTTAATATTAAATCAATCAAATAATAGTTTTACTTTATATATTACCAATAATATAGATAATTCTGATAATATAATCAAATATTATGATTCAAGTAATATTTCAATCAGTGGAGAATTAAATATATTACTTGATTCAAGTAATATAGAATATTATTATGATAATATTTTTTTACAAATAGAACCATCATATAATACTATTAGTAATGAATATCCATATATATCTATTAAATCATATAATTCAGATATTTCTAATATAAATTTTTTCAAATTTGACACAGATTATCAGTTTATTATAAATGAAGAAAATATAAATTTTAATAAACTTAATAATCAAAATATAGAAGGTTTAACTGGTGTTACACAATATGATAGTTTAACTAATAGATTAAATAAAAAAACTAAATCTATAACAATTAACAATCCTAATAATGATATATCATATGGAATTTATAATGGAGAATATATATTTATTGATTTACCAGATAGTTTTACTATTACTGATACTACTTATCAAGATATAAGTATAAGTAATTTTATAACTATTGATTCTAATTATAGTAAACCAAAAGCAAAAAAAATAGTTGTAAATGATTATATTCTTGATAATACAACTATAAAGTTACCCGAAAATTTTATAATTCAATTAACTATAGGAAATTCATCATTTGATCTTGTATATACATCTTTATGTGAAAATTTTGATACTAATATATATTTTGATTCAAATGATAATCCTAAAAAAAATGAGTTTAAATTATTTAATCAAATAGATATTAGTTTTAATAATAGTGAAAATAATTTAGAAAACAATATTTATAAAATAAATAAATATGAAAGTTATGAAGTTTTAACTAATGAATTTAGTGCAATAGATGAATATGGTCATGATATTTCAAATTTGATAATTGATACAACATCATTATATACAGGTAGTCAGGGAATTCAATATATAAAAACTATAACAAATGATTATATTGATACTTGTTTTAATATAATATATACATTGGAAGATTATCAATTAAATTCCAGTTCTCTAATACGTAAAGTGGAAATTTTACAGGGTCCTTTTATAGAATTAAGTGAGTACAATTTTTTTTTCAATGACAACCAATATACAAATATAATTGAAATTCCAAGCAATAAATATTTTTTACCAGATTCCATTATTAATTTTTACAATAATATAGAAGTTTATGTTAAATCATTAAGCAATGAAAAAATATATTTACCATATGAAATAACTATAAGCGGTAATTATTATAATATAAATTCAGTATATGATTTGTCTACTAATACTATTAGTGGTAACCTAGTTGAATTAAATGGTGGTCAAGAAAAATTTATTTTAGACTACTTTAATTTAGAATTTAATGGTTATAATTATTATTTTAGTAAAAATATTAATTTTTCATATATAGATGATTCAAATGATTCAAGTAATAGTGGATTTGTAATAAATAATACCTTTGACATAACAAATATTGATACTAGCAATGTTTCACGTGATAACATAAGTATTGTTGATATTTTGGGAGTAAGTTTTGAAAGTTTATTTGAATTTAATAATAGAATAATAAGTTTAAAAAAAAATGAGTCTAATTTTAGTAATAAAATTTTAGATGTTTGTAATAACACCAACACAATAAAAATATTACATTATGATGCTAGTACTATTTCGTATATTAGTGATATATCAGTAAATAATGAAACCTATTTTATAAAAACACGAAGAGAAGATTTTTCAAATACAGATATAAGTTTTATTACTATTTCGGGAGATTTTGAAAAAATAGATTTTTTTAATAAACAATACACTGATATAAGTGTTATTGATTTAAGTTATGTTGGTAATTATGATATTACAATAAGTGTAAAAGGATTAAATGAAAAGGACTATTTGAGAAATTTTAATCTAGATGTCAGCAATATAATAAATTCATTAACTATTGATTTATCAAGAACATATCAAGTACAAGTTAAAAATACAAATAAACCGGTACTTCAATTTAGAAATGAAGCAGGTGGAGCAATAGATGTAAATTCATATAACTTAGATTATCCAAGAACACAAAAATTTAATTTATTAAATAATTTAAATAATGATATTGATTCAAATATTAAATACTTTAATACTGTTAGCTTTCAAAATTTTTTATCAACAATTGGTGAAATAGATAAAACCCCTTTAATAGTATATGATAATAGTGACATATATCATGTAAGTTTAAGTTATGAAATTATAAGTATTATAAATGATTTATCAGTAAATATCGACTATATTGATCATGAAATTAGTTTAAATGATCTTACTTATGGTGAATCAATTGATATTAGTTATTATGGTTTTAATATTCATGGCATAAGTAGTGACCCCATTACTTTAAAATTGAATTTTAAAGATATTCCAAATATTACTATTTGCGGTGATATTATACAAAATATTCAATATAATGTAGATACTTCGTATATTGATCCAGGTTTTATATTAGATAGCACTTTTATTGATACTTCAAATATTATTTTTATAGAACCTTCAAATAATTCTATCTTGTCATCTTTATATACGAATTATGATATTAGCTATTCAACTGACTTATGTTTAAACAAAATAGGTATTTATGATTTGAGTTATATTGTATCATTATCTAATAGCAGTGATACTACATTTTTTATTAGAAGATTACATGTTAAAGATACAAGAAAACCCTTTATTACAATTCCAGATTTTTCTAATATATATTTAATAGATGCATCAAATGGCTTAATTAATGATGATTCCAGTTATAATAGTATTTCTGGAGATCTCCTTGAATACAGTATTGATAATAGTAATATAACAATTGACTTTAGTTTATCTGTGTTATCTAATTTTCAAGATTTAAGTTTTATAATTCATAATTTTGATACTTCAGACAATCATGAAGGTATTATTAATAAAAAAATAGATTTAAAAATTCAAGGATTAAATGGTAGTGATATTAGTTTTGATTTTGATCTTAGTGGCTTAATTGAACTAACTAATAATAATTATATTAATAGTGATAATTCTTTTATAGTAGTTACAAAAAATGGTATTAATACAAAATCACCACTAGTTTTTACATATAATATAACTGATCCGTGTGATAATGTATTTAGTTTTAATAGAACCGTTCATATTGTTGATTTAACAAAACCATATATAATATTTAATGCTATAAATAATTCATTTCTTTCTAATTATACTGATTACAGTTTTGTAAAATTTGATACAAGCAATATAGATTTTTCTTTTGAAGCATTTAATTATTCAATAAGTAATGAACAATTTATAAATGAAATAAGCAATATATTATTTAATTTTGATATATGGGATAATTTAAATTCTAGTAATGAAATTAGTAATAATTTTGTTATTACTATTTCAAATGCAGCATATGATGTATCTAATATACATAATATAAGTGATATAAGCAATGATGATAGTATAAAAAATTTATTCAAAAATTATGATACTTCTTTTCAATTCATTTATGATTTTTCTGATAATCAATATAATAATAATAGTATAATTAGAAATGTTAATATTATAAATAGTATTGACCCATCTATTAATATAAATACTGAATCAAGTTATAATTATGTTATTAGTGTTAACAATAATATTATTACACTCGATATAAGTTTTGGTGATTTATCATCAATGTATTACTTAGAAAATAATATAATAAATATTCATCATCCACGTTTAAAAAGCACAGATATTAGTTTTGATATTAGTTATACATTGCCAAGCACTTTAAATTCTATACTTGGAATAAGTTATGAGGATAATAGTGGAAATAATTATGATCCATCGGCTTTAATATATTCATATACTTCGTATTTAAATGATATTAGTTATGATATCAGTTTTTATACAATTAGTGAATCATCATTCATTACTTTAAGTTCGGAAATTATAAGTTTAAATATTAATGTAAATAATTATGGTCCAAAACTTTTAAATAATGTTCCTACTATTAGTCATCCAGCAGGAATAGCAATAAGTGATGCATCATTAATTTTTGATATTCATTTTTACAGTATTTTTGATGAATTTTATTATTATAATTATTCTGATATTAGTTATACTGAAACGCTATTTACAATTTCAGCAGAATCAAGTTTTAATCAAATACTACCAATACCGGGACAATATACATTGGTTTATGAGTCAAATGATCAAAATAATATTTCTGTATCCTTTGAAAGAATAATAACTGTAATAGATAGTAGTCCACCAATAATAACATTATTAGGAAATGAATACGATATTATACAACAATATTCTACCACTTATATAGATCCAGGTATAACAATTATAGATGAACATAGTAATATTTCTAGTATTATTATTAATATTTATAAATATGATATTTCAAATGGTGTTATTGAAAGCTCATTAAATATATTAACACTTAGTGGGTATAATGATACATCATACAATGATTATATTAATACAGATATTTCTTTTATAGATACAACAAAAAATACTTCTATCGATAATATATATTATAAAATTGAATATATTGCATATGATATATACAATAATGGTTTTGATATTTCAAAAACACGAATAATAGATATTTGTAATGCCGAGACTTTATTTGTTAAACCATATATATTATATGATAGTAGCAAAAATTATTTAGAAGACACATCTTTTACCATACCAAACGATGAAACTAAATTTTTATTAAAATATAATGCGTCTACTAATACAATTATTTATGAAGCAAGCACTAATCCTATTTTATATGATTCATCATTAACTCCATTTAGCTATGGAATAGATGCTTCATTTTCATCAGATATATCAAATGATGATATAAACAAATATGTATTAACATATGAACATAATACTAATGACTTAAGCAATGTTAATTATCAATCTGTAAATAATTATAAAATTATATTTCAGGCAGATTATTACGATATTTCTAATAATGAATTATATGTTGAAAAAAAAGAGTATAATTTACAAATTGAAGATAATACAGCACCAAATATAAGTTTTAAAAATAATATATCAGATATAGAATTACCATTATTAGATGTTAGTACCATAAATTATTTATCAAATAATATAAATTATTTTAATGATTCTATTAATTTTTTAAACTATCAAGGAAACATAATGTATGATATACCAGGAATA
>MDTG01098782.1_pt1 | contig 13813 bp, 8 predicted proteins | sample 811421 | NCBI WGS metagenome assembly MDTG01 (sample SAMN05326645, study PRJNA326480) | marine metagenome | isolation source: seawater | place: Pacific Ocean: South East | collected 2011 | reverse complement strand
TCAAGCGTACGGGTACGAAAAGCCATGGTGTTGGGTGCAAGAAAACGACCATGATTATTGGTGGGATTATTGCAACCTCGAGTCTGTCACCGTGGAATAAAGTGAAACGGCTTGACGAAGGTTCCGTGGGTTTTTGACTTTGCAGAACATGTTTTTCATTATTACTACTGGTACCACTTTGGTACCGGTACCATTATTACCATAAGGGGGTTTACTTATAGTTACATTTTAAAACGATTTTAATGTTATCAAAATATTACCGTGCCATACGTATATTTTATGTGTGCAATTGTTTAGTGGTACCTATTTTGTTGGTAAAAGTGATGCATCATGACTTCGTGAGATTTTTTCTACTTCGCCCGAGCTCACAAGCATTCACTTTCTCAGCGAAACGCAAAGAGCAAGATGTTTCTTCGCTCGAATCGCCGTCTGGACTGACATTGACAAACATCAGCGTCTTCCCGTCACCACCTAAGCATGGTGCTAATAAATATGTTAATTTCGAGTTGCGATATGGGATGTGTTTTGCTTTACTGGCGAGCGCAGCAAATACGTCACCCAGTGAGGATAGGCTCTTGTTGATTGAACACGCCTCCTTCAATCGCTCACCGCTGGCTCCAGATCGTGAAACTCTTTCACTTCCAGCTAAATCTACCAGGTTCAACACACCTTCCATTTTCAAGCCACTCGAGGCGTGTTCCCCGGAGACGTGCAAAATGAAAACGGCATGTGACCGAGACGAGTGGGCGTTCATCTGCGTCGCTTCGACTTTACGTGCAGCTGCAGCTTTGCGCACCAACACATTCGCCTGTTCCACAGATTCTACAAGTTCACTCGTGACTCCAGAAATAGTCGTCGATCCATTCTCGTGGATAATTTTATGTGTTATATCAGCAGAGTGATTGGTAGTAAGCAAATCTCGAACAGTTTCGTTATAAATCTCCACGTACGACGCCTTCATCGTATAAGTCCAACCTTTAACTTCGTTTATTTTTGACGCTTCGACAACCTTCTCAACCGCTCGCGGGATGATACCTCGTGACTGCTCGTCGGGTCCACCGAGCATTGTGTGCGTCTTCCCGCTTCCGGTTTGACCGTAAGAAAACAAGCACACTTTATATCCATCCAAAGCAGATTGAACGAAACCAGAAACTTCACGAAAGACTTCTTCTTGAGTAGATTCCTGACCAAAAACGCGATTGAATGCAAACGAGGATGATTTTTCCGGACCCAATCGTAAATGAACAGTAGACGCATCTTCTAGAGTTTCAAGGCAAAGTGATGGAGAATCCTCCGAAGTTTCACAAGGTGATGGCCGAACTCGACAAAACACGCGGACGTTCCCTCGCAGTTCTTGAATCTGGTTAAACATCTCTCTGCGCACCGCTTCAGCCTTCAACAACTCGGCTTCGAGAGCAGCTATACGATTCATAGCTTCGGAACTCGCCGTTTCGTCTATATTATCCTTCGGTTTAAATTGTTGTTTTTGTAATAGTAGTTTTTGTAGTTGTTGTTGTTGGTCTTGGTGCTGTCGCTCTTTTTCTTGAACAGTCTCCTCCAACTGTTCTTTCTCTCTCGAAATCTGCTTGTACAAACTTTCAACCTTTGAAAACTTTTCGTGTTCTGTTTCGAATTTTTCATTCAGAAGGACGGCGTCTTTTTTCGAAGTTTCAATCGCGCGCTCCAAGTCACCTTTCAGTTGTTCAATCTGGGCCAACATGGACATTCTCTCCTCCTTATTAGCTTCACATTGCTTCTTCAGCATTTCAGACTCCGACTTCGTGTAATTCACTTCAACTTTACTGCATTTGATTTCGCTGTTTGCCTCTAATAGTTGAGCTTTGAGTTCCTCCATCCGTTCCTTCTCTTTTCGAAGCGATTCAAACTCTCCGCGTAACTTCTCGCCATCAGATTTGGACGTTTCCAACTGAATTCTATAACCATTGTTTTCCTCCGTAACCCGCGCGATATTTGCCTTCATACATTCAGATTCCACCTGTAAGCTGTCGACTTTCTCTTGTTTCTTTTCGCACTCGTTCACGAGACGCGCAACTTCTCTCTTCAAATCATTCGCTTCCCCCTTGACTGTTTCACACTCTTTAGCTATCGTTTCTGCTCGCACATTCGCGGATTCAATTTGTGATTCAATTTGCGATTGTATTCCTTTCAATTCACCAAGTTCCATCATCATTTCCGCCTTCTCCGCGAGAAGCTTTTGAACGTTTTCTACCGATTCTGCTTTCTGTGCCAATGCGTCGTCGAGCTTTTGCCGCGTTAAATTTTGCTCTTCTTTCATTTGGCCGACGGTGCATCTGCCCTCACTCAGCTTCAACTCTAAGTTTTTGTTCGATGCCCTCGAGCTTTCTAAAATACGATTCGTCTCGTCCAGAGTCGTTCGAAGATCAGTGACCAATTTCTCATTCGCGCTATATTTTTCCAATAAAGTTGCGTGTTCCTCCACCAACGCCTCTCGTTCCGAAGTTATCGCGGCGTATTTCGATTCCGTTAGCGCAAGCGCTTCCATTGCTTTCTCAACGCGTTCGTTTGCGCTCGTCGTCGCTTGCTCCGAAACAACTCTATATTCAATCGTTTCCCTCGATAACGACTTCACAGCTGGCTTGAGCTTTGTTTCGATAAAATCAGTCATCGCCTTCATCTTGCCGATGTGGTCAAACTGCGTTTTTCCTTTTGGTTTGTGCTGCAACAACTTTGTGACGAGTGCTTCCGAGATGGAGTCGTTCGAGTCAATCTTCTCGCCTTCGGCAGGAAGAGTAGTCATCATCATCTTCTGCCGTTTCCTCTCTCCCGCGTTGTTATTATCGTCAGTAGTAGTAGCATTCTTTTCTTCCTTTTCTTGTACTTCGCGTTTAGTCGTTTTTATCTTGTTCTTCTTGTTCTTCTTCGCCGACGGCAACGGCGACCAGACGCCAGCAATCTTCTGTTGTTGCTTTTCCGTTTGTAATTTTTCTTCTTCTTCTTCTACTTTCGCGTCGCAGCAATTGTTCTCCTTGTCGTCGATTCGTCGTCGGTCTTTTTCTCCTTCCACTCTTCCACTCTTCCACTCGTCGTCGTCGTCGTTATTGTTCCTCCTCCTCCTCCTCGTTGTCGTCGTCGTCCTCTTTTTCTTCCGCATCGCCCCGTCTTCCTTTTCCTCAAAGTCGGTTCCTTCCACCTTCATCGCATTCTCCCGAGTCGAAGACAAAGGAAGTTTCGGTATCCGAGTCTGGAAAGCATCGCCGCGCTCCATCGTCACCAGACCTCCGTCCGTGGTCCTCCTCCTCCTCGCGAGAAGGTTTTCCTCGAGGACAAAAGCGCGTCCCCACCCGCCGCAAAGAACCCCGAAAGCAGGAGCTCAACAACCGTGTGCGTTTTTTTTGACGTCTTTTTTTTAGAAGGATTTTTTCCTTCCCCTCTGATGAAGGAAGGCCTTTCTTTCGCTCTTTTCAAAAACCCTAAATGTAAAAACCCCAAACCCTAAATGTGGAAAGAGAGAGGGGGGACCCTTTGGGGAAAACTTTGGACAAAAAAGGCATATCTACATATTTGTGTTCTCGTCGTTGTATCATATGGGTTTGGACGACGACGATGGCGACCACGCGAGGGTGGTGGAAGCCACCGACGGTGACCACCACCACCACCAGGGCGATGAGCATCGCGTGGACGACGTGTTCCCGTCGAGAAAAATAGCGAGAGCTATGCGAGAGAAACTGTTTCACGCGCTGCGCGTCGTGTGGATGCAATTTGAGCTGTACGGGTGGTACGTCTTGCTCGCGCTCGTGGTGTACTTGACGTTCAGACGACAAATACGAGGATGTCTTGGTAAACTCTGGTCGACGGTCGCGAGAACGAAGGAAAAGAGTTTCAGCGCGGAAGAACGAGAAGAGCTCAAACGGGCGAGACGAAAACAGGAAGAGCAGTGGAAGAAGGCGTCGAAGGAGAAATTGACGAGTAAGACAAACATAGATAAACGAATCGAAGCGGTGGAGAAGAAAGCGAATAGGTTAGGAGTAGCAAAACAAAGGAAAGGGCACGTGTTAGGGAGAGAATGATGTTTTGCGTGTGTGTAATAGTGCGTGTGTATCCGTATATCAACAAAATCAAACCGCAAACTCCTCACGCAAATCGGCTTCGATTTTCTTCTTTTCTCTAAATAATCTTTCTATCGCGCGTTCCGCGCTCGCTCGAACGTCTTCGATGAGTTCGCTGCTCCACCGCTGGAGACGCTCTAACGTAGTCTCGTTGCTCTTTTCGTCGTCTTCGTCGTCGTCGTTTACTTGTTGCCGCGAACCGGCTTCTCCTTCTTCTGCCGTTTTTGTCAGAGGAAGAGGAGGACTCTTTGCTTCCTTCTTGTTCTTCTTCTTCGCAGCCGCATCCGCTATGTTATTGTTATTATTGTCATTCTCGTCGTCGTTCTCAGATGGTGTTACCTCCGGCCGAATAGACGTTCGTTTCGTTCGTTTCGTTCCATTCCCCGCGAGGGTGACGCTCTTCTTATTCCCTTTCGCTGAAGCTGATAACGGCATCTTCTTTGTCTTCGGCTCTAGTGTTGCTACTCCTACGCTTTTCTTACTCGTACCTTTCTTCTTCTTCTTCACCAATTCAGTTTCTTCTTCTTCTTCTTCGTTTCTATTGTCGTTGTTTTTGTTGTTGTTCTTCTTTTTCTTTGCATTCTCTCTTTCTTCTTCTTCCTCCAGAGGACGTATTCTCACCACCACGGTTGTTTGGTTCCCAATCTTTATCGTGCTCCCATTTCTCAACGTACTCGCTTCTGAGTGTTCGTCCAACTCCACGTCGTCTACGTACGTCCCGTTCGAGCTTCCCAGATCTACGATGACCCATTGATTCGTTTCTGTATTCCAAAAAATGTGCGCGTGCTTTTGCGACACCGCGTCGTCCTTCACGTGAATCTGGTTCCCCGGTTTCACTCGTCCGATTTTTAAGGAGACCAAGTTCTTTGGGTTTAGAAACTGCGTACCTTTGAATGGGCCTTTGATGAACTCGAGCGCGAGTGCGGGAGGAGCCGTTGTCGTTTTGCTCGTCCTCCTCGTCGTTTTTGCTCGTGGCGGTGGTGCTTTCTTTCCCCTCTTACTCGTCGCACGCGCGTGCGGTGTTGCTTCAGCGACTTGCGCGTCAAAATCGTACACATCCACTTCACCGTCCTTCTCCTTCTTCTTCTTCTTTGCCGCCACCGCCGTCGCCGCCGTCGCCGGTTTCCTCTTCGGCGCCATCGCGAGGAGAAAAAAAGCCCTTTCCCGCTTCCGTTCCTGCTTCCGTTCGCGTTCTCTTTGCGCTCCAAAAACGCGCAGGCGCGTCGCGAGTTGAATGAGGACAAAGTAAAGTAATCCTTTTCCGGATTTCTTTTTTGAATTTTTCTCTTTTTAATCGCCCGGTCCACAGACGAAGAACAAACAGAAACGGTTCAAAAAGAAACGTCGGAAGCGTCGATGACTACGAGTATGAGTACTAGGATTACTATTACTATTACTACGAGTACGAGTAGCAGCACAAATGCGCTAGGCATGATTTCCATCGCGCGGGACTCCGTCGTGGGAGTGGCCGTGATGGTGATGATGGTCGCATTTCCCGTCGCCGCCGTGCGTGTGGCCTTGACCATGCGCTTTCGACGAGTCTGAAACTGAAGACGTCGCTTTGTTGTGAAACGTGCAAAAGAGAGGATAATGTTGATGTAACCATCGGTAAGAATAGGTTTTCGGTTCGGCAATTCCCTCCTCGCCGCCTTTTCTAGCTTCTATGTTCCGGGCATCCCAGTCTGGCAACTGGTCGTCTTCTGTGAGAAACGCGAGACAGTTGGCAGCTAAACCACGATCGAATGGGTTCAAGAAGGCTAAATTCTCTTTGCTCATTCTCAGATATTCGTATCGATACGAATTCGTCATCTCGTTCGTGGTCAAATTGGAAACGGCGCAGAAAATCTGCCGGACTAATAAAATGCCGGCGTAGCCGACGCCACCCAGAACTTGGAGCGCAAAGAGAATGGTTGACATCGGATTTTTGTTGAGCGTTTGGAACCATGTGTATATAAGTTGTTCGTCTGGCCTTTCCAATCGTCTCGCCAAGAAGGCTTCGTTTATGTACCGCCAATCGAATCGAACAAACGTGCACGCCGCTATGAAACAAGTCAACAAGGCTAAGAAGAACCATTTTTGATTTTTTGCACCGATGCACGTCATCGTAATCGGGCAGTGGTGATCCATTTTATGCACGCATCTTTGACATATCGGGCAATGCTTCGACCTCAATGGTCTCGCTGCTTGACATGAGACGCAAAAACGTCTATTTTCTGACATCATCGACGCTTTTAAGGCGATATTTCCATTTTCAACGTCACACGTGTTTGCAACGCACTCCATATTGTGCATCCACTCGTTTTTCTCATTCGTGTCGGTCACTCGCGGAACGTAACCTGGTCCGACAATATATGTCAACAGAAAAAATATGGGGCATGAGACACCAATGCCCATTCCAATATACACGGCTGAAAAGTCTTGATAGTACTTTGGTACCAGAAATAAGCCATGGTGCATGAGTGTGATTCCCAACAAGCCGTGAAACCACATGGCTTGTCGAGATGCAGATGCGTCGCGCGCCGCCGTTGGGCCAAATTTCTCCACAGCTTCTGCACTGACTAGCGAGAACGCGTTACTTTGCTTTCCAGCTAGACTTTCAATCTTCCCTTTTCCCAGTTGTAATAGACCAAAACTAACGATTAAAACGAATAGATTCACTCCAGGAACTAAAGAAATTGAGTAACATAAATACATAAACACGAACGGAATGTAATAATCAAAGTTCGGTATCCACGATCGAAAATACGTCATGACTAACGCCTTATTTGAGCGTTTCTGCGCGAGAACCTTCGAGGAGCGCTCCTTGGCGTATACTTCTTCTTCTTCTTCTGACGATTCTCTCGGTTGTTCGTTCGAGTTGGACGTATCGTTGTATTTAAACTTTCGAAATTGACGTTGCAAGATGGCAATTTCTTCCAACTCGTTCGCGAGTTTTCCAACATCATCCCCGCCGATTAAATCTTGGTACGTCGCAAATAAGGCGAAATTACTCTCTCCTCGTTCGTTTCCAAACGTGCTCAATTGTAGAGCTTTTAATAACCTATCGATGCCATCTGGAGTCGCGATCACTTTCTGAAGCAAAGGCATTCTGTGTATCATCTTACCGAGTACCGGAAAGGCTTCGGTCGTCCGAACGAGCAAATCTTGTTTTTGCATATGACTGCATACCCCCTGGTTTGGATTTAATGCCATGTAATCCAACGAACGCTTGCGTAGCGTTTCAAAAGTAAATTCATCATACGGAGGAGGTGCCATGTACTTTTGTTGCTGCGCCAAAGCCAATTCTCCTTCTTGCTGCTGATTGTGCTCGTGGATGGCAATCGCTTCGTCGAGTTTCGCGTCTTTCGAAGCTTGCACGAGCTTTCGCAAATTTTCCCTCGCGCGCTCAATTTCATCTTGTCCCATCGGTTGCTTTTGTTTTGCGTTGCTATGGTCGTCAACGCCGGTCTCGGCTTTATTACTAATTATACTGCTACTACCATTGCTCTTTTTCTTCTTCGTTTTGAGTACTTTGAGATCGCCCAAACCACCTTTAACCGCGGCCGCCGTTTTCGTCGTCGAAACTTCCTCCTCTTTGTCTTTATCTCGTTCGCTCTCGCTAAAACTCTTTAAATACTTCCCTCCTAAGTTGATGGCTCCGCAGTGACAACCCGGACACTGTCCTTTCCTCGTCGCCTCTACAAGCTCCTCTATGCTCAAACCCAACATTTCCGTGCTCTCGTCCGCGCTCAACGGCTTTTGACTTCGATACTTCTCAATGCATTCTTGCGATGTCAGTTTTGTACGAGTCACAAACACAGCGCACGCTCTTTTATTCACTTTTCTCCTGGACAAACCAAGGAACTGCAATTTCTCACACTGCGATACCTCCACTCCCGTCTCCTCCAGCAGCTCTAGACTTGTGCTATCGAACAACTCAGACGTGACGTCTAATATTGCATCATCCTTGGGAATCTCAACATTTTCCGGTTCAGGATGGCCACCAGCGAGAACAATCATCCCTGCGGCCTCGCCGACGTTTTGCGACCGTCTCAACGCCAACACTTTTCCGTCTTTGCATATGCAAAACACTGCCGTTCCGAGCGGGTTCGCTAAACTTTTCTCTGGCAACTCTTGCCAATCTTCTGCTAAATTAGTCCCCACGAACGACTTATAATCCGTCTCTCCGACATGAATCTCGACCGTTTTCTGTTCTCCTTGTTTCTTCTCCAGCCACGAACTCAATCGAAACTTTGTTCCGTTGAACAAAGTTTTATTTGCCTCGGTCTTCTCTCGCCAAATTTCATGGATTAAATTTTCTCTCTTTTCGTCTGGAATGGATACGCGATGATGAACTTTATTTTTCGCGTGAAAGAGGCACTTAACTCGCGCGCGTGGGAGGGGATTTTCCGCGCAATCGATCAGCAACTCGAAGTCGGAAAAACTTTGTTCCATTTTTTCAATCAATTGGCGTGCACGATGGCACGATCGACCACTTGCAACGCCCAATTGGGGGGGAATTTCTGTTGGTGTTTTGAAAGATATTTTTAAGATATTGGATATTGATTGGAGAGAGGAGAAAGCATAAACTGCATACTGCGAAAGGGTAATAAGGTATACATACTATTAAAGCACAAAGTCGTCAGCGTTTCGCATCTCGTCGGCGAACGCCTCCAGCCACTCGCTCGCGTCTGCTTCATCCATGCATCTGTTGTCGATGCTCAACGTGGCAGATATGGACAACCGCGTTGTGAGTTGGTCTTCGCTAAATAGGGCGCCCGGTGTCGCAGCTTCGTCCTCGTCGTCTTCGTCCTTCATCGAACCGCGCGCGCTTTCCGATACGATGACTCGTTCGGTTCCTCTTCCTACGGCTAATATAGCGCCCTGCGGTGGATTTTGTATGGCTTGAAACGAGTCCACGGAGAACATGCCTAAATTTGAAATCGTAAACGACCCTCCCATCATTTCGCTTGGTTTCAACTTGCCCTCTTTCGCTTTGCCGGCCAATCGACGAACATCTTGACCAATTTCGGAAACGCTTTTGTTGTCCGCGTTGAAAACGATCGGAGTGACCAAGCCCGAAGGCGCTGCCATTGCTACCGAAATATCCACGGTGTCAAACTCCACTCTCTTCCCTACTTTTGCATCGTACCTCGAATTCACCTTCCCGACCCGTCTCAGCGCTTTCGACGCGGCGTATACGATGCAGTCGTTTACGGATACTTTCTTCTCGTGATCTTGCATACTTTTCTTTCTAAATCGATCCACCCCGGATGCGTCCACATCCATAGTCACGTAACTGTGCGGTTGCGCGTGTTTCGACGCGGCCAATCGCGAGGCGATCACCTTTCGAATAGCGCCGTTTGGCACGTCTTCAAACTCTGCATTTACCACAACCACTTTTTTCTTTTCCAATGTGCTTTTCGAGGGTCCATCCGACTTTGACGTCGACGCGTCTTTGGTGCCGTCGCTCCGAAACGCGTACGTCTCGATCGGGCGGCCTTCGATCGCGTCGTTGTTGTTCCGAGACAGGAACGTCAGCACGTCTTCTTTCGCGACGACTTTTCTTCCTCCAGAGCTCTTTTCAGAGTCCACCCGCGAAAGCGACGTCCAAAGCGCCTCTTCCAATGCGGTCTGCGCTTCGCGCGGTCGCGTCGATCCCCGCGCGTGCTCTCTCAGCAGACGCAACGCGGACGGCCAGATTCTCCTCCCCATCGAGGCGACGACTTTCCTCCTCCTCCTCCTCCGACGCGTGTGACCTCGGGAGGACAAACAAAGGGAAACGCTTTGCGCTTTTCTTTCCTTTTTCTTTTTCTTTTCTTTCGACATTTTTCCCTAAGAGTCCAAAAACCCTAAACAGAGAAGGAAGACAATCGGATCTTCTTCTCGTAAGGAAGAAAGAAGTTCCTCTCTCTCTCTCTCGTTCGCGCCACAACACACAAAACGCGACGATCGCATTCACCCGCGCGCTGTGGTGGTGGCGGGTCTTTTTGTCCTCTCCTCCATCTTTTGATCGCGGGTTTTGTTTCTTCTCCGACGCGAACGCACCACCAAAAAGGAGTGAGAGAGAGAGAGAAAGAAGGAGAGACGTTTCAGACGTCTCAAGTCGAGGAAGGATAAAGAAAAAATGGCAACATCTTCATCTCCTTCGCTCTTAGAAACCGATTTCGCCAAGGTGCAAATTCAAGCCTCCTTGGCGACGAAAGAGTACACGTGCGAACCGAGGGTGGAATATCGAACCGTGACTGGGGTTTCTGGCCCTCTGGTCATTTTGGACAAAGTGAAAAACGCGAAATTTGCTGAGATTGTGGACATCACGTTGAGCGATGGAACGAAAAGGAGAGGACAAGTTTTGGAAGTAGACGGGGAACGCGCGGTGGTGCAAGTCTTTGAAGGCACGAGTGGTATCGATAGCAAACACACGACTTTGGAATTTACCGGGGACGTGTTGACGACACCAGTGGCTGAGGATATGATGGGTAGGATTTTTAACGGGAGCGGGAAACCTATTGACGGCGGGCCGAACGTTATGGCCGAGCAATACTTAGATATTAACGGCAGTTCGATTAACCCATCGGAGAGAACCTATCCAGAAGAGATGATCCAAACCGGAATATCTACCATAGACGTGATGAACTCAATCGCGAGAGGACAAAAGATTCCCTTGTTTTCTGCGGCTGGTTTACCGCACAACGAAATCGCGGCACAGATTTGCCGACAGGCTGGGTTGGTGAAGCAACCCGGAACGGCGGAGGAGACGGAGGAGGATAAAAGCGAGAACGATTTCGCAATCGTGTTTGCCGCAATGGGGGTGAACTTGGAAACCGCGAATTTTTTTCGAAGAGACTTTGAAGAGAACGGTAGCTTGGAGAAAACGGTCTTATTTTTGAACTTAGCAAACGATCCGACGATTGAACGAATCATCACCCCGAGAATCGCACTGACGACGGCGGAATATTTAGCATACGAAAAAGGGAAGCACGTTTTGGTCATTTTGACGGACATGTCCTCGTACGCGGACGCTTTAAGAGAGGTTTCCGCCGCGAGAGAGGAGGTTCCCGGGAGAAGAGGATATCCAGGTTACATGTACACTGATTTAGCGACGATTTACGAACGAGCAGGGAGAATTAAAGGGAGGAAAGGGAGTATCACGCAGTTGCCGATTTTAACCATGCCGAACGACGATATCACGCACCCGATTCCAGATTTAACTGGGTACATCACCGAAGGTCAAATCTACGTCGACAGGCAGTTGCACAATCGACAAATTTATCCGCCGATTAACGTTTTGCCGTCTTTGTCGAGACTCATGAAATCTGCGATTGGGGAAGGGATGACGAGAAGGGACCACGGCGAGGTTTCGAACCAGTTGTACGCCAACTACGCCATCGGTAAAGATACGTTAGCCATGAGAGCCGTCGTCGGCGAAGAAGCCTTATCTGGGGAAGATTTGCTTTATTTGGAGTTTTTAGAAAAGTTTGAACGAAAGTTCATCGACCAAGGGAACGAGGGCCGGTCCATTTTCGACGCCTTGGATTTGGCCTGGAGTTTATTGAGGATTTTCCCGCGAGAGCTTTTGAGGCGCATTCCCGCCAAGACTTTGGATAAGTTTTACGACAGAAAAGCGGAATAAACACGTGCCGACTCTGAACTGATTAAAGAGAGAACAGAGAGAGAAAAGAGAGACGCATTCGTAAGAGGAACGCAAAGACACACGTAGCATATTAAGTTCATTTTAGATGTGCACTACGACATACAAATCTCACAGATTGTCTTTCGAAGGACAGATTTTTTACACGCAAGATGCACGACGCAAAACGTAAAACGCTCTCTTTGCTCTCTTTCGCGAAAGAGAGAAAATTTTCTTCATTTTCGTTGTCGTCTTTTCGTTTCGTGCGATGCTTTTGGTGTCGTCACTCAGAGCGTCTCGTCCGACTTTTGTTGCATCTTCCGAAACGTCGAACGAGAAAGAAAAGGAGAAGAGGAGAAGAATAGTTCGCGTGAAAGACGTGCTGCTGAGGAAGAAGATGGAGTGTGGAGAAAACGGGTCGCATCCATCGCGGTCGTCGAAAGTGCTCGCGTGGACGACGCTTGCGGAAACCGCCTGGCTCAAATTATCATCGATAGCGTATCGAGACCCAACCGGGAAAGAGCGGACTTGGGACGCGGCAACGCGAACAACTAAAGATCCGAACGCGGTGGCGGATGCCGTGTGCGTGTTTGCGAAACTGAAATCTTCGAAACGCGACACGCAAACGTTGTTGGTGAGACAATTTCGTCCACCATTGGATCAGGAGACCATCGAACTGCCAGCGGGTCTCATAGATAAAGGCGAAACGGCTGAACAAGCCGCGCTGAGAGAACTGAAAGAGGAAACCGGGTACGTCGGATACAACGCCAAAGCGACGCCGTGTTCTATGGCGCTCTCACCAGGCATGAGCAACGAAACCGTAGTTTTAGTCACCGTAGATGTAGACTTAGACGAGTACGACGAAGATGAGCGCGGGAAGGACGCGGTCGTCCCCGAACAAGAGTTGGAAAGTTCAGAGTTTATTACGGTGATTAAAGTGCCTTTGAATGCGTTCAGAGAAAGTTTAGAAAGTTTAAATAGCTCCGGCTATAAAATCTTTGCCGGATTGTACATGTTTGCGCTCGGATTGGAGATGAACGAGAACGATTAAAGCTCTCGTAGTATCGCGCCGTACGCAGAGCTCTCGGAAACAAGCGGATAAAATTTTACGAGCGCGAGTGTGTCCTTGTTGTTGTTATTATTATTATTATTAGTTTTAGTATTCTTCTCGTTTTGTATTGTGCTACCGCTACTACTTTGCGTCGTTTCGTTTAGTTATAATACAGCTCTAAGTTGCTTCCGTCTTTCACCTCGTAATCGTCGAGCGTGATGTGGTCCTTGTATATCGTGTACCACTTTTGAATCCTTTTCGTCGTCGTCGTCGTCGTCGTCGTCGTTTCAGAGAGAGAGAGAAAATGTTCGACGCGTCGTCAGTTCGCAAAAAAGTGGGAGACGCGGTGTCGACAGGGCGCTTTTTCCTTCCTCCCGAGCGGCGAAAGAGAGAGAGAGAGAGACGCACCGTATTTTCTCCGGCCTCGTCCCGGTCTGCGCCGCGACGAGCTTTTTCAAGTCTCCGATGGTATCGTCCTCGTTGCACTTCACGCGTATTTTCTTCCCGAGGCGGTCGTTGAGGATCACTTCGATCATGACGACGTTTCGACGACGACGACCACCACGACGACGTTTCGACGCGTCTCGACCGAGTAGTGTCGTCGTCGTCGTTTTGGTTTGTCGCGTTGTCTGTTGTTGGGGAAGAGCGAACACAAAAAGAAAATGAATGAATTTGAAGACAAACCCTAAACCCTATACACAAATCCAATTTTTGGGGAAAAGAATGCAAGACGAGACGCTTTTATTAAAGGCGTCAAACACACACGCTCGCAAACGCGCGGTCGACTAGACCGACGACAAAAGACGACGATGGGAGGAGCTAAAGGACGCGCGGCGGCGGCGGTGTCTTTTTTGAGTCTCGGAACCCCTAATACCTTCTTCGCAAAGGCGCGTTTTGTCGGAGGAAGGCGGCGTGCCGCTCATAGTAATGCGCTCGCTGCTGAAAGCGCTTTGAAAGGAGGGTGTTGGTCGTCGACGTCGACGCGCGAGAGCGGGACGAAGAAGAGCACGCGCGCAGTCGCGACGACGACGACGACGACGACGAGAAAGAGTCCTCCTCCTCCTC
>MDTG01287220.1_pt1 | contig 13816 bp, 13 predicted proteins | sample 811421 | NCBI WGS metagenome assembly MDTG01 (sample SAMN05326645, study PRJNA326480) | marine metagenome | isolation source: seawater | place: Pacific Ocean: South East | collected 2011 | reverse complement strand
AAGAAAATAATAATATAGCTGGAACAATTACGCCACATCATATGTTATTAACAAAAAAAGATGTTTTTATGGGAGATAATATAAATCCGCACCATTTTTGTATGCCTGTTGTTAAAAATGAAACTGATTTAGTTGAGTTAAGAAATGCAGCTTGTCATGATAATTCTAAATTTTTTTTAGGCACTGATTCAGCACCTCATCCAATTCAAGAAAAAAAACCTGATATGACCTCAAAACCAGGTATTTTTTCTGCTCCTTGTTCTATAGAATTATATGCTGAAATTTTTGATCAAGAAAATGCAATTGATAATTTAGAAATATTTTCTTCCATTAATGGAGCTGAATTTTATAATTTTCCAATTAATCAATCTAAAATTAAATTAGAAAAAATTGAGTGGAAAATCCCTGAGATATCAAGTTATAAAGATATAAAAGTGAAGAATTTTTATGCTAATAAAAAAATTAATTGGAAAGTAATCAATTAATCTCTATAGAAATATTATGTCTTTAGGAACGAAAATTTATACATGGTTAAAGGGAAATTTTGTTGGTGATGATGATAATGGTAATAAATATTATAATAATTCAAGGGATTTTAGAGATCTAAAAGCAAAAAGATGGGTAATTTTTAAAGGAGAAATTGAAGCTTCAAGTATACCACCACATTGGCATGCCTGGCTCCATAAGTCTGTTGCTATTCCTCCAATCAATTATAAACATAAGTATAAGTGGCAAAAAAACCATAAACCTAATATGACTGGAACGAGTGAGGCATATTTTCCATCATCTCATCCACTTTCAAAAAAATATAATCCAACGAAAAAACAAGATGAATATAAATCTTGGACTCCCAATTAAAATAATTTTTTTATTATTTTTTTCTGTTTCCGTTTACGGAGAAACAATAGAAAAAAAATATGCTTCTTTTAAATTACTAAACAAAACTACAAATAAGGTCTCTAAAAAAGAAATATTAGTAAATACTAAAGTTAATTGGGAGACGCTAAACATTGAGGTTCTGTACTGCGCAAGTACACCGCCAACAGAAATTCCAGAAAATTATGTACTAATAGATGTATATGATAAAATAAATGAAGATAAAATTAATATTTATAAAGGATGGATGATCTCTTCATCACCCGACGTAACTTCTCTGGAGAATCCGATTTACGATCTTTGGTTATTAGATTGCACTAATGATAAAACTTCTTGAAAATTATCTATATTAATAAAATTTCTATTTTCTTCTAAGCCCTTAATAAGTTTATTTTCATATATTTTGTTTTCAATTTCATAAGCACCAAATTGCAAAAGATGAGGATTATAGAATTGGGAGTCTAAAAGTGAAAAGTTATTTTTTTTTAAAATTGCTAATAAATATAATAAACAATACTTACTCGTATTTGATTTAAGACTAAACATACTCTCTCCAAAAAAACATGATCCTAAGTGAACACCATAAAGTCCACCAATTAAATTTTGGTTTTCATAACATTCTACACTATGACATTTTCCAGCTTTATGAAGTTCCTTGAAGGTATCAACAATAATATTATTAATCCACGTATCACCATCTTTTCTTGGAACATTTTTACAATTATCAATAACTTTTGAAAAATTAAAATTTATTTTAAAATTATATTTTTCTTTCTTAAAATCATTAAATAATTTTTTTGGACAATGGAAATTATTAATAGGTATAATGAATCTTAACTTTGGTTTATAAAATTTTATTTCCTCACTTTCCTTACTTTCTGCCATTGGAAAGTATGCTTTTTTATAAAATTCAATTAAAGTTTTTATTTCAATAATTTTATTCAATTGAATTTTGACATAAAGTTAATATCGTAATTTCCTTTAATAAATTCATCAGATTGTATAATTTTTTGATGCAATTGAATATTTGTATTAATACCCATTATCACGTACTCTTCGAGTGCTCTGTTCATCTTTTTTAATGCTTCTGATCGGTCTGAGCCATATGTAATTAGTTTTCCGATCATACTATCATAATTAGATGGTACTGAGTATCCGTCATAAACTGCAGAGTCGACCCTAACTCCTAATCCACCTGGTTGGTGATATTGTGTAATTTTACCTGGAGAAGGTATAAAACTTTCAGGATGTTCAGCATTTATTCTACATTCAATAGCATTTCCATTTAATCTAATATCTTTCTGATTAATTTTTAATTTCTCTCCTGTTGCAACAAGAATTTGTTCTTTAACAAGATCAATACCTGTAACCATTTCTGTTACTGGATGCTCTACTTGCAGCCTGGTATTCATTTCCATAAAATAAAATTCATTATTTTCATATAAAAATTCTAAAGTACCAACTCCTTCATAATTAATTTTTTTCATTGCTTTTCTGCATAAATCTGAAATTTTCGCTCTTTCATCATTTGACAAAATAGAGCTAGGGCTTTCTTCAATTAATTTTTGATGTTTTCTTTGTACAGAACAATCTCTCTCTCCTAAAGTAACAACATTACCGTGAGAGTCAGATAAGATCTGAATTTCTATATGTTTTGGTGATGTTAAAAATTTTTCTAAATAAACATTTTCATCATTAAATGATTTTTTTGCCTCAATTTTGGCTTCTTTAATTGCTTTTTCTAAATCATCATCTTCAGTTACAATCCTCATCCCTTTTCCACCACCACCACTTGCAGCTTTTACGATTATTGGATAATTTACTTTACTAATAAACTCTTTAATTTTCTCTTTATTACTTAAATCATTTATTCCTTTGACAGTTGGGACACCTGATTCATCCATTATTTTTTTAGCGTCTATTTTGTTTCCCATCATTCTGATATGGTTTGAGCTTGGTCCAATAAATTTTATATTATGTTCTTCAATGATTTCAGCAAATCTTTGATTTTCACTTAGAAAACCATATCCGGGATGTATAGCATCTACATTAGTTAAAGTTGCTGCTGTTATTATAGCGGGTATATTTAAATAACTTGATTGAGCAGAAGCTGGTCCTACACATATACTCTCATCTGCCATTCTAACATGCATTGCGCTTTCGTCTACATCAGAATGAATTGCCACTGTTTTTATTCCTAGTTCTCTACATGCTCTCAAAACACGTAATGCAATTTCGCCTCTATTAGCTATCAATATTTTTTTGAACATTATTCAAAAATAATTAAAGTATCACCAAATTCTACAGGTTGACTATTTAATACTACAATTTTTTTTATAATCCCAGATCGTGGAGCTTTAATTTCATTGAATGTTTTCATAGCCTCTATTAATAATAGAGTATCCCCAGCTTTAACATGTTGTCCAATTTTGACATATGGTGGAGAATTAGGATCTGCAGATAGATATGCAACACCAACCATTGGTGATTTGATAATATTTTCTTCATTAGTTTCATCATTATTTTTTGAAACTTCAATTTTTTCACTAGATCTATCAATTATTTGTGAGCTTTGTGAATTTGAAGTAAATTCACTTGAAATAATTTCAATTTCGTAATTATTTTTCTTTATTTTAATTTTCGAAATATTTTTTAAATTCGCTTCTTTTTTTATTAATTTAATGTTTTCTATATCTGTCTTATCTATTTTAGTCATAATCTAATTATAGATTAATTTGGTTATAGCTTCAATTCCTAGAATATAACTATTTGGACCAAACCCACATATTAACCCATCAACACCCTCAGAAGTAATACTTTTTTTTCTATATTCCTCTCTTGAGTAAATATTTGACAAATGAATTTCTATTTTTGGTTTATTTATTGCTCTAAGTGAATCTAAAATTGCAATAGAGGAATGTGTAAATGCTGCTGGATTAATAATTAATCCATCATATGATTTTTCTACTTCATGAATTTTATCTATTATTTCTCCCTCATTATTGGATTGAAAGAAATCTATAGTGAGATCTTTATCTTTTGCTACTTCAATGCAATCTAACTCAATTTGATCTAAAGAATTTTTTCCATATATATCCTTCTCACGTTTTCCAAGAAGATTTAGATTAGGTCCATTGATAATTATAATTTTTTTTTTAATCATGATCTTTAAAATGTTTACTTAATTTTAATCCTTGGTTTTGGTAATTAGAATTTATATTTTCCCCATATACTATATTACTCTTTTTGTTCAACTTTTCATATTTAATTCTGGCTATTGTTTGCCCATCTTCAAGTAAAAAAGGTAATTCATTTGTTTTTACTTCTAACACTGCGTATGAACCATTATTTTCACCAAAACCAGGATCAAAAAAACCTGCATAATGAGCTCTAAAATCTCCTATACCTGTATCATATGGAATCATTTCTCCAGCTAAGTATCGAGGTATGCGAACTTTTTCTTTTGATTTTAAAATATAAAATTTATTTTTCTCTATTAATATAAAATTATTTTTTTTAAATAGTGGTTCCCAATAATCTTTAATATTGTGAAAATTACTTTTGTTAAAATCTAGAATTGGTGTTTGAGATTTAGCTACATAACCAATAATGTTTTTATTATTTGATAGATCTATTGAAACTTTTAAGCCATTATCAATTATATAATCTTCATTATTTTCAGTAAAAACTAATTTATCATTAAGATTTAGTGTATTTAATTCTTCATCATCTATATAATTATGATTATCAAAAACTAATCTTAATTGGTTGAGCTTATTACCTTTTTCAAATTTGATATTAAAAGATCTACTTGTAACCTCTAAATATATATCACCTTCATAGTTCTTTGGAATTTTTTCATATTCATCAGAAAAGTCAACAACAGTTCTGCAAAATATATCAAGTCTACCTGTGCTACTTTTTGGATTACAATGACCAAATATATTTCTATTAAGATTTAATTTTTCATTAAGTCTTACTAGATATGTTTTGTTTACTTCAAACACAAACTGATTATTTAAGTCTATTTTTTTTTGTATTAGATGCTGAAGCTTATCTTTAACTTTTGATTTTGGAGAAAGAAAACTATATTTTATTTCATAGCATTCTTCACTTAGAGATAAATCAAGACTTGAAGGTTGAATTTGTTTATAATCAAAAAATTCAGATTTAATTTGCTTATTTTTATAAAGATTTAAATAATCCTCATGTGTCAAAGATCCAATCATGATATATCATTGTATATTACTTCTAGTAAATTTAATAAATCTTTATCATCAGTTTTTTTAAATACTTTAAGTCTTTCTACAACCATTTCCTTGTTCGTTTTTTTGTTAATCCAGTAATTAAGAAACTCTATCCAATCATTTTTTTCAATTTTTTTAGATATTTTTAAATACATCAATAATATATTTTTATTATTATAAAAAATTTTTAACAAATTTAAGTTTTCAAAAAATAATCTTAATATTCTTTCATTTGTTAATGAATCTATAGGAGTGTTTTCAAAAACTCTTATTTTTGCATAGTAATTATCTGGATATTTATTAATTACTTTATTATAGAATTTAATAGACTCATTTATATATGCATATGAGTATAAAATATCTGCTTTGGTTTCTAACAAAAAATAATTATTTTCTTCTAACAAAATCAAATTATTTAATTCTTTTAGAGATTTTTTTAAATTGCCATTTTTTGCATTTAAAATTGCTAATGCATATTTTTTGTATTTATCTTCAAGTTTATTTATTATTTTTAAATTGCCACTGTAACCTAAGAATTTAGCTTGAATATATTTGAAATTTAAATTTAAATTTTCATCAAAACTCGCTTCTTTATTTTTTAAATAATTTATTATATCAACCCTCTCTTCAAAATAAGGATGTGTACTTCTTTTCATTCTTTCTTTTGTAATACCTTTCATTTTATACTCTTCTTCAATAGTTTTTAACAATTCAATTATAGACTTTGAATAAACATTTAATTTTTTTAAAGTTGTTAATGAAAAGTAATCGGCTTCTCTTTCCTGATTTTTACTAAAATTTATGTGTGAATCTGAAATACCAGCCGAACTTAACATCAATCCTTGCAGTATTTCTGGATTACTAGAAATCATACTGCCTGCTATTATTGATAAGCTAGATAACTTATTAATTTGCTCTAATTTATTATATTTAAGTTTTCTTTGGGTTATGTGATTTTTATTTATGTGTCCAATTTCATGCGCAATAACAGACAATAAAGCAACATAATCATTACAATTTTCGATTAAACCAGAGTTTATGTATATTATTTTATTTTGATCAACAAATGCATTAATATTTTTATTGGAAATTATTTTAAACTTTATTTCTTTATCTAAATTATTAATTTTTTTTATTTCTTCTATAAGTAATTTTATAAAGCTCTCTGTCTCAAAATCTAAAATTCTTGACGCATTTAGATTATAACTAAATAGGGAAATAATTACAAAAATTATAAAAAATATTTTTTTTATGACCACCAACCAGTTTTTTCTTCAATATCTTCTGATTTATTTTCACTAATATTACTTTCATTTTTTTTATCTATATTAATTTTTTTGTTTTCATCTTCTTTCTTATTTTTTATCGTCTTTGATGATTTCGTGTTAATTTTCTTTTTAGTGGTTTTACTCTTTTTCACAATTTTATCTTTTTTTACAATTTTCTTTTTTATTTTAATTTTATCATCATTTTTAATTTCTTCATAATTTTCCTCTACTTCAATGACTGGATCGTGCAATGAGTATTGGCTATTAAAATAAAAATTTATTTTTGAATTATAATTATTTTCTAGTGTCACTATTTCATTTTTTTTAAGATTTAGTAAATTTTCTGCTAAGTCAGTGTTGCATTTAACTTTAATTGTTGAGTTTAAGTTATTTGAGAGCTTTTCCTTTATTACTTTGATGATTTGCTCACTTATTGAATTTGAATTAAGGATTAAACCAGATCCTTTACAATAATTACATTTTTCAAAAGATTTATCTATCAAGCTTGACCTTAATCTTTGCCTAGAAAGTTCCATTAAACCAAACATACTAATTCTTCCAAATTGAACACGAGCTCTATCTCTTACTAATGCTGTTTTCAGAGATCTTTCAACTTTAAAATTATTTCTATAATCATCCATATCTATGAAATCTATTACAACTAATCCACCTAAATCTCTTAAACGCAGTTGTCTTGCAATCTCAACAGCAGCTTCCAAATTTGTTTTTAAAGCTGTGCTCTCAATATTTCTTTCAGAAGTATTTTTGCCTGAATTTACATCTATTGCAACCAATGCTTCAGTTGTATTTATCACGATAGAGCCACCTGATTTTAATTTAACATTCAAACTAAACAGATCATTAATTTGTGTTTCTATGTTATTTTCTGCAAATAATGAATTTTCTTTAGATTTAAATTGTTTAATTTTTTTTGTGTAAGTAGGGACTAAATTTTTTGCAATTTTTTTAACCTTATCAAATCCATCTTTTCCTTCTACAAAAATATTTTCAACATCTTCAGTCAGCATGTCTCTTATTGCCCTTTTGAGCACACTTCCTTCTTCATATATCATTTTTGGAGCTTCTGATTTTAATGTTAATTCTCTAATTTTATTCCATTGAGAAACAAGAAAGGTCATATCTTTAGAGATTTCTTTTTGTGTTCTTCCAATACCTGCGGTTCTCACAATTACAGACATTCGTTTGGGTATTTCAACAGATGATAATATCTGTTTAAGCTTTTTTCTTTCTTCAATATCACCAATTTTTCTTGATATGCCGTCATTATTCATGCTGTTTGGCATTAAAACACAATATCTTCCTGCAAATGAAAGGTAAGTTGTTAGAGCTGCTCCTTTAAGACCTCTTTCTTCCTTGTTAATTTGAACTAAAATGACCTGTCTAGGTCTTATAACATCTTGTATTTTATATTTTCTAAAAAAATTAAAATATTCTTTTTTAGGATTAGTTTTTTTATTTTTTGTTTTAATCTCTGCAGATATTGTTATTTCTTGATTAGAAGCATCTTCTAATTCGCTAGAAATAGTTTCTGAATTCTCAATTTCATTAATTTTTTCATTTTCTCCTACTTCATCTTCAACATTTTCTTCACTAAATATTTTCTCTCCTAACTCTTTTATTTTTTTCTCGTCTGCTGCTGGAATTTTGAAATAATCAGGGTGGATTTCAGTTAATGGTAAAAAACCGTTTCGATTTGCTCCAAAATCAACAAAAGCAGCCTGTAATGAAGGCTCAATTCTAGTAATTTTAGCTAGGTATACATCTCCTTTAACTGCATTTTTCTTATTTGGCTCAATTTCAAAATCATCTAACTTTCCATCGTCAGTAACTGCAATTCTTGTTTCTTTTTTATTTGTTGTATCAATAAGTATATTCTTTGACATATTGGGGAAACTCCGTAAAATTTTATAAGATTAAAACTCATATTTTGTTTTTTTTAAATTTGTTTTTGTCTATTGTCATATTTTTAGCTATTTCACAATGTACATTATTCTAAATAAATAGGTAAATAATGAAATATTTAAAATTAGCTCTAATTTCCTTTGTTATATCAAGTATTTTTTTAACTATTACTATTTTTTACTTACTTTGGAAATTTTCTCCAGAATTACCCTCTTATGATAAAATAATAAATTATAAACCAAATTTATCATCTAGAATTTATAGTGCAGATGGAATGTTATTAAAAAGTTTTTATGTGGAAGAAAGAATATTCATTCCTATTGAAAGAATTCCAAATAAAGTCAAAAATGCTTTTATATCTGCAGAAGATAAAAATTTCTACAAACATTGGGGAATAGACTTATTTGCTATCTCAAGAGCTGTTTTGACAAACTTGATAAATTATTCTAGTAATAAAAGAGTTGTAGGTGCTTCAACAATTACGCAGCAAGTTGTTAAAAATTTATTGCTTACAAATGAGATAAGTTATGAAAGAAAATTTAAAGAAATTCTCTTAGCAATACGAATTGAAAATATATTAACTAAAGATAAAATTTTAGAGTTGTATTTAAATGATATATATTTAGGATTTGGCTCATATGGAATTGGTACAGCTAGCCTTAATTACTTTAATAAATCTATAGATGAATTAGATTTACATGAAATAGCTTTCTTAGCATCTTTACCTAAAGCTCCAAATAATTATAATCCAATTCATAAGTATGAAAATGCTTTTAAAAGAAGAAATTGGGTAATAGGCAGAATGTATCTTAATGGGCACATTGATAAAAAAAAACTTGAATATAAAAATAAACCAATAAAAATATACAAGAGAACTGAAAATTACTTTACCAAAGCTGATTACTATTATGAGGAAATAAGAAAAAAACTTTACAATGAATACGGACAAAATAAACTTTATTCTGAGGGTTTAGTTATCAAAACCTCTATTGACTCCAAAATTCAAAATCTTACTGATCAAAGTCTTTTAGAAGGAATTTTAAATTATGATAAGTCTCAAGGTTGGAGAGGAGTTGTTGAAAATGTATCAAAACAAAAATTTTTTAATAGAATAAATTTTTATAATAAAATAAACCCTTTTAATAATTGGATACCTGTATTAGTTTTAGAAAACAATATTGATAACTCATTATCTGTAATCGATAGTTCTGGAAATCAATTTTTTATAAAGTTTAGTGAAAAAGAAAATATATGGCTTGAAAAAGAAATATTTAAAAAAGGTGACGTAATTCTTACTGAAAAATTAGATAACAGATATGTAATACGACAAATACCTGAGGTAAATGGTGCTATAGTTGTTATGAACCCACATAATGGAGATGTTCTAGCTCTTTCTGGAGGTTACAGTTACAAAGTAAGTCAGTTTAATAGAGCTACACAGGCAAAAAGGCAGCCAGGATCGGCATTTAAACCTTTCGTCTACATAACTGCCCTAAATGAAGGATATACACCTTCTACATTAATTTTAGATGCCCCATATGTAGTTGATCAGGGCCCTGGTTTACCAAAATGGAAACCTGCTAATTATACTGAAGAATTTTATGGACTGACAACAATGCGAACTGGCATTGAAAAATCTAGAAATTTAATGACTGTAAGACTTGCAGATAAAATTGGTATGGAAAAAATATTAGAGACTACAAAAAAATTTGGACTTGTAGAAGGAATTAACTCTCAGTTATCTATGTCATTAGGATCAGGATTAGTTTCACTTATAGAAATTACAAACGCATATGGAATTATTGCCAATGGTGGCTTTAAAATAAAACCAACTATTATTAATAATATTTATTCAAAAGAGGGCAAAAATATTTTTAGTTCTACTGAAACAAAATGTAAAGGCTGTAAATTAATAAGTCTTCACAAGAAGAATAAACTTCCAGAAATTATTAAGAGCAGTGAAATAGCAGTTGATTCAAAAATTGCATATCAAATAACCTCAATGATGGAAGGTGTAATTAAAAGGGGTACTGCAAGGAAATTAAAATCATTTGAAGTGCCTTTAGCAGGGAAAACCGGTACAACTAATGAGAATAAAGATGCTTGGTTTATTGGATATAGTCCAAATTTAGTAATTGGTATTTATGTTGGCCATGACAAACCTAAATCACTTGGTTTCAAACAAACTGGCTCATCTGTTGCAGTTCCAATATTTAAAAACTTAGCTAAAAAAATTAAAATTAATGATAATAATGTTCCTTTTAGAGTTCCGTCAGGAATTAGTTTTGTAAGAATTAATCCTAACAGCGGTTTGCCATCAAATGAAGAAAATAGCATTCTTGAGCCTTATATTTTAGGGTCAGAACCTTATAATAACAACATAGATATTATTGATAATTTGGGCAATATGAAAAACAATTCCATTTCTGGCACAGGTGGTTTATTAGATTAAGAAATGTTAGAAAAAAAAGAATTAATAGAGAGCAATTTAAAAATAATAAGAACAAACTTTGATCTTATAAGGAGGGGGGTTTGACTACAACAAACTTAAAAATAGGCTAGTAGAATTAAAACAAATAACCTCGGATCCAAAAATTTGGGAAAAAAACGAAGCTAAGGAACTATTTCAAGATATAAAATTAATTGAAAAACGTTTAGATGATTTTTATAATTTAGATAAATCAATAAAATCAATTGATGAGTTTTATGAACTAATTCAAAAAGAAAATGATCAAGATTTAATAATTGAATTATTTGAAGAAACAGAAAAAGTCCTTAATGATTCAATAAGAATTAGGTACGAAAATTTGTTAAATGAAGAAGCGGATCATTACAATGCATTTTTAGAAATTCACGCTGGAGCTGGAGGAACCGAAAGTCAAGATTGGGCCCAAATGCTTCAAAGAATGTATGTGAGATGGGCTGAATCTCAAAGTAATTGTAAAGTTCATCTACTACAAGAAACAAGAGGTGAAGAAGCGGGTATTAAATCTTGCATTCTAAAAATTTCAAAAGAATATTCATATGGATGGTTAAAAAAAGAAAGCGGCATTCATAGATTAGTAAGAATATCACCATTTGATAGTAATAAAAGAAGACATACAAGTTTTGCAAGTGTCTGGGTTTACCCAGAAGTTGATGAAAAAATTGAGATTGAAATCAATGAATCAGAATTAAGAATTGATACCTATAGAGCATCAGGTGCAGGAGGGCAGCATGTTAACAAAACTGATAGTGCAGTAAGAATAACTCATCTACCCTCGAATATTGTTGTTCAATGTCAAAGTGATAGATCTCAACATAAAAATAAATCTAATGCAATGAATATGCTTAAATCAAGATTATTTGAGCTAGAATTACAAAAAAGAAAAGAAAAAGAAAATTTAGCGAACCAAGAAAAAAAGGACATTGGTTGGGGAAATCAGATAAGATCATATGTGCTACATCCATATAAATTAATAAAAGATGTAAGAACTAATTATGAAAGTTCAAATGTTGAAGATGTTTTAGATGGCAAAATCCAAAATTTTCTAGAAGCATCACTAATCTTAAATTAATCTTTTTTTACAATATTCAATATTCCAATTTTTTTCTTACCAACAGTCAATTTTAATTCACTATTATTTTTAAAATTTTTTAGAGAAAAGTTTAATTCATTATATGTTTTATCATTAATTTTTATACCACTAGACTTTATTAATCTTTTAATTTCACTTCTACTACTTACAAGCTCTAACTTTTCTACAGCATCAATTATTGTGAAAGAATCATTCTCTATATGATCAAATTCAATGCTATAGTTATTAACTCTGCTATCAATTATTTTAGATTTAAATAAGTTATTAGATACATCTAAAGCTTCTTTAGCACCTTGTTCACTCCTAACAATTTTTGTTACTTCGAATGCAAGTATCTGTTTTGCTTCATTAATTTCTTCATTTTTTAATTTAGACAATTTTTTTATTTCAGAAATAGGTAGTTTAGTAAATAAATATAAAAATTTAGATACATTACTGTCATCAACGTTTCTCCAATATTGAAAAAAATCATAATTAGATAATTTATCTTCATCTAGCCATATAGCTCCATCTTGTGTTTTACCCATTTTAGTCCCATCAGCATTAGTAACTAAGGGTGATGTAATTGCAAAAGCCTTTTTATTATTCATTTTTCTTATTAAATCAATACCACTTAATATGTTGCCCCACTGATCTGACCCACCCATTTGTAGAATACAATCATGGTTTTTATTTAAATAATAAAAATCATAGGCTTGTAAAAGCATATAGTTAAACTCTAAAATTGACAAAGATTGTTCTCTGTCTAGCCTACTTTTTATAGATTCAAAGTTTAGCATTTTATTAAGTGTTATTTTTGAACCTATATCTCGTAAAAAATTTATATAATTTATATCTGAAAGCCAATCATAATTATTAATAACAAAAGATTTTTTTTTAAAATTAATAAACTTTTCAAAACTTTTTGAAATATTTATTATGTTTTTGTCTATGTCTTTTTTATCCAATATTTTTCTTGAAGAATCTTTACCTGATGGATCACCTACAAGAGTTGTGCCCCCACCTACTAGAGCAACCGCGGTATGATTATAATAATCAAGCCAATGAAGTAACATCAGTTGTACTAAGCTTCCAATATGCAAACTATCACTTGTAATATCAAAACCAATATATCCTTTTATTGAAGAGTTATCCATAATTGAGTCAAGCTGCTCTATCTCTGAAGCTTGATATATGAAGCCTCTCTGGCTTATCTCATTTATAAATTCTGATTTAATTTTCATTAAAAACTTAATCTAATTTTAAACTATCTTTTATGTAATCTTTAACAGTTTCTTCAAATTCATTTGCATAATTTTCATAGAAATGATCAGCACCTTTAATAGGTTTAAATTTGATATCAATTTTTTTTTGTTTTTGTAATTTTTCAACTAATATTTTTGTTGAGTCAAATGAAGCTATATTATCTTTATCTCCATGAATAATTAATCCTGAAGATGGACAAGGTGCAAGAAAACTAAAATCTCTCATATTTGCTGGAGGTGATACACTGACGAAGCCATTTATCTCTGGCCTTCTCATTAGTAATTGCATTCCTATCCAAGCCCCAAAAGAAAAACCTGCAACCCAACAAGTTTTTGAATTTGTATTGTATTGTTGCAGCCAATCTAATACGCAAGCAGCATCACTAAGCTCACCTTCACCATTATCAAATTCTCCATCACTTTTACCTACTCCTCTAAAATTAAATCTAATCGTTGAAAAACCAGATTCAATAAACAGTTTATATAATTTAAATACTATTTTTGTATGCATAGTCCCCCCTTTTGAAGGATCCGGATGTAGTATTATTACTATTGGAGATTCATCATTTTTATTATGTGAGTATTTTGCCTCTATTTTACCTTCTGGCCCTGGAATTAATAAGTCTACCATTTGATAAAGCTATTATTGAACTTATATGATTTTGTAAATATAGATATTT
>MDTG01339174.1_pt1 | contig 13818 bp, 9 predicted proteins | sample 811421 | NCBI WGS metagenome assembly MDTG01 (sample SAMN05326645, study PRJNA326480) | marine metagenome | isolation source: seawater | place: Pacific Ocean: South East | collected 2011 | reverse complement strand
TGCGGCGTTGCATATTCTTTATTTCGTCAATGTTACTGTATGCCGCTACGTAATTAACAATATCGCCATTAGCGCCTTTTACCGCATTAACCGTTAGCCACATTTTTACATGGCTACCATCTTTCACTTTGTTTATGACCTCGCCTTGCCAAAAACCTCGTTCGTTCAACGAGGCCTTCATTGCAGCAAAGAAATCTTTAGAGTGCTCTCCTGATTCCAGCAGTTTTGGTGTTTTGCCGGTTAACTCCTGCTGAGAAAAACCAGTTAGCTCAGCAAACGTCTCATTTGTGGTAAGAATGCGCTGATTGGCATCAGTAACAAGAATAGCTTCACTGGTACGCTCAAATATCTTGCCAGCTAAACGCAACTGTTCATTGGCATGTAGCTCTTTTGAGATATCTGTTGCTTGGGTACAAATTGACTTAATGGTGCCTTCGGCATCAAAAATAGGGAATCGCACACTTTTGATGATAACTTTACCGGCCCGCAAGGTGAACTCATCAAGGGTTTCTACCGGGGATAAAGTACGCATGGTGTCTAAGTCTTTTTCACGGAACTGGCGGGCAGTATCTCGCTCAAAAATTTGAAGGTCGGTTTTGCCAATCACATCTTGCGCGGTTACGCCAAAGACTTCTTCAAACCGAGAGTTCACAAACTCATATCGGCCCGCATTGTCTTTTAATGCAATTAACGCCAACGAGTTATTCATGATAGATAAAAGCTGCTCTTGGCTTTTTTCAATTCGCTCATGGGCAATAACCAATTCTGAGTTATCAATAATAACTAAAATGGCCCCAGTGATGCGGTCTCGACTGTTTAGAATTGGCGTAATGAATACATTGTAAGTTTCTTGGCTCGATGGCTTGATCACCATGCTTGTTTTTACCCCATTACGCAGGGTTTTACTTAAGCGCTTTTCAATGTCTTCAAAATAGTCAGGGAAATTAAGCGAGTACATTGGCTTTTTAAACGAGCCATTATTCAAGTGAAAACGGCGATTGGCAGCGTCATTCGTCCGGCTTAAGCAGGTATCGGTATCAAACACCAAGATGGGAAAATCTAACGTGTTATAAACGCTCATTAACTCACTATTTATGGCACCTAAATCAGCAGATTTACGCATGCTTTCTTCATTTACGCTAATGAGTTCTTCGTTAGTAGCCTGAAGCTCTTCGTTGGTGGCTTCAAGCTCTTCGTTATTCGCTTGTAGCTCTTCGTTAGCCGCTTGCACTTCTTCATTAAGTGCCTGCATTTCTTCTGCAGAGGCAGCCATTTCTTCAGTAAGTGTTTGTAGTTGCTCACGAGCTGCAATCAGTTCAGCAACATCAGCTTCATTGGTTGCCGTCGGCTCTTTGGGCTCGGCATCAATAATAGTGTCGTCTTCGCAAAAATTAACTAAGTAGTGCTGAGGACTTTGGTTTTCTAGCGGCAGCACCCGTAACTTCCACAGCCGACTGTCATCGTCAGCTAGGCGCTTAGCTCGGCTTATGGCTATTTCACCAGTACGACTTGCCTTATTTACGCAAGAAATTAAGTCTGCGGCAAAAGGCGCAGCAATTAATTTCGAAAGGTTAAGATCGGGCACCCCAGATGGAAACGTAATAAAGCGTTGCAAGTTGCCATGTGAGTGCAAAATGGCAAACCTTTCACTGATGAGTAAACTTGGCCCAAAGCTATTTAGTACAGAGCGAGTGAAAATATTTTCGTAGCTATTAGTAATAGCCGTTTTCGTTTTAGTTATATCTACATGGCTTTTTAACATTTTCGGCAGTGAAGGAGACTTAGACGCCTCGCTCACTTTAAAAATTCTACTGCGCCTATCAAGGGCAACAAACATATCTTCTGTGGAGCCAATCGATTCAGACTTACCTAAAAAGAGAATACCTTCTTTGGTTAACGAATAACGAAACAGCGATAACACCCTCTGCTGTAAATCACTATTAAAATAGATTAGCACATTTCTAAACGACACCATATCAAGGTGTAAAAATGGTGGGTCTCGTGTGATATCCTGACGAGAAAAGGTGATTACATCACGCAGTAATTTTTGCGGGTAATACGCATTGTCAGCATACCGAAAGTACTTATCGGTTAAATCCGATGAAAGGCTTGCAATGGCCTGAACAGAATAAGCCCCTTTGCGAGCAACTGAAAGTGCATGTTCGTCGATATCAGTCGCAAAAACCTGTAAGTTGGCATCAATGCCCTGCTTCTCAATAGCTTCAAGAAACAAGATGGCTAATGAGTATGCCTCTTCCCCAGTGGCACACCCTGCTACCCATAACCGAATAGCATCGCCGCTGTTTTTGTTCTCTACAATACTTTCAATGTGCGTTTTGATAGCGTTAAAAGCAGTGTGATCTCTGAAAAAGTCGGTAACTGAAATTAAAAGCTCCTTCGACAATGCTAAAACTTCATCGGCGTTATTGTCTAAATAGGTCAAATAAGAGGGTAAATCTTCAGTTTGTGTGGCGATTAAACGGCGATTTACTCTACGCAACAAGGTCGATTGTTTATAAAAACTGAAATCTATTTTTGTAGCGGTTCTTATTTTTCCGTAGAGCTCACTCATTAATTCACTTCGAGTGTCTTCATGCACCGCTAAGAAATTACGCGCGATATTTTGCGAAATATGTGCAATTTCTTGCCCCATTTCTTGGGGTTCAAGAATTGAATCCACAGCCACATTTTCAAGCGCCGCTTTGGGCATGCCGTCATATTTTGCTGAGGCAGGGTCTTGTACAAAAGCAAACCCACCGACACCCTTAATGGCCTTAAGCCCTCTGGCACCATCGCCGCCAGTACCAGATAAGATAACGCCAATTGCATGATCGCCAATTTCATCAGCTAATGATTCAAACAAGAGGTTCACTGATGGCTTAGGCGAAAGTTCATCCGGAGACTTATCGAGGTGTAAATACCCCTCTTTGTATTTGAGGTGGAAGCCCGGTGGGCCTACATAAATGGTGTTCGCTTTAATTTTGCAATGCGGCGTAGCCTCCACCACAGGGTATTCAGTTTCCCGCGCCAATATTTCCGTCATTTGGCTCTTATGGGTAGGCGATAAATGCTGAGCAATAATAAAAGACGCGTTGATAGCTTTTGGTAATTCGCTTACCAAGTTAATCAAAGCCTCTATTCCGCCCGCTGAAGAGCCTACACCAACAATAAAAGGAGCTATCTCAGGTTTAGTCACCCGCGATGACGGTAAGGATTCCATACTACATTTAGCTCCGTTTTCAGTTAACTGAGTGCCAATGCGAACATTCAGTATTTGCGGCATCTTCACCGCATCTAATACGCTTACTATACCAGTAATTAACACTGCAGAAATATACTAAAGTCTAATATTATTCCGTTAAATAAAACGAGCTATGTGCCTAAAAGGTTCAAAAAACCCAATAATGATGTCTAAAACCAACGAAATGGACGCAATAACCAGCTGGTTTTATTACATTAATTCGTCGGCCTAATTTGATAGTTACTTAAGAGTCACTTAACAATTACTTGATAGTTATTCGCTAGATATTTGATAGCTAATCCATCGCCCTAAATTTGATTACCCAATGGACGCGCCAATTAGGCAAACAAGAGGCATTTGTGAAACAAAATATAGGCTAGCGACTGGTTGTAAATATTGATGGCAGCGGTAAAAGAGGTTTATGAGCGACGGGGGCCTGTCGTTATTGAATGACGCCACGATCTGCAGATGATTTAAAAGATAATTTAATAGGTAATTTGAAAGATGGCTCGCTAAGTGAACTAATAAGCGCATTGATAACGGAACTGAAGGCGGAACTGAAAGGCAGACTGGAACGTATATTAATCAAGGTATAAGCCATATCGATACCGATATGGCTAACGGGCAAGCAAAGGTTAAACCCCAACTTCCGCCATATTCCCTTTGCTTTCAAGCCATACTTTTCTGTCCCCAGAACGCTTTTTAGCTAACAGCATGTCCATCAACTCTAGCATGTCTGCCGAGTCTTCTATGGTGAGCTGAACTAACCGGCGAGTATTAGGATCCATTGTAGTTTCGCGAAGCTGCAACGGGTTCATTTCACCTAACCCTTTAAAGCGCTGAACGTTTACTTTGCCGCGCTTTTTCTCTGCTTCGATACGATCCAATATACCTTTTTTCTCACCTTCATCTAGCGCATAGAAAACTTCCTTGCCCACATCGATACGAAATAGTGGCGGCATGGCGACATAAACATGACCTTGGTCGACTAACGTTCTAAAGTGCTTCACAAACAATGCACACAATAATGTGGCGATGTGCAGTCCGTCTGAGTCGGCATCCGCCAATATACAAATCTTGCCGTAACGTAGGCCAGACAAATCCGTAGAATCTGGATCGATACCTAGCGCTACTGATATATCGTGAATTTCTTGTGACGCTAGTACCTGTGAAGAGTCCACTTCCCAGCTATTAAGGATTTTACCGCGAAGAGGCATGATAGCCTGGAATTCTCGGTCTCTAGCTTGCTTGGCAGAACCACCTGCTGAATCCCCTTCCACTAGGAAAAGCTCAGAGTAGGAAATATCCTGAGACGAACAATCGGTTAACTTACCTGGTAGTGCAGGCCCTTGGGTTACCTTTTTACGCGCCACTTTTTTGTTTTGACGTAAACGGCGCTGTGCATTGTTAATACACATATCTGCCAACGCTTCAGCCACTTCAGTATGTTGGTTTAACCACAAGCTAAAGGCATCTTTCACTACCCCAGATACAAACGCAGACGCTTGGCGTGACGATAAGCGCTCTTTAGTTTGCCCTGCAAATTGTGGGTCTTGCATTTTGGTAGACAAAATATAAGCACAACGGTCCCAAATATCATCAGGAGACAGTTTCACCCCACGAGGCATTAAGTTTCTAAATTCACAAAACTCACGCATTGACTCTAACAAGCCTTGGCGCATACCATTCACATGAGTACCGCCTTGGGCAGTAGGAATAAGGTTAACGTAACTTTCAGTAGTTAATTCACCGCCTTCAGGTAACCACATTACCGCCCAATCAGCCCCTTCAGTGTTGCCTTTGAAGCTACCTACAAAAGGCACATCAGTAGGAAGTGTTTCGTACTCTTGTACCGCTTGATATAAGTAATCTTGCAAACCGTCTTCGTAGTACCACTCTTGGGAGTCTTTAGCGATTTTATTGTCAAAACGAATACGTAAGCCTGGGCTTAGTACTGCTTTTGCACGAAGGTTATGAATAAGACGGCTGGCTGAAAATTTAGCTGAATCGAAATATTGCGGGTCGGGCCAAAAATGTACTCGCGTACCCGTATTGCGTTTGCCGCAGGTGTCTATCACCGCGAGCTCTTCAATTTTATCGCCATTAGCAAAAGCAATTTGATAAACGTTACTATCGCGGCGAATAGTCACTTCTACCCGAGTAGAGAGGGCGTTAACTACTGAAATACCCACCCCGTGTAATCCCCCTGAAAACGCATAGTTTTTGTTAGAGAATTTTCCCCCTGCATGCAGCTTACTTAAAATAAGTTCTACACCAGAGATTTTCTCTTCAGGGTGAATATCCACCGGCATACCACGGCCATCATCAATGACTTCAAGAGATTGGTCTTCATGCAAGATAACTTTAATGTTGGAGGCATGACCTGCTAGGGCTTCATCCACACTGTTATCGATAACTTCTTGACCCAAATGGTTGGGTCGAGTGGTATCGGTATACATGCCTGGGCGGCGCTTAACCGGGTCGAGACCGTTTAAGACTTCAATTGCATCAGAGTTATATTGATTTGACATAGTTATGGTTATTATTTAAGCCAGCAACAAGGGTTAACGTACGCAGAAGACAACTGCAACGCAAGATAAATTGATGTTACCAAGGCTTGCCTACCCTCGCAATGAAAAGGCGAAAGTCAGTAAGCTTGGTTAAAACGATGTGCCGTTAATACTAATGAATAATTACGAATAGTCGCGCAACAATGAGACGCGAGTAGCCCCTCCACCACAAAAAAAATTAGCGGCGTGAATTAGCAGTACGACTTAGCTAACGGCTTTTAGTCTTTAAGCAGAAAATCTGCAATGGCGGGCAAGTGATCTTCAAAGCCAATAAAGCTGTGATCGCCGCCTTCCTCAACCACTAGCGTACTCATTGCGTATTTGGTTTCTGCTAAACGGTAATCTAAGGTTTCATCCTCAGTTTGCAATAACACCTTGTAGGCTGGTGCATGCTGTAATTCTTTAGCGTCTAGCTTTTCTATCACTTCAATATCGCTCTCAACGATATGAAACACTTCCCCCGTATACGGGTTGGTATGTTCACCAATAAAACTTTGCAGTAATTCATAAGGTTTTACCGCAGGGTTAATCAATACTGCTTTGCCCGAGAACTTTTCAATTAAGAAAGTAGATAAATAACCGCCCATAGAGCTACCAATAACACGCAGGCCATCTTTAAGTAGCGCTGGTGTACTTTCTATCAGTGCCAGTAACTGGCTTTCTACTTGGCTCGGGTAATTCGAAAGCGCGGGAATATGCAATGTTACATCGGGATGATACTGCTCAAAATACGCTTTAGTAGCCTGCGCTTTCACAGACTTTGGTGAACTTAAAAAGCCATGAAGGTATAACACGTGTTTCATGTTGTTTTTATTCTCTTTATGTCGCAGGTTAACGTTCCGTCGCCGTGTAACCTAATTAATTGATAACCGGGCTGCTCGTCACTTAACGCAAATTCAGGTGACATTTCCCACTGCCAACAACTTGCGGGGCAGCCCATCACTGGTACTTTATTATTGGTACCTAGCGTATAACGAAGGGGCGAATGTACATGGCCATGAATGATGGCCGCTAATGGAATGCCTTCCTCTACCCAGCTTAAAAACTCACCGGCGTTTGCCAAGTCGTGTTTATCCATCCAGCTTTCTGATGGCGAGGCATGGTGGTGCATGGCAAGTAAATGATGACGATGTGAATGTTCAGATACTTGTTTGCCTATAGCCTTAAGCTCACAAATATCTACCTGCCCTCTCGCGCCTTCAAAACGAGTATCTACGCCGTGAATTTGCCAGTCGCCTAATTCAACTGGGGCGCCTGCAACAAGATGGTGAGCAGATAACGTATTAAAATGAGGGTTGCTATCATGATTGCCGGCAATCACATAAACTGGTGCCCTAGCGTAGTTCTCCATTAGCTCGGTAAAGTGCTGATAGCTCGCCAGAGAGTCATCGCCGCTAATATCACCGGTAACGATAATCGTGCTGATATTAGCGCTGTGCTCGAAAGCCTCAACCAATATCTGTTTTAAGCTGTGATAGGGATTAATCGCACCGTAACCTTGGCGAGTGGTATCACCAAATAAATGGCAGTCGCTAATATGCAGCAGGGTACTCACGCTAGCGAAGTTACCTTAGGGCGCAGTTTGCGGCAAAAATCTAACCATTCAGCAAGAAAGATATTCACCATTTGCTTTTCATTGCGTTGGCGCATTTTCAAATTAGGGTATTCGTAGGAGGGTTGAAGTGCGCCCGTATTTTGGCTATTTATTACTTCGGCCATTCTGGCATCATGGTACAAACGCACCGTCATTGAAGGTGTTAAATAGCTGGGCATATCGTCGGACGTTTGTTTAAGGCTTAACGTACTGGTGTATCGAGCAGACTCAATAATCTTAATTTCGTACGTAAGCGTGTCGCCCACAGTAAATACGTAGTTAAGTTCCTCAGTATCACAATCGGGCAGAATACGAAGAATGTGCGCGTAGTTTAACTCGCACAATGCCTGCATTGTGGGTAGATGAGGGACGTATTTTCTGTGGGTACGTTGTGTCACGATATCTTCCATTGCTCCATTAGCGTGGATTTGTTCATAAAGAACCATTGTAGCGCAATTACTGCGGCAGCGTTGTCTATATGGCCGTTTTCCAGCCATTCAAGGGCAGTTTGCTCAGCCACTCTATGTACTTTGATATCTTCCGACTCAGTCTCTAATCCGTGAATTCCGTGGGCTTTTTCTGCATTGGTTTTTGCGATAAAAATATGAATACGCTCGGTGGTGCCCCCAGGGCTAGATAAATAACTCATTGCTTTGGTGAGATTTTCAAGCTCAATACCGGCCTCTTCCATAGACTCTCTATGGCATACATCTACTTCTGTTTCGCCTTCATCAATCATGCCCGCTATTATTTCTATCAGCCAAGGGGTTGAAGATGTGGCTAAAGCCCCTATTCTAAACTGCTCAATAAGAACGAATTCCTTCAAAACAGGATCGTAGGGCAATACGCCTACAGCATGACCGCGTTCAAATAGCTCTCGTTTTACTGTACCGCTTTGGGTGCCGTCGAAGCATTTGTGCGTAAACAGATATTCTTGCATGGTGAAAAAACCACGATAAACCGGTTTAACACTCGAAATTTCAACGTCGTTTGAGGTAAATGAAAGGATTTTCTTGCTCATTTGCAGACACTTTTGGTTCGAAACGATTTATCATGCATAGTACATAGCCATACCACTTTTGTATACGCGCCCTAACCGCGGACGAAAGCATAAAAAGTTAATACCGAATTTTCTGAGATAAATGTGATTACTTGCCAATGAACCAAGTTGGATCACATATTCTGTTACAGTTAAAGCAACACTGTTACGACTGTACTGTTTCGGTTTACGAATAAAATTTATACACTTCACATATTATTTATAATTATTAGCAGTCACTTAGACTCATCTAGACATAACAGGAAGACGTAAGCATGAATCGAAAACTTCTGTCGCTCGCAATCGGTTTCTCAGTAACAACCGGTGCGCTTGCCGATGATCTGACGCAAGTGTATCAACAAGCACTTGCCAATGACCCTTTGGTAAATCAAGCGAAAGCGCAGCGTGATGCTGCATTTGAAGGGATCAGCATTAGCCGTGCAAACCTTCTTCCTCAAATCTCTGGATCTATGTCTTATACCACCTCGACCACAGAGAATGCACAAACATTAGGTACAAACGCAGAAGATCTACAAGTTGTCACTTTTGAGACAGACAATGACAGCATCGATTACGGCATTTCGTTATCTATGTCGTTGTACGATCATGCAAATTGGATTGGCTTAGATCGCGCCGAAAAGGTTGCAGAACAAAGCGATGCGCAATTAGCCGCTAGCATGCAAGATTTAATCGTGCGTACGGTTACCGCTTACTTTGATGTTTTACGTGCTCGAGATAGCGTTGAATTTGTTAACGCAGAAAAACGTGCCATTGAACGTCAGTTAGAACAAACCCGTCAGCGCTTTGAAGTAGGGCTTACTGCTATTACTGATGTGCACGAAGCACAAGCTAACTACGACAGCACGGTCGCTCAAGAGATTCAGGCTGAAAACCAATTAGAGTTCGCTCTTGAAGCATTACGTGTGATCACCGGAAAATACCACGACCGCTTGTATGGCTTAGATAAAGAAACCTTCTCTGCTACTATGCCAGTGCCTGCAAAAGTCGATAACTGGTTAGAAACGGCGCAAGATAAAAACTTAGCATTGTTGGTTGACCGTTTAGCGATGGATATTGCTAAAGAAGATATCGCTGTTGCCCGTTCAGGTCACTTACCTACCCTTGATTTATCGGCAAGCTTGGGCCGCTCGAAAAATGACGTAGATTCTCAGTTTATTCAGTACGAGACGCCTTACCTTGATAGCGAGTCAATTGGCCTTTCAGTGTCAATACCAATTTACTCTGGCCATCGTGTAAGTTCTCAAACTGACCAAGCGAAATACCTTTATGTATCAGCCAGTCAGGCTGCTGAACAAACGTACCGTGAAACGGTTCAGTCTATTCGTAGCTCGTTTAATAACGTAAAAGCATCAATATCGACCATTCGTGCCCTTGAGCAGTCTGTGGTTTCTGCAAACAGTGCATTGAAAGCAACTGAAGCGGGTTTTGATGTAGGTACACGTACTATTGTTGATGTGCTCGATAGCACTCGTAATTTGTTTGATGCACGTAACAACTTATCTGGCGCACGCTACGACTTTATCCAATCTGTTGTTACCTTAAAGCAAGCTGCAGGTACGTTAACCGGTGAAGATGTAGCTATTATCAACCGTGGTTTAAAGCCAATGGAAGACGCTGAATAGTCATCGACAACACAAACTGAAAAAATAATCTGGCGATACAACCAGTGTTATTAAAGAAGGCGGCATTAGCCGCCTTCTTTGTAAATGCTGTAATGTCAGAACATGATGTCAGGCACGCTAAGCCAGTAATACAATTTTACTTGCAACAAGTACAATGCATCGTCCATGATGTTGCCCCTTTTTTATTATCCCTAAATAAGCCTCTTTATCGTAACTGATTAGTAGCGCTTATTTGTTTGTAATGTGAGCAAAGAAAAACATGCAAGCTTCTGAGTTACAAAGTCGATTTGAACGCATTCGCGCTAATAAATGGTTTGAAGCCTTTGTGGTTAGCGTTATCGTCATTTCAGCGTTATTAGTTGGCGCTAAAACCTATGAACTTCCCGCTGGATTTGGCAGTGTTACCCTGCTACTTGATTGGTTTATCAGCGCTTTTTTCTTAACTGAAATCACTATTCGCTTTTTAGGCGAACGCCGAAAGCGAAACTTTTTCAAAAGTTTCTGGAATGTATTCGATACCGTCATTGTTGTTATCAGCCTTATACCCGCCGATGATACTGAACTTGCCTTGATAGCACGATTAGTAAGGGTGTTTAGAGTGCTGCGGATGATCTCTATCATTCCTGAACTGCGCATACTATTAGTGTCATTGGTAAAAGCGTTACCTCAACTGGGCTACGTAATGTTGCTCATGTTTATCATTTTCTATATTTACGCTGCCGTGGGCAGTACGTTGTTTGGCGATATTAACCCCATCCTTTGGGGCGACATTACCATCTCATTGCTTACCTTATTCAGGGTGATGACCTTTGAAGATTGGACCGATGTTATGTACGAAACTATGGAGGTTTATCCGCTAAGCTGGGTGTATTACTTAACCTTTATCTTCTTTACTGCATTCGCCTTTTTAAACATGGTGATTGGTATTGTGGTGAACGTGATGGAGCGTGAAAACGAAAAAGCCAGGGAAGAGAAAGAAGCCTTGTTAAGAGCTGAATTAGAAGCCGAAGGCCATAGTGAACCTACATTACAAGACGTAATGGCAGAGCTTACCGCGATTAAGGCCAAACTCGAAAAACAATAATCCGCACTCATTAACAACAGTAAATAACAGACAATAAAAAAGCGCCTAGGGAAGATTGAAGTGGCAACCTAGGCGCTTTTTTGTTTGTATTCATTGAGCTGTTAATGTCGCTATTATTTTAGTTAAATCAATAGCTACTAGCTTTTAAGTAACGAATAACCTTTTATAGTCCGTATCTAGTTTTAAGCGTTTCTATACGCTGAAGTGATACTTCTTTTTCAAACTCTCTACTGGCTAAGCGACGCTTAGCTAACGCTTGTTTATCCATCTGCAACAATAGCTCTACGTGATTAAGATAAACCTCATCATTTAAGATAGGCCGAGTTGCAATATCTGAATACAATTTAAGGGCGGCTTCTTTATCGCCTTTAGCAATCAGTATTTGCGCAAGTGTATCTACTGAGTCAGCATTTTCAGGTTGCAAAGACACAGCCTTTTTCGCCATGGTTTCAGCTTTATCTAGGTTTCCATTTTGAAAACTCAAAAACGCTAAATTATTCAACACTACGAAGTTATCAGGGGTTTTAGTCAAAATAGTTTCATAGGTCGCTATGGCTGTTTCTTTATCGCTACCAATTTGGCGTTCAGCTAATAGCATGGCACTGCGCACATCGTTTGGCGTGTTATCCACATGCTTTTCAAGAAATGATAAGGCTTCAGCTTGTTTACCTGTCATTTCAAGAATGGCGACCATCAGCAAGGCCATGTCTGAATTTGGCGTAGCTTCATAAGCCACCTCTGCATGTTCTAATGCTTGTTCTGGTTGCTTATCGATAACATACAGTCGCGCAAGAATACCACGAACGAATGGCAGAGCTTGTACTTCATCAGAGGTGCCATTAATAACCTCCCAAGCCGGTTTGCTTTGCCCCATCATGGCGTGGAAATACGCTTTTAAAAGGCTAATCTGTGCATCAGGACGTTTCGCCAACACTTTTTCAGTAAGCGCTAAACCCTCGCGGTAGTTATTTTCTGAATCAAGGATAAGCAACATGCCCAGTACCGCATTTTTATCTTGCGGGTAAAACGCGACCCAACGCTCAAACAACGCTTTGGCTTTTCCAACTTCGTTTGCACGAATTAGCCCTTGGCCTTTTAGATTCCAAAACGCCATTGGGGTGCTTTCGTCACCTTCTACAGAGGCTAGCAACCTATTGTTCTTGGCGACTTCACCCATTCGCGAATAAATACGCGCTAATAATAGACGCAAATCGATATCAGCTGATTGCGTTGCAAGTTGCTTCTCTAAGTAATTAACCACTACCCCATCATTATTTTCTCGCGCTTCTAGGGCATACCACATGGTCAACGCTTGCACGTCAGACGGGTTATTTTTTATATGAGACTTAACAAGCGTTACAGCGTCTGCAAACTGCTTCTGCGCAATCAGCAATTTCACTTTGGCATAAGCCACTTCTTTATCGGCACCCTCTAACTTCTGAGCGCTATTTAGTAAGTCGGTTGCCGTGGCGAAGTCTTCTTCAACAATCGCAATGCTGGCTAAGTACACCAACGGCAATGCCTCGTTTGGCGCTTGATCACGCCATTCGCTGGCAGCAACTTTGGCTTTTTCAAGCTCACCAGTAGCGATGTATGCGCGCAGCAAGGTGTTTTGAGAAGCTGTAGACTCTGGCGCCCGTTGAACCGCCTCTTCAATATTAACCAAACCGGTTACATCGTTTAATGAAAGTTGTAGCACGCCTAAACGAGCAAGATCTTCTGGCGAGGTATCAACAACCGCTTCGGTTTTTTCTACCATTTGCTTGGCACCAAGCACGTTACCTTCACGAAGTAATTGATACCCCGCTTTTGAAAATAACGCTGCGTCTGTGGTCGCGCCGCCTTCCACTCGGTTTAACACGGCAAGAGCTTCATCATTTTCGCCCAGTTGCAACATGCTGTCTGCCAGCATTCTTAAGCCAGGGTGATTTTCAGGTAACCGTGATGCCACCATAGTCAGGTGTCGTTGGGCAGCTTCAAAATCTTGAATTTGATATGCGCTGAAACCGGCAACCAATCGCACCACTTGATCGTTACGACCGTTTTGTACTGCTGTCTCTAAATGCGCTAACGCTTTTGCATGATTACCATTGGCCGATTCAATTATGCCTTTAAACGTATTTAACAATGGGTGTGCTTCATTCAGCGTTAACAGTTCATCCACCACGGGCTCAGCACGTTCAAGATCACGCTGCTCTATTAGCAAAGCAGCGTAAGCGAACTTACTGGTCACGTCTTTTGGGTAGGCTTTGGTGTAATCTTCATAAACACCAATGGCTTCTGATTGTTTTTGTTCTAGTAGGTAAAGACGAGCAAGCTGCAGTAAAACATCTTTGTTACTTGGCGCTTGCTCTCGCAGTGCTTCAGTAGCAGTAAGTGCCTGTGCATAGTCTTCACTAAGTACATGTTGGTAGCTTTCAATTAAGCCCTTATACACAGATTGCGTATCAAGAGTGAGTAAATCGTCTAGCAGTGCTTCAGCCTCTGCCAGTTTTTCTAACTGCACTAGGGCTTGAAGCTTATAAAAGCCGACTTCGGCAGATTCTACGGCAGTCATGCCCTCTGCACGATAATCCACTTCTCCTAAAGCGTTTTCTGCTCCCGACTGTTGATAGGCAACAGAGAGCAATGGAATGACTTCGCTGGC
>MDTG01063560.1_pt1 | contig 13818 bp, 11 predicted proteins | sample 811421 | NCBI WGS metagenome assembly MDTG01 (sample SAMN05326645, study PRJNA326480) | marine metagenome | isolation source: seawater | place: Pacific Ocean: South East | collected 2011 | reverse complement strand
AGGTCTGGCTATTATTATGAATGGAACATGGGTGATGGAAATACCATTCAAATTGGCACCGTTGACTCTGTGTTGAAACATCGTTACAGCGAAGTTGGCTGTTATGATCTTCAGGTTAACTTGATTACCAACTTTGGATGCTCGGCAACCACCAATTTTCCATGTGCGGTTCAAGTGCTCGAACAACCCACTGCAGCCTTCGATCATTTTCCAGAAGCACCGACCAACCTAATGCCATTACTCTACTTTCAAAACCAAAGCATCAATGCTGGGGAAATAAGCTGGTTTATACATAATCAATACATCGGTGAGAGTGACACGTTCCAATACGAATTCTATGAAGAACTTAATGAATATCCAGTAAAACTGATCGCTACTTCAATTGATGGATGCACAGACACACTTGTTAAACGATTGCCGTTCGGGCATGAGACGGTGCTTTATTGGCCTAATAGTTTCAGCCCAAATGGAGATGGCGTCAATGATGTTTGGAAAGTGGAAGGTGATTTTTCAAATCTGGTTGAATTTGATTTGCGTGTGTTTGATCGCTGGGGAAAACAAGTTTTTAGAAGCAATAACCCAAGAACGGTGTGGAATGGAGCCAATCCCACGGGTGACATTCATGTTTCAGGGTCTTATCCCATGACCTTGAGATATAGAGCCGATGGCGAAGATCTTACCGTGCTCAATGGTGTTATTACCATTTCAAAGTCTGGAACACCTGTGGGCTTGAGATGATTCCTCCAAAACATTTACCCAATTAGTTAATCAAACTGTTGATGAAAACCCCAAACACACTTATAGAGCGATTCATTCGTTACGCGAAGATTGATACACAATCTGATCCGCATTCCTCAACCATTCCATCCACGGAGAAGCAAAAAAATCTAAGTCGATTACTTGTGGATGAACTAAAGGCGATGGGTATTAAAGATGCAGTAATGGATGAATTTGGTTATGTCTATGCATCTATTCCATCAAACACGTCAAAATCAGTACCGGCCATTTGCTTTTGCTCACATGTGGATACTTCGCCAGAAAGCAGTGGGAAGGATGTAAACTCGGTAATTCATCACAACTATGACGGAGGCATAATTCAGCTTCCAAAGAATAGTAAAGTAATCATTGATCCTCAAGAACACCCTGAGTTGAAAACTAAGTTGGGAAAAGACATCATTACAGCCGATGGCACCACACTGCTTGGGGCTGATAACAAAGCGGGTGTTGCTGAGATTATGCAAATGACTGATTTTTTTCAATCGAACCCTGATGCGAAACACGGGCCCATTAAAATACTTTTTACTCCAGACGAAGAAATCGGACGTGGTGCAGATAAGGTTGACTTAGAGCGGCTCGGAGCGGATTTCGGATATACAGTGGATGGAGAAGCGCTCGGTTCTTTTGAAGACGAAACCTTTTCGGCCGACATGGTCACCATACAAATCAAAGGGGTCAATACACACCCAGGTTTTGCAAAAGATCAGATGGAGAGCGCACTGAAGGCAGCCAGTGAGTTTATAGCCTTGCTGCCAAAGGAATCTTGGTCTCCCGAAACTACGGAAGGTAGAGAAGGTTTTGTACACCCGTATGAGATGAATGGTGGGGTAGAGCAAATGGAGCTTACATTTATTATTCGATCCTTCGAAGACGCTGACCTTGAACTTTATAGCACGAAGCTCGAAGGTTTATTGAAGGATGCATTGCAGCGTTTTCCACATTGTGAGTACACCTTCAGTGTGCAGAAGCAATACCGCAACATGAAGAATGTCATTAGTAAAAACCCTAAGATATCTGAGTACGCTATGGAAGCAATAAAGCGAAGCGGGCTCGAGCCGCGAAAAGGCAGTATCCGAGGCGGCACCGATGGTTCTAAGCTTTCTTTCATGGGACTTCCGTGCCCAAACATCTTTGCTGGCGAGCACGCTTTCCATAGTAAAATGGAATGGGCTTGTGTGCAGGATATGGAGAAGGCAGTTGAAACACTCATTCACTTGATAACTATTTGGGAAGAAAGGAGTTGATCCGATTATTGCCCGCTAGGCCTTTCACCTTGTGTTGTCAATAAGTGGTTGAGTATGGGCTAGATTGCATTGCCGTTTGGGCTTGGTTTGCATCATGAGTCGTTTGTTGCCAATACTATTCTTTGCGCTTATGCCACTCTTTGGCTACGTCCAAGGCGAGTCTTTCAGCTTTGCCAATTTACCCGAGCTAGATGAAGAATTGAGTCCAGATTTTTTTGCGCGCAACCGGCAAAAGCTCAGAGATACGATGCCCGACAGTGTGATCGTGGCCGTGTTTTCAGCGCCACAAAAGAGGCGATCCAATGACATAGATTATCCCTTCCATCAAGATACAGACTTCTATTATTTCACGGGAGTGCGTGAACCAAATGCAATGGTTTTGATATTCAAAACCCCGAAGCAGATCAATGGAGAATGGGTAAGTGAGGTGTTGTTTGTAGAAGATAAAGACCCTAAAAAAGAGCAGTGGTCAGGCAGAATGATGGGGTTGGATGGAGCCAAAGAAGTAAGCGCAATTTCAATGGTGCTTCCAAATCACCAATTCAAAACACTCGACCTTCCACTAGATTTCATCGACTATATCTATCGCAATAAGACTGATCAAATTGAGCGTGATGACAAAACAGATGCAGGTGACTTGATGAGTTTGACCAAACATCTAAATCGAAAAGCTTTACAATCTGAGAAGCCTGTTAAAATTGATGAAGCCGAGGACCTCTTCGGATTTGTGAGGCAGACCAAGTCTGAAGCAGAAATAAGGATGCTTGAACAAGCCGTAGACATCACTTGTATGGCGCATACAGAAACCATGAAGAATATTAAGCCTGGTATGACTGAATATCAGGTAGAGGCATTGATTGCGTACACTTTTCGAAAAAATGGCGCTGATGGCGAAGCGTTTCCAAGCATAGTGGCTTCGGGGAAAAACGGAGGTATTATGCACTACACCTCCAATAGCTCGCTATTGATTCCTGGAGATATGGTTGTGATGGATATCGGTGCTCAGTATCAGGGCTACGCGGCAGATGTAACACGCACAGTGCCGGTCAGTGGCGTATTCAGTGAAGAGCAAAAAATTATTTATCAGTTGGTGTTGGATGCCCAAACGGTTGCAATACGTTATGCTACTCCCGGTTATAAATTCTGGACACCTCATGAAGAAGCTGTGCGGACGATTGGTAAAGGTTTAATCAAGCATGGTATCATCAAAAAGTGGTCAGACATTGGCGATTACTTTATTCACGGAACCAGTCATTATCTTGGATTAGATGTGCATGATACGGGAATATACAGTGCATTGCAGCCGGGCGAAGTAATCACCGTTGAGCCGGGAATTTACATTCCCGAGGGTTCACCTTGCGATCCAAAGTGGTGGAATGTTTATGTCCGAATTGAAGATGATATTTTGATTACAGATGGACCAGCGCGGGTGCTTTCAAGTTCTGCCCCTAAGACCATTAGTCAAATAGAATCATTGATGTCTAACTCTGATAATCGAGTAAACCAGTGACGGTCTAATCTAAGTCGTCTAAATAATCTTCTGTGAAATAGTCTGCAGGTAGTTTCTGGTTGAACTTGTAGTTTAAGTATTCGTATTGCTCTAGAAGTCCTTTGGGATCCTCAACGCGAATCAGGGTAGGCATGCCGTGTTCTGCGCTCACGGCCAACTTAACTTTAGATCCGTATTGGTTTGGTATCATCAACTTTTTGCCGCCCAAATCCTCTGTGTAATTTTCCACGTTTTGGTTGTACTCAATTAAGGCATATGCCATCACATTAAACTTTTGTGCAATATCCAACACCGTTTCCCTAGGCTGGGCTGTATAAGGCGATAGCCTATAGTTATCAGATTCTGCATACACGTCAATCACCCATTCACCATTACGTTGCACCTTAGTGCAGGTGAAGTTCTCACGCATTTTTTCGTACTCGTTTTTAATGATGCCAAAAATGAATTCACCGCCAGCATTTGATATGGTATAATGATTTAACCCTCTAAAGACTTTCCCGTGAATGTTTAGCCAGACATTGGTAAACGGAAATCCACTTGGGATAAATAATGCTTCATCACGGTTTAAGCTAGGGTCATATAGCAGTCGATGCCCTTTACCTATCATTAATCCTGCAACTTTATATGGCTTTCGTTGAACAACGAACTCAAACTCAGCAGTCTCATACTCATCTATTTTGCGTTCATTCTTTACGCTGAGGTATTCCATATTGTCCACACTGGCCCATTGATTGTAAACAAAATCAAAGGTTGAGTCGCAATCACAAACCTGTTGCGCTTGCAGTAAGCTTGTTATGAAAATGAAAAAGATGGGTAGAATCCTCATTCAGTTTCGGAAGGTAATGGTCAGCGAAAGATTGACTGTCTATTTATTATCTTTTATTTGACAATAGCTTCCGTAGCATAAATGAATACCAAATTATTCCGAAGTTTAGTAAAGCGAATTTTACAATTCACCTATAGGCCATTTGCTATTTGGTACACACAGAAAGACCGATGGTTTAAAAGATCAGGACTTAAGATTCACGTTCCCAGCGGCGTATTTCACCCTGGGCTCTTTTTTAGTAGCATTTTGCTTTCTGACTTTATTTCGAAGCAAAGACTCAAGGGTTTGAACTTTTTAGAGCTCGGATGCGGCAGTGCATATATTTCGTTGGTTGCGGCAAAGCATGGCGCAAACGCGAGCGCCTCGGATATAAATCCAAGGGCCGTGGCTACAGCGACAAAAAACTCGAAGATTAATCTTTTGCCCATCTCCGTGTATGAATCTGATCTCTTTTCAAACATCCCAGCACAGATGTTTGATATGATAGTCATAAACCCACCATATTATCGAAGAGATCCAAAGAATATGGCCGAGCGTGCATGGTTTGCAGGTGAAAACTTGGAGTATTTCAAGCGGCTCTTTAAAGAGATTCCGACTTTTGTCGAACCTAGAAGTAAGATATACATGTGCGCTTCAGAGGATGTGGATTTAGACTCAATTCAGACACTTGCTTCCAATTTTAAAATTCAATTTGAACTGGTGTTGAAGAAGAAAATTCTATTCGAGGAGAATTATGTGTACCAACTCATTATTTCTTTCTAGGTTTGATAATCATTGATATGGCGGAAGTATCAGAAGCAATAAGAGTATCGAAAGAAGAGTGGGCAATTATTGAATCGCTAATCTATTTCGGTGTATTCGATTACCCTATAAAGCCGTCAGAAATTAGCCGCTTTGTCCCCATTCAATTAAGTCCCTTACACGTGGTTCCATGCCTTAATTACTTGGAGAATCATGGTCTTATTGAGCAGCACGAAGGTTACTTTGGGATCCGCAGTAATGAAGAGCTCGTTAAACGAAGAATTGAAGGCAATCTAGCGGCTGAAAAAATGATACGTAAGGCGAGGAAATACGCTTCACTCATTGCTGGTTTTCCTTACGTGAGAGGAGTTTACATATCTGGTAGTTTGTCAAAAGGTTATTTATCTGAAGATGGTGATGTGGATTATTTCATTATCACAAAGGCAAAGCGGCTTTGGATTGCTAGAACCTTGCTCATCTTGTTTAAGAAAATCTTTCTACTGAATAATCGTAAATACTTCTGCGTGAATTACTTCATTGATACTGATAACCTTGAAGTTCCTGATAAAAATATTTTTACCGCCACTGAAATCAAGACATTGATACCGATGTACAATCATGCGTTGTATCAGAAATTTATAGAAGCTAACGGTTGGAGTAGGGAAGTGCTTCCGATGATGAAACCTGCTGAATTTGAAGGCGTGAATACTGGAGTTTTTGGAGTATTTAAACCCTTGATTGAAGCGATTCTTAATCTTAAGATTGGAAACGCAATTGATCGATTTTTTATGAATAGAACACTAAAAAGATGGGAGTCACATTTTGATCATTTCACTGCCTCGGAGTTTGAACAAGCCATGCGGACGCGCACCTATGTATCTAAACACCACCCACAAAACTTTCAAGCACAGGTGCTTGATAAAATGCAAAATATTCGCGAAGAGTTCAAGGCTCAGCATAACATCGTGATCGCGTCATAGGATGGCTCGTGTGCTCTTCACTCATAGCTATTTTTTAAGGTTCGACCCAAAGCAATGGAGAGCTCAGAGGCCCTATGCTCCACTTGCAACATTATTCGCTGCGAGCTACCTACGCGAGCATGGTCATGAAGTGCGTTTTCACGATGTCATGTTTGCCGAGTCAGCACAGGAGGTGATGCCTGTTCTCGAAACGTTTAATCCGGATATCATGGTGATTTATGATGATGGATTTAATTACCTGACTAAAATGTGCCTGACCAACATGCGCGATGCCGCGTGTGAAATGATTGGCATGGCAAAAGCCAGTAGAGCAAGGGTTTTGGTTTCAAGCAGTGATTCAACCGATCGGTCAGAGATTTACCTAGATGCGGGCGCGGATGCAATTATAGTTGGAGAGGCAGAAGACACGCTATTAAAAGCCGTAGAGGCGTTCTCCATTGAAACACCAGAAATTCAAGATATAGATGGATTGAGATACTATGCGGAGGGATCAATTCACAACAATCGCCCAAGGAAGAATGAAACAGATCTCGATAAATTTCCATTGCCCGCTTGGGACTTGATAGACATCGAAGCATATCGTTCGCGATGGATGAAAAGTATGGGCTATTTTTCCATAAACCAGGTGACTACAAGGGGGTGTCCTTTTAAATGCAATTGGTGTGCTAAACCAATATATGGCAACCGCTACAACAGCCGATCGCCCGAAAATGTAGTGAAGGAGTTGGTTTATCTGGGCGATGCTTATGGGTTCGATCACGTGTGGTTTTGTGATGACATTTTTGGACTCAAACCAGGTTGGGTGAAACGTTTTTCTGAACTCGTACAAGAACATAAGCTCTCCTTTAAATTCAACATACAATCACGGGCCGATTTATTGGTAAAAGAGAACACGGTAGCGGAGCTTGCTTCAGCGGGAGCTTGCGAAGTTTGGATCGGCGCTGAAAGTGGTTCGCAAAAAGTGCTGGACGCTATGGACAAGGGCACCACAGTTAAGCAAATCGAGCAGTCTACTGAACTGATGAAAAAAGCAGGAATCAAACCTTGCTTCTTTTTACAATTTGGCTATCCAGTAGAGGAGCAGGATGATATTAAGGCTACGCTTGACATGGTGTTTCGATTGATGCCACATGATATCGGAGTCTCGGTTTCATATCCTCTACCAGGAACGAAGTTCTACGAGAACGTCAAGAGCCAAATGTCTGATAAACAGAACTGGACGGATAGTGATGAGCTACTGGTCATGTTTGAAGGCACATATTCTTCTGACTTTTACAAAAAACTACAACGCTATTTCCATCATGAATTTCGAAAGCGCAAAGCACTCGAAGCGATAAAAAATGGTGACCCCTCTAGGATTGTGGAATGGGTGTTTCGAATACCACAGGCCTTAATTTCTAAATCTAGAATCGCTCAATATGCCTGAACTAGCATTTGACGCAGCGGCAAAAGCCTACGATCATAACTTTACCCATAGTAAGATTGGTCGTGTTCAACGGGCATTGGTATGGAAGCGGTTACTGCAAGACCTTGATCAACACCAACCCACGAGTATTCTTGAAATTAATTGTGGTACAGGAGAGGACGCTCTCCAACTACACAACTTGGGCTATCAGGTTACAGCTACTGATATAAGCCCGGAAATGGTCACGGTGGCCAAGCAAAAGGTTAGTTCAGGTGTTGATTTCAGAGTTTTAGGATTCAGTGAGTTGCGCAATGCTTTTTCTCCTCAATCGTTCGACTTAGTCTTCAGCAACTTTGCGGGTTTGAATTGTGTCAGTGAAGATGAGTTAGTGAAGCTCAGTGAAGATTTTCACACATTACTCAAGCCAAATGGAGTTTTCATCGGAGTGTATCTTGGTAAGTATTGTTGGGTCGAAAGACTGTATTTTTCAATGAAAGGAAGTAGGAAAAAAGCGAAACGAAGGCAATCAAAGTCACTCGCCAATATTGATGGAGTAGGTGAGCAGTGGACATTTTGCTACGCCGTGGACGAACTTAAAACTATTTTCAGGGAATTTGCTTTCAAATGCACCAGACCTATTGGATTCTTCATTCCACCAAGTTTTTTCGAGACTTCAATTGGCAAACGAACATGGTTGATTGCAATACTGGGCATTTTAGAACGCTGCGTGGGTTGGATTTCTTGGCTTAGCGATAGCGCAGATCACATGTATGTAAAATTTGAGAAGGCATGAACGTACTCCTGACTCATGGTTATTTCATACAGGACGACCCTAAGGAGCAAAAGATCATGCGTCCTTACCCTCCTTTGGGGTTGCTGTATGTTTCTGCATGGCTAGAAAAGCAAGGCTATAACAATGAGGTGTTTGATTCAACATTTTCAAGTTTTAATGCGCTGAAGGGACTATTACTTCAATCTCCACCAGATGTGCTGGCCGTCTACACAAACCTAATGACCAAACTCAATGTGCTCAAAATTATTGAGTTGGTTCGGTCAAGTGAGGTTTTAAGAAACACCAAGATTGTATTGGGTGGCCCTGAAGTACGCAACCACAAGGAGAATTTCTTAAGAAGCGGTGCCGATGTGCTTGTACTGGGAGAAGGAGAGGAGACGATGCTTGAGTTGGTAAAGTGTTATGATCAAAACAAAAGCATAGAAGCGGTACAAAGCATCGCTTACCTCAAAGGTGATGGAGTAGTGGAAACTCCTGAACGTATCTTGATGAAAAACCTAGACGAACTGCCACTGCCCAATCGAGTCAAGATTGATATGCAGGCCTATTTCACAGCGTGGAAAAATAAACATGGTGCAAGTGCCATATCTATAAATACAATGCGCGGTTGTCCCTATACCTGTAAGTGGTGCAGTCGGGCTGTGTATGGATTAAGCTATCGCAGGCGCAGCGCTAAGCATGTCGTTGATGAGATTGAAGCCATACAGCGAAACTATGAGGTGGACTCGGCTTGGTTTGTTGATGATGTGTTCACCGTGAGTTATAAATGGATTCAGGGCTTTGTAGAAGAGCTAGAAAGTAGAAACGTGATGCTCCCCTTCGAGTGCATTACACGGGCAGATCGTATGAACGAAGAAGTAATTCAACTGCTTAAACGTGCCGGTTGCTTCCGTGTTTGGATTGGTGCGGAAAGCGGTTCACAGCGCATCATTGATAAAATGGATCGAAGAGTAGATGTACAAAAAGTTCGAGAGATGATCATCAAGACTCAAGAAGCAGGTATCCAAGCCGGAACCTTTATTATGTTGGGTTACCCAGGTGAAACGGAAGAGGATATTGAAGAAACCGTCAATCACCTTAAAACGTCCAACCCTGATTATTTTACTATCACAGTAGCCTACCCAATTAAAGGAACAGATCTCTACACTGAGGTAGAGGCAGATTTTATACAAAAGCTAGACTGGTCTGAATCTACCGATCGGGATATCGACTTCAAACGCACCTACTCACGCAAATACTACGATTTTGCAGTGCGCTACATTGTGAATGAGGTCAACTCACGAAAAGCTTCCCTAAAAGGCAACTATTTATGGCAATTTAAGTCCAAGGCTAAGGCATCTGCAGCCAAGCTTGCAATGAATATTTATCGATAGTCCAGCGATCAGTTACATCTTCACTACCGAAAAGCTCTTCACAGCATTTCCGTTGGAAACTTCCATTTGATAAACCCCTGGCTTGATCTGGCTCAAGTTGATCTCAGTTCGGGTTGTATTCAGCTTTCCTGAGCTAACCTTTCGCCCTTGCATATCCATTATATTTAACTTAAACTCGGCTCCTAATTTATCCAGTTCGATGGTTAAGATATCCGCAGTAGGATTAGGATAGATGGATATACTCTTCTCAATTACATCTTGCACTCCCAATGTTTTATCGATTTCAACATCCGTGCAATATGGTTGGCTGATGCCGTATTGATTGCTGGCAGTCAGGCATACGTTATACGTGGCGTTGGCATTTGGATAGGTAAAGGTTGGGTTTTGTAAGGATGAAGTTTCACCGTTATAGTTAAAGTCCCACGACAATTGAATAGGAGAAAAGCCTGATAAGTCTGTAAATGCCACCGTTGAATCGGTTACCACAAACGTATAGAGCGCAATAGGTGCGCGGTTTTCAACGGATACTGATTTGCACGTATCATCACTTCCAATAGCATTACTTACAGTGAGACACACTTTATAGGTACCAGTATCTCCATAGGTATGTACAGGATTAGCAATGATGTCGCCATTCCCATCGCCAAAATCCCAAGCCCAGCTTGTGGGTAGGTTGCTCGAAGCATCAAAGAAGTCAATTTCTGGATCACTGTTCGGATCGAAATTGAAATTGGCTATCGGGGCACCCACATTTACTAATACGGTTTTGCATATAGAGTCTTCGCCTACTGTATTTGACGCCTTTAGACAGGTAGTATAGTTGCCCGGTGCAGCATAGGTGTGCGAAGGATTTTGATCAAAAGTCGTGTTTCCATCGCCAAAGTCCCATTCCCATGCTGTTGGGAAGTTTGCTGTTTCGTCTGTGAAATCAATGGTCGGGTCATTCGTGCCATCCCAAGAAAAGTCGGCTATTGGTGCTGCTGTATCTGTAATTATACGGAACTGATAATAGTCTGGTATCGACGTCCATGTAGTTCCATTATAGCGCATGACACGATCTCCACCTGCCACCGTAGTATCCGTTACTGTCACCCACACATTGCTGTCTGTGGCAATAAAGCCAATATGCACATCTCCAGATAAACTGTCGAGCTGTGCAGCATACGGTCTTAAATCAATGCGTGTGATTAAGTATGGTGTTTGCAAGTTAGCCGCTGGATATACTGTAATTGGAGTGATAAGGTCTAATCCCGGTTCTCCATTGTTATCGGCCCAAACGTGAAACTCCATGCTATCATTAGGATTGTTTATGTCTGTGTAGTTGCCGATAAGCGCAGTGGTAATTGTTGTAGGGTCTTCAATAGTCATACGCATTGCCGTGCCTGTATAGAATCCTGTAATGCTGAAGTTTTGAATAAAATCGATTACACCCTCTTCATACTTGAGGTAATTACCAGAAACGTATTTGAATGTTTCTGATGTGATGGTGTTTGATTGGGCAGATGAATCAGCTGCAAGAATGAAGTAGTCGATATATGCACCTGCTTCCTGAGGTGGTATTTCATAAGTGTATTCATCGCCTACGGTATCACTCGCTGTTAAAACGGAATAGACTCCGCCATCAACGTTATAATAAAGCTCAGCTGTTTCCACTCCTGATATGTCTGTGATGGTGAATACTTTTTCATTTACACCGAAAGTTCCTTCATAGTGATCTAATGCGCCATGCAAAATTAATGGAGGTGAATTATCCACAGAATCTGAAACGATCCTTAAGCTGTCAATATAGATACCATCACTTTGATAAGCTTGGTCTGTAAACATCCTCCAGCGAACCTTCACTTGATTGTTGCCAGCGAACCCGCCAATATTAACAGTAACGGGTATCCAATTCGAGAGGTTGTTTTCACCGTTGATGGTGTAGGTTGTTGTCCACGTACTTCCATTGTTTGCGCTGACATCTACATAACAATAATCAAATCCATTTTCTATATCGTGCTTCATTTGGAAGTATACGTTGGCATCTAGTGCATTTGATAAGTCAAAACTCTGGTTGATAGAAGCTGTGGTTGTTTGATTATTTAGGTAGAGGCCAATTGGGCTATCGGTGAGAGAGTTTACCCCATTAAATGCTTGTGTTATGGTAGTAGCCCACTCGCCAGTAAAAGTCCATGCCGCGGTACCAGCGTCAAAATCTTCCGTGAATATGGTCGTTTGCGCAGTAAGAGATAGACTAAAGAAAGCACAGCTAATAGCGTAAAGTATGTTTCGCATTATTGTTAGGTTTAGCTCGAAATTACACATCACCAGACGATATGGGTGAATTTGGGATAGCAGACTTCAAAGGTTTCAGAGGATTAGATATTAGAGTTGGTGAAATTATTTCAGCAAACGACTTGGAGAATGCAAGAAATCCCGCTTACGTTCTTCAAATCGATTTCGGTTTGGAGATCGGAATACTGAAAACCTCAGCTCAAATCACTAGTTTATATAAGAAGAGTGAAATCATTGGTAAACAAGTTATTGCGGTGGTAAATTTTAAGCCAAAGCAGGTTGGATCTGTAATGAGTGAATGTTTGGTGCTGGGTGCGATGCAAGAGCATGGGGTGGTATTATTGACGCCAGATCAAAAGGTAGAAAAAGGATCAAAAATTGGATAAATAGATGGAGAAAAGAATTTGGAAAAAGGATTGGTTTAAGAATGTCATATTGCTCGCAATATTGGGTGTGTTGTTTTTCACTCCAGTTGGTAAGTGGATAAGAGTTGAAATTCAAAGTGTGTTCTTGTTTTTCCCATCGAATGAAATAGAAGAAGAGAGTGCGGATAAGAATGTTCTTGATTTTCCTTTTCAATTGATGGACGCAGATGGAAAAGATTTCCTATTGAATGAAATGGAGGGAAAGCCCATATTCATTAATTTCTACGCAAGTTGGTGTGGGCCGTGCCTAGCTGAGTTTAGATCCATGCAAGCAATGCAGGACGCACTGCCCCATATTCAGTTTTTATTTATCACAAGGGAAGCCGAGCTCGAATACTATAAGTTCATTGAATCAACAAAGTGTGACTATCCGTTTTACAAGCAAAAATCTCGTAACCCGCCCGAATTCGAACACGAGTCCATACCCGCATCATTTATGCTAAATGCACAAGGTAAGCTGGTCTATAAGCACATAGGGGCGGCCAATTGGAATGATGAGGATATAATTGAGGAATTGGATGCCTTGAGTCGGTCTTAAATTCAATCTTTGCCTTATCACAAATTGAAATGAAAAAATCAAAAGTTGCGATTATTGGTTCGGGCAACATTGGCACTGATCTCATGATTAAGATATTACGCACTTCAGATGCCCTAGAAATGGGCGTGATGGTGGGCATCGATCCAAATTCGGATGGACTCGCGCGCGCTCAGCGTATGGGCGTAGCCTCTACGCATGAAGGCGTAGATGGATTAATGGCAATGCCAGAATTCAATGATATTGAACTCGTATTTGACGCCACTTCGGCCAAGGCACACGCATACAATTACGAAAAGCTTAGGCCTTTTGGAAAACGAATGGTAGACCTTACACCTGCCGCTATCGGTCCTTATTTGATTCCGCCTGTAAACGCTGAAGAGCACTTGGATCTTGATAATGTGAATATGGTTACATGCGGTGGACAGGCTACCATACCCATGGTAGCTGCCGTTTCAAGAGTAGCCAAGGTGCACTATGGTGAAATTGTTGCATCGATTTCGAGTAAAAGTGCAGGCCCAGGCACACGGGCAAATATTGATGAGTTTACGGAGACCACAGCAGAGGCCATAGAGGCTTTGGGTGGTGCGAAGAAAGGCAAGGCAATCATCATATTAAACCCTGCAGAGCCACCGCTCGTGATGCGGGATACGGTTTTTACACTCAGCGAGAAAGCAGATGAGGTGGCCGTCAAAGAAAGCATCCATAAAATGGTGGCGGAGGTACAGAAATATGTGCCGGGATATGAGTTGCACCAAGAAGTACAGTTTGAAGAAATTCGACCATCGAGCCCAGTGTTTATTGAAGGAATAGGTCACGTTCATGGACTAAAGACTACTGTCTTCCTGAAGGTGGTTGGCGCGGGTCATTATTTGCCCGAATACGCTGGCAACCTTGATATTATGACAAGCGCAGCCATGGCTACTGGAGAGCGT
>MDTG01075668.1_pt1 | contig 13819 bp, 13 predicted proteins | sample 811421 | NCBI WGS metagenome assembly MDTG01 (sample SAMN05326645, study PRJNA326480) | marine metagenome | isolation source: seawater | place: Pacific Ocean: South East | collected 2011 | reverse complement strand
TAATAATTTTTCTTCCTTTGTAGGTTTCTTTATTGATGACCCACCGATTTGACGACAATTTCTAAGAGAGTTAACAAAAGTTTTGAACTCTTCAGGTTCTAAGCTTGTTGAATGGTCTGGGCCCTCCAATTTTTTATCCAGAGTAATATGTTTTTCTATTATTTCAGCCCCAAGAAATACTGCACAAATTCCCGCTTCAAAACCTTTAGTATGGTCTGATAATCCTGTTTTTAATTTTAGTTTATTTTTAAGAGTAATCATTGCATTTAAATTTACATCTTTAGGTTTTGTTGGATATTGAGATGTACAATGTAAAACAGAAATTTTTTTTTTAGATTGACCATTATTACACAAAAATTTAATCGTATTTTTAATTTCTTTCATTTCAGCCATTCCGGTTGAGAGAATTATTTTCTTATTATAATTAGCCACTAATTTTAATAGTGGGTAATTAGTAATTTCCCCAGATGCGATTTTAATTAGATTGAGTTTATTTTTTTTTAAAAATTCGAAGCTTTTCTCGTCAAAAGGACTAGATAAAAATTTAATTTTTTTTTTTTTACAATAATTAATTAATTTAATAGTTTTTTTAAAATTAAAATGATATTTTCTCAACATGCTTAGCATGTCATTACTTTTATCATTTTTTTTTTGATAGCTAGCTTTACGCGTATTTTTACTAACAATTAATTCTGGAATGTAATTTTGTATTTTAATGTAATCTGCTCCAGCTTTTTTGGCTATATCAACAAGTTTTTTTGCCAATTTTAATGAACCATTGTGATTTATTCCAACTTCGGCAATAACTATTAAATTTGTATTTGAATTTTTCATTTATCTTTTAATTACTGAACCCATTTTAATAAATGTATTATCTGGAATAATTAAATTTTCTCTTATCACAGAGCCACTTCCTATAAAGCAATTCTTACCTATTTTAACATTTCCATTTATTATAACTCCGGTTGAAATATGAGAATTTTTTCCAATTACAACATCGTGTTCTATGAGTGCTTTAGTATTTATAACTACGTTACTTGATATTTGAACTCCAAAATTTATAAATGCATCGTGCATGATAATTGTACCCTCTTTAATTTTAGCATTATTAGAAACATATGATGTAGATGAAACTATGGTTGGAAAAGTATAAATTTTTTTTTTTTTTAAGTTTTCAAATATTTTTAATCTTTGTTTAAGATCATAAATACTTCCAAATGATAAATGAATATTTTTTTTTAACTTATTTTTTGATAAGAAAGCTTCTTGACTAGATACTTTGATTCCATTTAAAAATTTTATTCTTTTATTTTGGTCAACTATTTTTTCAATGGAGAATTTTTTTGTTGATAAAACAACATCATACACTGAGTTAGCATGACCCCCTGAACCAATTAAAATTAATTTTTTCATTTATGTTATTGGTAATACGTTATTATTTGTCTTATAATATGAGTTCCAATAATTCAACAAAGATTCAATCAATAATTCATGACAATCAATTGACCAATCTAACTCTGGTAAATCACATTTTTGAGACAATAAAATTTTTTCTATTAGTTTACCCGTAAGTTCACTTTGATACTCTACATGCCCCTCAATTACTTTATTCTCGTTAGAATAAAAATGCTTTTTGGCCTCTATTAATTTCCATATTTTTTTTTCCTCTTTTATTGTGCAATGATAGTCTGATTTATTATTGAAACTTTTTAAAGTAAGTATTGTATTATCTGAAAATACAATTTTAAGTTCACCATATACATCATAAAACCCTTTTCTTTTTGACTCATACCAATCTTCTAGTTTTGAAGTATCTAATTTAATTGGTATCATTTTTTTCCAAGAGGAAATAAAATCAATAAAGTGTATTGCGTTACACGCCAAACCCTCAAAATAATTAAATTGTATTTCAGACACTTTAGAAATATTTACATTTTTTTTTAATTTCTTGTATAAATCCCATTCATGCATGGGTGTATTTACCCAGCATTTTTCAAATTGTTTACCTATTTTTCTTAAACTAATTAAATCTTGTAGATTTTGAACTAATAATTTTTCAAGAATTGCAAATCTTATTTTTGATCTACTGAGAATTTTGTTTAATGATTTGAGCCTTATATCCGAACTAGTTGAATGTATTAAAAAGTCATATTTTCTATCTATACTCTCAACATCTTTAAATAATCTAATTTTGTCTGTGAATTTTGTTTTTAAGTTTTTTAGAATTTGCTCAGAATTATCTATACAATCAATTTTGATTTCTATATTTGAATTAACTAAGCTTTCAAGATGTCTGTAACCTATTCTGCCTAAACCAATAATCAAGATTTTAGTCAAAATAAATATCCCTGATTAAATTCATTATTTTTTTTGAATAATTAAGATCTTTTAATTTAGAATTTTTATTTTTAAAAAAATTAAATAACTGCAAAGTTTGTAAAAAAATACCTGGCTTAAATTCTTTATCATTTTTAGATATTTCTACATTAATCCATTTTCTATTTTGATCTGTTAAATATGAAAGTTTCTCAATTGGTTTTAATTCTAAAAAATACTTTTCAGTAGAAATTTGAACTGACCATGGGGCTGGTCTATTCCAAGTACAATAGTAATCCACTATATCTCCACTAGTAAACTCTATTCTGCTAGATATTGTTTTTTTACTTAAATAATTTTTCTTATTTAGAGTTTTAATTTTTTTTATTTTTCCTCTTCCAAAAATAAAAACAAAATCTAACATATGAATAGAATTTGCATACATCCAATTATTTGTAACTTTCTTGGGAACATTGTTTTTTTTTGGAATAATTATATTTTCTTGGTCAAAAATTTTAATTATTCTTTTCGATGAATCATTTTCTAAAATTTTATTAGTACTTATAACTGAGGAATAAAATCTTCTATTTAAAGCTATAAAAGAAAAAAAATTTTTATTTTTTTTAAGAGATAAGATTTTTTTATTTTGGCGAGCATCAATACCTACTGGTTTTTCAATTAAACATACACATTTAAATTTACATAGTTCTTTAATAACACCATATGTAGATAATTCATTAACAGATACAATAACAACATCGGGTTTTGCATAATTCATCATTTGGTTAATATTTTTGTACTGCTTTAGAATTTTATATTTGTTAATAAAATCTTTTATTCTAGAATTTGATTTATTGATGGCACCAACTAGTGATATTTTAAAAGGAAAATTTTTAGATAAGACCTTGGCGTATTCGTTTGCCATATAGCCAGTTCCTATAAAACCTACCTTTATTTTATTCATATTTATTTTCTATTGAATTGATAATTAATTTTAACTCATTATCATTATACGCATCCTGATAAATATTTTTCTGAAAAAAATTTCTAATAAAATAATACCTTATCTCTCTTAAAAATTTTAAATTAGATAGTAATTTTGACAAAAAAAATTTAATTAAGTATTTTTTTTCTGATTTTAGTTCTCGTATTAAATATTGATCATAATTTTTTTTTAGTACTTCTAAAGCAAAATTTTTATTTATATTGTCTTCTTTGGAAATTATTTTAGAAATTTCATCAAAGAAATAATTTATAGACTGAGTATAATTTTTAGAAATTATCCAATCGCTCCTAAAATCAGGCACCATATTTCCAATATTTCTGTCTTTATGAATATGTCTAACTAAATATTTACAATTCAAGTGTTCAATTTTACCATATGCCGCCATTGCCCCTTCAATAATAAACTCATCTGCAATAGCTTTATCTGGGCAAACTTTCTCAAAATTTTCTGCAGATGGAACAGGGTCTAGAAATTTTTCAAATTGTTTGGTTCTATAGATTGAGAAAATTGGAACTTTATATTCTTTAAATAAAGAAATAATTCTATCAATAGAAGTATTATCATGAATTTTTGCTTGATTATAATTTAATATAAAATTAATTTTTTTATTACTAATTAATGAATGAACAGAAATACCTTTACCTGTACAACCTATAAAAGACAAATTGTTATTAAGAAATTCTAAACAAGCCTTCATGCCACTTGAAGTGAAATAATCATCGTCTCCTGAGAACAAAACATAATTTGTCTCAACAGACTTAATAAATTTTTTCATTAAAGCACATGGTAAACCTATTGAATGATGATATTTAATTTTAATTTTTTCATTTTTTTTTGATATTTCTTTTAGAATTTTTTTTTGAACAATTTCATCAGAACTATCAAGGATAATTAATTCTCCAGTAAAGTTAATAGATGAATAATAATCTAATAGTTTTGAAACATAATAATATCTATTTTTTGTAGGAACAAATATCGAAAGATCCATAATATCAAATTAATTTAATTGTATTATTTTTAACTTCATATTTTTTCGAACAATAATTAAAATTATTCATATTATGAGAAACTAAAATTATTGTAATATTTTCTAATTTAAAAACATCCTGTATTATTTTTTTTTCATTGTCCTCATCTAAAGCACTTGTGGGTTCATCTAGAACTAAAATTTTAGGATCTCTATACAATGCTCTACATAAAGCAATCCTTTGTTTCTCACCACCTGAGATTTTTGCACCATCTTCACCTATATTAAAATTTTTTATCTCACCATTATCATCTAAAAATTTTTTTAAGTTTAGTTTAACTAATAAATTTTTTATTTTTTCATAATCAACATTTTTATTATCTAGTGCTATGTTAAAAATAAGATTTTCATCTAAAATTGTTGTATTTTGTGAAACATAAGCAACATCCCTATACCAATCATCTACATTTTGTTTATTTAATTTTTTACCATCAATTAAAATTTGACCTTTATTTGGCTCAATTAAAAGCAATAGAATATTTAATAATGTTGTTTTTCCTGAACCACTTGAACCAAAGATACCAATTTTTTCATTCTTTTTTATAACTAAATTAAGATCATTAAAAATTCGAGTTTCAATATTACTTTGATCGAAATAAGAAAATTCTATATTTGATAATTCTAAACTATCATTGAATTTCAAAAAATTTTTTTCATTAATTTCTTTTAAAATAATATTGTCACTTGAGTTTAATTCTTTCTCAAGAATATCTATTGATACTTTGGAAAAATTAAATTGTTGAGCTGATGAAAGTAGTCTTGCAATTGATGGCATCATCCTTATTGCAAGAACGGCAAAAATAGAAATTAAACTAAAAATGTAATTTTCTGAAAAATTGGCTTTTGTGAGCAAAATAAAAACTATAAATAATGTAACTACAAATAATAATTCAAACAATACCTTTGGTATATGAGTAATAAATCTATATCTAATATTTATATTGTAAGTTCTTAATATCTGTTTTGAATAAAAATTTTGAAATATTTTCCCTAATTTCATCATTTTAATTTCAATTATAGATTTCAGGCCTTCTTGTACATGCTTTATTCTCTTACCATCTGCATCTACTCTAATTTTTCCATATTCAATTATTCTATTTTTTGAAAATGAATAAATTAAAAAACCAAAAAAACCAAAAAAACAAAACGTTCCAATTGCAAATACTTTGTTGGTAAAAAAACCAATTATTGCTAATGATAAAATTATCAAAATATCTGTAAATATTGAGGTAAATGAGCCTAATACTCCTAATGTAAATTTATTTGTCTCACTTACTATATTTCTTAGAAGAGTTGAGGAATTATTAGATAGAAAAAAACTATAATTTTTTTTTAAGTAATTTGAAAAAATTTTTTGTGATATATCAAACTCTACTCCATAAACAAACTTTGAACTCACATAAATAAAATAAGTTTGAAAGATTGATCTTACAAAAAATAAAAAAACTATAGACGAAAAAATTTGTAAAATTTCATTTTCAAAAAAACCTCCAAACCCAAAGAAATTCAAATTTTTTATAAAATCAATAATATAAACAAAAACACCTAAGTCTGCATTTGAGCCAGTTAGATATGATAAAAATGGTATCAATAAAGATATAGAAAGAGCTTCAAAAAAAATACTTATTGATGATAGAAGTAATAAAAAATAAAAAACTAGCCTTTTTTCATTTGGAATTAATTTGATAGCTTTTTTAATATATTCATACATTTTAAATTATATTTTTTTTTGAAGATCAAAAATTGTCTCCTTTAAACCTTCCTCTAATGATATTTGTTTGTAATCTGGTAAAATTTTTTTTAATTTCTTAACAGATAAATTTTTTGATTTTGCTCCTGTATATTTTTCTTTATTAAAGTGAATTTTTTTAAAATCAAATTGAATTATATCACATATTAATTGAGCAAAATATCTTATTTCATATTCTTCACCAGCTCCTATGTTAATTATTTCATTTTCACATTTATTTTCTAATAGTATCATCTGATTAATAAAGTCATTGACATGAACCAATTCTCTTTTCTGAAATCCATCACCCCAAAGCTCCACATCAGAATTATTTTTTTTTGCAAGAATTATTTTTTTTATTACATCAAAAATAAAATGAGGTATTTTATTTTGAATTTCATATCCAGATCCATAAAGTGTTGATGGTATAACGGTCAAGTACTTTAATCCAAACTGTTTTGCTAAGTTTTGTTGACCAATAAGTAACATTCTTTTGCACATTCCATATGCAAATAAACTTTTAATTGGTTCTCCCTTTAAATAATATTCTTCCTCTAAGCTTCCTCCTTCTTCGTAAGAGCAACTAGTTCCAATTGAAATGATTTTTGATTGTTGTTGATATTTTTTCCACCAACTAAGGACATTTGCATTAATTTGTTGATTATAAATCCATTGTTCGCCAGAGTGATACAATGAAAAATCACCAGCTTGAGTCCAAGCAGCTAAATGATAAATTTTATCAAACTTTAAATCATTATAATCTTTTAAAGAATTTGTTTCACGTAAATCTGCTGTTTTAGATGATAATGAGACAATTTTATGTGCTGTATTTTTTTTTAGATATGAATTTAATTTTCTTCCAAGAAAACCACTACCACCTGTAATTAAAATGTTCATTATTATTTTAAAATAAAGAATAAATTTATACTGTTGAAATTAATTCTCATTTACTACAATATTTTTACTTCAGGAAAAGGTATAATAAACTTTCCACCTTTTTCAACAAATGAAGACATTTTAGAAATAATTTCTTTCTGAAAATTCCATGATAAGAACAAATAGTAGTCTGGATCTTGAACTAAAGATTGATCTAATACTTTAATTTTAGTACCAGGATAAAAAGTATCAAATTTATGAGGGTTTATTTCAACAGCACATTCAAGATGATTTTCATCTAGTTCTATAAAATTTAAAAGCGTGGATCCCTTCACTGGTGCACCAAGTGCATATATTTTTTTATTTTTTTCCTTTAAATCTTTAAACAATCTTCTCATTTTATTTTTAATATTATGAACCTTATCTGAAAAATCTAAATAAACTTTTTGATCTAAAAAACCTTCTTTTTTTTCATTTTCTAACATGTTTAGATATTTATTTGATTTAGGTTTATTGTTAGTCTTGTGTGCTATATATGCAACACAACTTCCACCATGAATTTCGTATAACTCTGAGTCAATAATTTCTAAATCGAATTGATCAAGTAAATTCTGCAAACTATGAAGTGAATAATATAGTAAATGTTCATGATAAATTTGATCAAAAGCTAAATTTTTTATCATGCTTGGCAAGTAAATAAATTCTGCTACTAAAATACCATCCTTCATCAAAAGTTTTTTAATTCCTTTAAATACACTTTTTAAATCCTCAAGATGAAAAAATATACCTGATCCATGTATTACTTTAGCTTGATTATAATTTGATTTAATTACTTTTGATATTTCTTCTTCAAAAAAATCATTTATACATTTAATTCCAACTTTGTTTGATAAATTTGCTTGCTCTTTTCCGGAATCAACATTCAAAACATTTATATTTTTATTTTTAAAGAACTTTAAAAAAGTTCCATCATTCCCACCTATGTCTAAAATATAATCATTTTTTTCAAATTTTATTTTTTTTAAAATCTTCTCACCAACAGCCTCGAAATGTTTTTTTAAAGTTTTGGTTGTACCTGACATATAAGAATGGTTCACAAACATTTTTTCTTTTGGAATTGTATAGTCTATTTGGCAAGTTTTACATTCTTCGCATATTACAAATTTTAAAGGATAAAGTTGGCTAATTTTATTCTCTGATATGGGTATAAAATCATTTCCCCAAGGTTGCATTCCTAGATCTAAAATTTCATTTATAGTATTTGAGCCGCAAACTCTGCATGAGAATGACATTTAGAAATTTCCAAAGCTCTGATTTTTTAACATTGCGTAACCTTTGATTAACTCTTTTATGCCATCTGATAGAGAATATCTCGGCATGAAGCCTGTTTTTTCAATTTTATCATTCGATACGATGTAATTTCTTTGATCTGGATCTTTTTTTATTTTTTCTTCAACAAATGTGAAATTTGGTAAATGTTTTTTAATTTCCTGACAAAGCTCAATTTTTGATAAATTTGCATCACTCAAACCAACATTAAATATTTCAGATTTCATACTTTGTATGTTGTTTAAAGCATGCTTAAAAGCATTTACTACGTCTCTCACGTGTATGTAATTTCTTTTAAAATGTCCCTCAAAAATTACTAATGCAGAGTCATGATAAGCTCTATATGTGAAATCATTAACAAGGAGATCAATTCTCATTCTTGGCGACATTCCAAATACAGTTGCAAGTCTATAACTTATCGAGTTTTCTCTCTCCATTAAAAGTTTTTCGATTTCAACTTTATCTACAGCATATTTTGAAATTGGATTTAAAGGTGATTTCTCATCACAAAAGTTATTTTTATCTCCTGTCCCATAGGCACTATTAGTTGTAGGCATAATAATCATTTGATCTTTGGAAACTTCCTTAATCATGTCTTTTATTGCATCAGAATTTATACTTTGGGCGGAAAAAGGATCTTTATTACAAAGTGGAGCTCCAACAATAGCAGCTAGCGGGATGATAACATCATTTTTATTATAAAGTGACTTCATTAAAAATTTATCTCTAATATCACCATTTATAATCTTAAAATCCTCAAATGAACAAAGATGGTTTAAACTTGTTTGTTTAAACATAAAGTTATCAACTACAGTAATTTTATGTTTCAAATTCAATAATTCAGGAATCAATATTGATCCGATATATCCAGCGCCTCCAGTAATTAATATTTTCATTTTTCGATAGAGTTTAAAACATTTAATATAAAATCAATTTTCTTTTTAGTTAATTCTGGATAGTTACCTATGTACATACCAAAGAAATGAATATGTTCTGTGTTTGGATATTTTAATGCTTCTTTTTTGTTATAAATTGGTCTTAAATAAGGTTGACGTAATTGATTGCCTCCGCCAGCAGATCCAACACGATATTCTATTTTGTATTTATCAAGAACTGATTGTAATTTTTTCATAAGTCTTTTACTTTTATTTTTAAGTATTACATTAAATGCGTAATTACTTTGACCTCGTGTATCAAAATCTACAAAATAAATATGTCTATTTAGTTTATTTAAAAAATAATTAAGATTTTTATTTCTTTTTTTTATATTAGAATTTAATCTTTTAAGTTGTGTTTGCCCTAATATTCCACCTATTTCATTATTTCTAACATTGTAAGCTGGATGACGAAATATAAACTTTGGATTTAAATCTTTGTAATTTTTTTTCATCAAAGATTGAAATTTTTTATCTTTAACTTCCCTAATCATTCCATGAGATCTTAACATTAACAAATTATGATAAGTTTTCTCATCATTTGTACAAATCATTCCACCTTCAATAGTGCTCATATGGTGAGCATAATAAAATGAAAAATTTGAAGTCCATCCATAACTACCTAATTTTTTATTTTTAAATTTCGCCCCATGAGACTCGCAAACATCTTCTATTAATGGTATGTTTTTTTTTTGAGTGTATTTATTAATTTTTCAGATAGGCAATTAAAACCCTGAATATAACTTAAAAATACTGCTCTAGTATTTTTATTTAATTTTGAAATAATTTTATCATTATTCATACCAAGTGTATTTAGATCTATATCTACAAACACTGGTTTGAAACCACAATGTAAAATTGAAGCTACATCTGATGACCAAGTAAGTGGTGGTACAATTACTTCACCCCCTTTTGGAAATTTAAGTTTTAACAGTTGAATAGATAATAAATTTGCAGATGATCCAGAATTTACAAATACACTATATTTAACACCTAGCCATTTAGACCAAAGTTTTTCGAACTTTAATACCTCTTTATTCTGAGTAAAAATTGTATTTGTTTTTAAAAAGTTAATAACAGCATCAATATCTTTTTTTAAGATATTATTTTGCATAAGAGGAAATTTAATTTTATTTGGCATTAGTATTAACTATAATTTCACTTCCAGATTCTTCAAAATTAAAAGGCAAAATAAGTGTATTTTTCATTTTGCTCAAGAATTTTTTTTGATTATTTTTTTTAACGTAAAATACAAAAAAACCACCACCACCAGCACCAAGTAATTTACCGCCATCAGCACCAGAATTTATTGCTTGATCATATAACTGATCAATTTTACTATTTGTGACTTTTTTACTCAAAGATCTTTTTACCTTCCAGCTCTCATTCAGTAGATATCCAAATCTACTTATCGAGTTTGAATTTAAATCTTTTTTAGCTTCGATTAAAATATCATTTATATTTTTTATCTCAGTTTTTTTATTATTACTTAAATTATTAACAAATGACTTAGCTATTATTTCAGCTGTTCTCTGAATTTTTGAATAAACCAAAAATAAATTGTTCTCTAATTGTTTTTTTTTTTCAAAATTTAATTTTATTTTATTAATTTTATAATTTCCATTCTTTAAAAACTTAATATTATTAAATCCACCATGGGCACATGCTACCTGATCTTGTGATCCTACAACTTCCTTCAAAATTTTTGTTTCTAAAAATATACTTTTTTTTGCTAATTCACTTTTTTGTAGATTAACATTATTTAAAGTCATTATTGCATTTAAAAAACCAACTACAAATGCCGAACTTGAACCAACACCAGATCTAGCTGGCATATCTCCATCGTAATGAACTTCCAAACCTCCACGAAATTTATAGTATTTTAAAATTTCTCTAACTGGCTTGTGCTTTATCCTCTCAATATTTTTTACTTGTTCATCAAGTGAATATAATATTCTATATTTATGTTTAAAAAATTTTGGAAGATTTCTTACAGAAATATAAACATATTTATTGATAGATGTTGATATTACTTCTCCACCAAACTTTTTGTACCACTCAGGATAGTCAGAACCACCTCCAAAAAAAGATATTCTGTACGGAGTTTTAGATATAATCACAATTATTTTTTACAAAAATCTAAAATACTATCTTCATCTAATTTATACATTTTTAATAGAAAATCTCTTCCACCATTTGTGAAAACATATTCATCAGGAAGAGATAAATTTTTAACATTTGGAAAAAGATTATTTTTAGATAGTTCGGCTTGCACTGCTGAAGTTAAATTTCCATATTGAGTTTGTTCGTCAACTACAATAACTTTTTTTGAATTTCTGACTTTATTAATAAATTCAACTGAAATAGGTTTGGATCTAAATAAATCAATTAGATAATATTCATCACCTAATTCTTTTATAGTTTTTAAACAATTATGTAAAATTCTACCATGTGAAACTATCACATTTTTATTCTCTGAATATTCTCCAATAATTCTAAATCCATCATCAAAATTATAATCTTGGTTAACTAACTCCACCTCTTTAGTTGGGTGTCTATCAAGTCGCACATAACTTACAGTTTTATTATTAACAGTATTTTCTGCTATTTTTTTTGATATTTCATTATCTGATGCAGTAAATATAGATGTTCCACCGATAGCCCTAAGACATGCATAGTCTTCTGTAGCATAATGAGTTGGACCAGCATCAGCATATCCTAAACCAATACCAACAGAAAGTATGGTCATAGGTAAATCCATCATTGCAGGACCACATTTAATTTGTTCTATAGCTCTTAGAGATATAAATGGACCCATTGCATAAGTTATTACTTTTTTTCCTTCAAGTGCTAAACCAGTCCCAATGTCAAACATTGCTTGTTCTGAAATTCCGCAATGTATAAAATTATCCTTAAATTTTTCCCTTGTGATATCTAAAGAAGCAGCTCCAAAATCTGCGCTCATTACATATATATCTTTATCAGTTTCCAATTGTTTGTTAATTTCATCAAGAAATATATCTCTTTGTAGTTTCATGAATTAAATTTTTATTTCCTTTCTACACTTTTCAATATCTTCCTCTGAAATGTTATTCCAATAATGCCAATTTGGCTTATTTTCCATAATAGAAAAACCTTTTCCTTTTATAGTTTTTGCTAAAATTACTTTAGTCTTGTTACTGTCTTTACTAAAGGTTTTTTCGAGTTCATCTAAATTATGGCCATCTACTTGATCAACATCAAATCCAAAGCCTTGAATTTTATCTTTGATTGGATCTAATTTTAAACAATCGTTAGTATTTCCAAGGATTATAAGTGAATTTTCATCTATAATAATATTTAAGTTTTTTAAATTATGATGAGCAGCAAATAACAAAGCTTCCCATGTGGATCCCTCATAAAGCTCACCTTCACTTATAATAACAAATACTTTTTTATCTATATTTTTTTTTTGATAATAATAAGCAAGACCACAACCAATACCAAGTCCATGTCCTAAAGATCCAGATGTAGCGTCAATTCCTGGTATTGATGTATTCCCAAAAACTCTTAAAATTGATTTCTCTCCTTTCTTTCCCCAATTTTCCCACTCTTTTTCTTGGATTACACCCCAATCTGTCAAAATGGGATATAGAGACACTGTTGCATGGCCCTTACTAATTATTATTTTATCCTTAAATTCTTTTTTACTTTCATCAAATCTAATGTGTGACTTATAAAATAAAGTTGTAACAATTTCTATCATTGAAAAGACAGATCCGGGATGCCCTTGTCCAACTTCTAGGAATTTTTCAAACAGAATGTTTCTATATTTTTTACAAGTAAGTTCTAAACTATTTGTTTTCATTTTCATGATCACATATACTAAAATATATCTATTATCAAATACTATTTAAAATTATATTTTAAGTTAAAGTATGTTTGAAAGAACTTCACTAAACTTAGATTTTTTCAGTATACTGACATTTTCATCGCTCAACTGTATTTTATTTTTAGATGTACCCTTGTAATTCAATAGTTGTTGTCTTGAAGGAAGAACGCCAAATCTAATCCAAGTGACCAATCTATCTTTTTTAACATTAGTTCCTCTGTGCAATCCTATTGTATCCGTCACAACTACTTTGCCTGGATCACCAGACACATTTTCAATTTCATTATCAAAGCATTTATTATAAAGATGACTTAAGCCATACCCTGGAACGGTTTTTAAAAAAAAACCATCAAAATTGTTAGAAAAATGATCAGAATAATTTTTTAATATATCATTTAATTTTTGTGATGGTTTATGAGTAAATTTTATTTGCTCATACGCACCATCATCTTTACTTGTTTTTGTCCAGTAAATAAAAACTACTAACCACTTTAGATTGTCTATGTCTCTATGGAATTCATGAGTAAATGCTTTTTTTTGAGTAAGTGTCTTAAAAGTGTTTATACTATAAATTTTTGGAACACATCCCAAATATTGCTCTGCTAACTTAATTATATTTTTGTTCAAGCACAGCTTAAGTAGTGTAGAATTATTTAGCTGAGTCTCATAATCGTAACTCTTATAGGCACTATTTGGTTTAATTAGATTATTTTTTTTTAATGAAAGATGG
>MDTG01416857.1_pt1 | contig 13820 bp, 12 predicted proteins | sample 811421 | NCBI WGS metagenome assembly MDTG01 (sample SAMN05326645, study PRJNA326480) | marine metagenome | isolation source: seawater | place: Pacific Ocean: South East | collected 2011 | reverse complement strand
TTAAAGAAGTTGCAAGTAAAACAAATGATGAAGCTGGAGATGGAACAACCACTGCAACAATATTAGCTCAGTCAATAGTTAAAGAAGGATGTAAGTATGTAACTGCAGGAATGAATCCAATGGATGTAAAAAGAGGTATTGATGCAGCTGTAGAGCATGTAAAAAACAAATTAATTTCTTCTGCAAAAAAAGTTAAAGACAGTGATGAGATAGCTCAAGTTGGTACTATTTCTTCAAATGGCGATAAAGAAATTGGTAGCATGATTGCTAAAGCTATGCAGAAAGTTGGAAATGAGGGTGTTATAACGGTTGAAGAAGCAAAAAGTATTGAAACTGAATTGGATGTTGTTGAAGGTATGCAATTTGATAGAGGATATCTTTCACCATATTTCATTACTAATGCAGATAAAATGACAACAGAGTTAGAAAATCCTTTAATACTTTTGCATGAAAAAAAATTAACAAACTTGCAAACAATAGTTCCACTTTTAGAAGCAGTTGTACAAGCAGGAAGACCATTGATGATTATTTCAGAAGATGTAGAAGGAGAAGCTTTAGCAACTTTGGTTGTAAATAAACTTAGAGGTGGTTTAAAAGTAGTTGCTGTAAAAGCTCCAGGTTTTGGAGATAGAAGAAAAGCTATGCTTGAAGATATTGCTATTTTAACAGGAGGACAGGTAATTTCTGAAGATCTTGGAATTAAATTAGAAAATGTAAAACTTACTGACCTTGGATCTGCTAAAAAAGTTAAAGTTGACAAAGAAAATAGCACAATTGTAAGCGGTAATGGAAAAAAATCTGATATCGAAGCAAGATGTGAACAAATCAAAGCTCAAGTTGAAGAAACAACTTCGGACTATGATAGAGAAAAATTGCAAGAAAGATTAGCGAAACTAGCTGGTGGAGTGGCAGTAATTAAAGTTGGTGGAGCAACAGAGGTTGAGGTAAAAGAAAAAAAAGATAGAGTTGAAGATGCTCTTAATGCTACAAGAGCTGCTGTCGAAGAAGGTATCGTCGTAGGAGGAGGTTGTGCTCTTTTATATGCTGCACAAGATCTTGATAAAGTTAAAGTTAAGGGAGATGATCAAAAAGCTGGTGTGGAGATAGTTAAAAGTGCTCTTCAAGCTCCAATTAGACAAATAACAAAAAATGCTGGTGTAGACGGTTCAGTAATAGTTGGAAAACTTTTAGAAAATAATAAACCTTCAAATGGATATGATGCTCAAACAGAACAATACGTAGATATGTTTAAAGAAGGAATCATAGATCCTGTAAAAGTTGTTAGAACTGCCTTACAGGACGCTGCTTCTATATCTGGTTTGCTTGTTACCACAGAAGCTATGATTGCAGACAAACCTGAAGAAAAAGACTCAGGACCCGCTGGTGGAATGCCTGGAGGTATGGGTGGAATGGGTGGAATGGGTGGCATGGGAATGTAATCCCCCATTAGTCTCAAAAAAATTCAAAAAGGGCAGTTTTTACTGCCCTTTTTTTTTATTTGAAAATTTGATAAACCACAAAAAGTCCTAAGGCTACCGAAGGCCCAACTCCAAATGCAAATAATAAAGTTCCAATACCAACTGTTCCTCCTAAATACCAACCAATAGTAACAACTGATATTTCTAAGAAAGCTCTAACTAATGCAATTGGAAGTCTTGTTTTTCTCTGCAGTCCTGTCATTAAACCATCTCTTGGTCCAGGTCCTAAATTTGCTATTAGGTAAAATCCACTCCCAAGCCCTACAATTAAGACTGCAACTATTGCTAAAATAATTTTTAAAAAATACTCCTCAGGAGTATTTATATAAGTTAAAGAAATATCAATCATAAATGCAATAATAATTGCATTAAGCATAGTACCCATTCCAGGTTTTTGATTTAAAAATATCCACAAAAAAATTACAAATACACTAATAAAAAAAGTTATTAAACCAATTGAATAATTAACATGTAAAGAAATACCTTGAGCAAGAACACTCCAAGGTGAAGCACCTGTTAAAGAAACGAGTAATAAACCTTCTCCAAGACCAAAAAATGTTAGCCCCAAACACAAATAAAAAAAAGTTGTTATTTTAGGTTTAAAATTTAAAGGTTTTTGTGAGCTCCATCTAGTTTTTGGAATTTTTTTTATAGTTAAAAACATTTTTTTTCTATATTCATACCTGAAAATTCTACAAAATGAAAAAATATATTTATTTTTTATTATTTATAATTTTTGCTTCAGAGGCTCAATCACACACTGGCCATTATAAAGGCATAATGAAAATAGAAATGGATGTTTTAAGAAATGGTGAAATTGTAGGTTATAGTAACTACTTCTTTGAATATAATGACAATCTGACAATAATAAAAAATTACACAAATTTTAAAGTGAAGATTTTAGGAGCTACTTTATTTTCTATTTTAAGTGAGGCTATTGAAACATATAAAGAAGGAAAATTAATCAAATTTAAATCTAATACATTCCAAAATAAGAAAGAAAAATTTGTAAATTTAAATTATAATAGTGAGACAGATAAATTTGATATATATGGCTCATCTTATAAAGGAAGTGCAGATATTGACTGTGTAATTGGTAGCTGGTGGAACCATAAAATTATAAATGCTAATAAACAAATTAGTCCATTATCTGGAAGTATTAAAGAGCAAGTAGTAAAATTTATTGGACAAGAAACTTTGAATATAAATAATAAAAAATATAATGCTGATCACTATAAGCTTAAGTCGAAAGATGAAAATTTACCAGATGATAAGAAGTTGAATTTTGATATTTGGTATGATTCTGAAAAAAAAATTATATTAAAAGTTTCTTATTCAAGATTAGGTGAATGGGAATATAGATTGAAAGGTTTTGAATAAGATGTCTATCTGGGGAAGTTTAATTGGAGGTATGGTTGGTTTTTCTTTGGGAGGACCGTTTGGCATGTTGCTTGGCTCTTTAATTGGAGGAAAAATGTCTAGAGCAAGATCAAATGCTAGAATAGGATCTTTTGCTCAACCTCAGCAGGTTTTTGCTTTATCCCTTATTATTTTATCAGCAAAATTAAGTAAAGCAGACGGACAAGTTAGCAGAGAAGAATTAATTGCCGTTAAAGATAAACTAAAAATTCCTGAAAATGAACTAGACCAAGTTGGTAAAATTTTTAATAAAGCAAAAGAAGAAAGTGCTGGTTATGAGCCGTATGCTCAACAAATAGCTCAGATTTATAGAGGTAATTTGAATGTTCTGGAAGAAGTTATAAATATTTTATTTTATATTGCCGAAGCAGACGGACATGTTAGCGACATTGAAATAAAAATGATTGAAAATATTGCTAAAATTTTTGGATTAAATGATTCTCAAATAAATAGTATTAAAGAAAGTAGAAAATCTTCTGATAAACTAAATCCTTATATCGTTTTAGAAAGTAATCCAAATGATGATCTTCAAACAATTAGAAAAAAATACTTAAAACTAAGCAAAGAACATCATCCTGATCTGCTTATAAGTAAAGGAGTACCTAAAGAAGTTATTGAAGAAAGTAAAAAAAAGATGAGAGCAATAAATTCTGCTTGGGACCAAATACAAAAATTAAAATCTAATTAAAATTGTTCTTCCTCAGTTGATCCCTTCATTGCTGTTGTGGAACTTTTTCCTGAACTAATAGTATTTGATACCGCATCAAAATATGAAGTGCCTACTTCTCTTTGGTGCTTAACACTAGTATATCCATCTTTTTCTTTTGCAAATTCTTGTTCTTGAATTTTTGAGTAAGCAGCCATTCCTTGACTTTTATATTTTTCCGCAAGTTCAAAAATTGCAATATTTTGTGTATGAAAACCTGCTAATGTTATAAATTGAAATTTATATCCCATTGCACCAATTTTTTGTTGAAAAGAAGATATTTCCTTATCTGACAAATGTTTTTTCCAGTTAAAAGATGGAGAACAATTATATGCTAAAATTTTTCCTGGAAATTTTTCGTGTATTGCATCTGCAAATTTTTTTGCTTCCTCAATGTTGGGTGTAGCAGTTTCACACCATATTAAATCGGCATAAGGTGCGTATGCAAGGCCTCTAGAAATTGCTTGATCAATACCGTCCTTAACATAGTAAAAACCTTCAGGAGATCTTTCTCCTGTTAAAAAAGGTTTATCATTTTCATCATGGTCATTTGTAATAAGTTTTGCTGCGTTTGCATCTGTTCTAGCAAGAATTATTAAAGGTACATCAGCTATATCTGCAGCTAGTCTTGCAGCTTTTAAATTTTTTATCATTGTTCCAGTTGGAACTAATACTTTACCCCCCATATGACCACATTTTTTTTCACTCGCAAGCTGATCTTCAAAATGGACACCTGCTGCACCAGCTTTAATAAACTTTTTTGTTAGCTCAAATACATTTAAAGGCCCACCAAATCCTGCTTCTCCATCAGCAATTACTGGAAGCATATAGTCAACTTTATTTTTAGAATCCATATCACCATCTTTAAGCTCCATATGCTGTATTTGGTCTGCTCGAATGAGAGCATTATTTATTGTATCAACTAATTTAGGAGCGCTATCAAATGGATATAATGATTGATCTGGATACATTTCTCCTGCAGTATTTGCATCTGCAGCTACTTGCCAACCACTTACATAAATAGCTTTTAATCCAGCTTTTGCATGTTGCACTGAATGATTGCCAGATAACGAGCCAAGAGTATTTACGAATGGCTCGGTATTTAAGAGGTTCCATAATTTTTTTGATTGAATCTCACACATGGTGTATTGGATCTTTATTGACCCTCTTAATCTTTTAACTTCTTCTTCTGTATAATCTCTTTTAATTCCAGAAAACCTTTTTAAGTCATAAGAAACATTTGATTTTGTCATTATAGCTCCTTTGACATAGTTAGTTAATTGAGTTTTGAAGATGAATTCTTTAACTAATCTTGACTTCCATCTTCGTTAGTATCATTGTCAGCAAAACATATATCATCGTGATACGATACGCAGTTAGATGGTTTTTGTTTATCTTCAGGATTTATTAAATTATTCATAATCAATAGATATTAACAAAATATTAACTAGTAAAGTTAAATATTGCTTTTATCTGATAAATTGATTAAAATATTAACTAGAAATTAACAATTTATTAACAGTTAGTTAAATATGCGAAAAATCTACAATTATGGACAAATAATTAGAGCAAAAAGGCAAAATAAAAATATCAAAGCAATTAACCTCGCCAAGGATCTAGGTATAACCCCAGCATATCTTTCTTTAATAGAGTCAAACCAAAGAAAACCTGATGGGGACTTATTATTAAGAATTCAGGATTTGTTGGAGTTACAAAAAGAAGATCTTACGAAAAGAACTGATCCAGACTTAGAATCTAGAACTCAAGAAATTGTGAAAATATCTATATTAGAAGATCTAGATATTCGATCAGATGAAGTCCAGGAAATAGTAAGACTAAATCCAAAAATTGCTAAAGCATTAGTAAAACTAGGTATTGATCATAAAAATAAAGAACATGAATTGGGACAAAATATTGAAAAAAAAATATATGATGGAGGAACAACTTTTCCAGGAGAAATTGTTTCTGATTTTATCCAAAAATTTGAAAATTATTTTCCTAAACTTGAAGAGTTTGCAACATCTATTTATGAAAAAGTTAAAATGAATAATAGAACTAGGTATTTATCTCTTTGTAATTATTTAAATGAAAAACATAAAATAATTGTTAAAGATATTCTTCCCCAAGAAAATAAACCTTTTTCCAAAATTTTTTTACCTGATAAAAAAGAATTTCATTTGTCTGATTTATTAAATCTAGAAACAAAAAAATTATTCACAGCCGCACTAGTTGCTCAGCTAGAAGCTGACGAGATAATAGAAGAATATTTAAATGATTTTTCATTTCCTTCTGTGACAAGTAGAAAAGTTTCAAAAGTTGCACTGCTAAATTATACTGGTGCTGCAATAATTATGCCTTACGAAATTTTTTTTCATGAATGTGTAAAAAAACATAGATATGATCTTGAACTTCTACAATCAACATTTGCTGTTTCATTTGAACAGGTTTGCCATAGGGTTACATGTTTAAATAATCCTGATCCAAAATTAAGAGGAATACCCCTACATATGATAAGAGTTGATAGAAGCGGCAATGTTTCAAAAAGATTTTCACTTTCTGGAATTGAATTACCTAGACTTAGCGGTGCTTGTCCTAAATGGAATGTATACAGTGCTTTTTCTAACCCAGGTAAAATAAGTGCAGCCGTAAGTAAAATGACAGATGGGGAAAAATATGTTTGTATAGCAAGAACAGTAGAGAAAGGTATTTCTAAATACGGAGAAGAAAAAGGTTTGTTATCAATTGGTTTAGGATGTCAAATTAAGTATGCTAAAGATTTTGTTTACGCTGATGGTTTAAATTTAAGTGATGAAAAAAGTGAATCTAAAATTGGGGTATCTTGTAGAAAATGTGATCGTCTTGACTGCAGCCAAAGAGCCTTTCCTCCTGATACACAAAATTACGACGTAAACATAAACCAAAGAGGGGTTTCTATTTTTGTGAATGGATAATTATTAACTTGCTTTTTTTGATCTCTCTCTAGCAAGAAGCTGTGTTAATGAGTCTACCATTAAATCTGAGGCTTTAAATATTTCGTTTGAATTAAACTCGTGAGACAAATTTTTTTCTGGATTTGATTTATCCTCAATTACTATTCCTTTATCTGGTGAATTATCTTTTATATAAATTAGTATTAACCATTCATCATCAATCGACTCATCCCATTTAATAAAAATTTCACCTGTTTCAAATCTTCTATCAACACATCTAAAGATAGACATATTTCTTGTTAAATGACGTTTATTTAATTGAAAAACTAAACTGCTCGCACTTCTATAAAAACTTTCAAGAGCAAATTCAATTTTTTGTCTTGCAAGATTATATTCTTTCTCTCTTTCAAGAAGTTTTTCTCTATCATCATCTTCGAAAGTTTTAACACCTAGTGCTTCGACTCTTTCTCTTATTTTCTGATCCCTAATTAATCTGTATTTTTCTTTAAGTTTTTCAATTCTTTCCTGAAGACCTACATAATCTTCTCTTTGTTCCCTAAGAGAAATTTTCTCTAATTGCTGAAGTTCTTTGACTTCTCTAATTCTAAATTTTTCAATTTGTTTTTCTAGCTTAAGTTCTTGCAAGAATCTTTTTTGTCTTTCAGCTTGCTCTTTTCTTAAAATCGCTTGTTCTTTTCTTAGAAAAAGTTTTATATCTTTAGCTCTTTCTCTTTCAAGTCTTTCCTCCTCTTTGATTTGCTTTTCTTTTAATTTAAGCTGAATTTTTTCCTGTTGTATTATATTTTTTTCTTCCGTTTCTTTTTCTCTTTTAATTTTTTCCATTTGTTCAATTTTAATTCTTTTTTTTTCTTCTTCTTGAATAATTTTATAATCTTCAATTTTTTTATCTATTTTTTGGAAAAAATTCTGTATTGCCCTATCTATAGAAAATATGTCAAATTTGATATTTAATGAAAATTTAGATCTTAATTTTTCTTTAAATCTAACAAAATTTAATACTATATTTTTTTTATTTACTGTTTTAAATTTTTTATATCGTAATTGATTAAATGAGCTAATTTGTTGTTTTTTTTTACGTCTTTTTTCTTTTTTACTTTTTTTTCTATTTATAATTTTTTTATAAATTCTTTTTTTTGAAGTCTTTCTATTAGACCTTTTTTTTTTATTTTTTTGGATCTTTTTTTTTCTTTTTTTCATTTAACGATAGATAAGATTTATCAATAAATAATTAATAAATATAGTCTCTTGTATTAGGAGTGGACGTTATTTTTTTACTTAATTGAAATTGAAATACAACCTGATCACCCCACTTGAATGCCATTTCACAACCTGCTAGATAAAATTCCCACATTCTAAAAAATTTTTCATCAAACATTATAAGAACTTCTTCTTTTTTATTTAAAAATCTTTCTTTCCAGTGTCTCAAAGTATGAGAATAATGCATTCTTAATACTTCTAAATCATTTATTATTAGACCTGATCTTTCTATTGGCGCTACTACCTGACTCAAACTTGGAGTATAACCGCCTGGAAAAATATATTTTGTAATCCATGGATGAGGATCTCTTGGAGCATCTATTGATCCTATTGTATGAATTAATGCAACTCCATCTTCTTTAAGTAGATTGTTAACTGATTTAAAGTATGAATTATAAAACTTTCTACCTACATGTTCAAACATTCCAACGCTAACAATTCTATCAAATTTTTCATTTAATTCTCTATAATCCAACAATTTAAATCTTACTTGATTTTCAAGATTTAATTCTTTTACTTTTTTATTACTGTATGCCAACTGATTTTCTGAAAGAGTTATTCCTAAAACCTCACATTGAGATTTTTTAGCAATTTCAATAGCCAAAGTTCCCCATCCAGATCCTATATCTAATATTTTTTGATTTGGTTTTAAATTTAATTTTTTAATTATATGTTCAATTTTATTATTTTGTGCTGTTTCTAAACTATCTTTGTCGTTTTTAAAATATGCACACGAATATTGTCTTTTTTCATCTAAAAATAAATCATAAAGTTTTTCTGATATATCATAATGATGCGCAACATTACTTTTTGAATTAGAAATAAGATTAAAATTAGTTAAGTAACGATAGGTACCTCTAATTTTTTTTATTATTTTAGAAAAGGAATTTGTTTCTCCTCTTCCTATATTTTTTAAAGCAATTTCTAAAAATTCTGTCAAATCTCCATTTTCAATTACTAAAGAGCCTTCTGCATATGCTTCACCAAAATACAAATCAGGCAACAAAAGTAATTTAAAGTGCAAACTTTTATCTAGCAATCTTATTTTGATTGGATTTATTTTTTTTGGTTTGCCAATAACATGTTCCCTGGAATTTGCATCAACTAATATGAATCCATCATTTTTAAAAAGATTATTTAAAAAACCTGTTAACTTCATCTAAGCTACCTCTAAATTGTTTACATTAAAATCTAATTTATCTAAATCTTCAAATAATTTTTTTTTGTCATTTTCAGGCAATAAACTTAGTGTAGGAATGATATTTTCATATATTTTATCTTTTTTTGACATAAATGTATGTAGTGCTGATACTAGATTGAATTGTTCAAATACTTTTCTTACACTGCATAATTTTTCATTTACAGATTGAGACTTGTTATTATGAAAATCGTCAAAAACTTTTCTAGCTAAAGGAGCTGTAACGTTGCATGTTGCTGTGATTATTCCTGGACATCCAAGTTCAAGTCCTTTTAACAATTTTGACTCAGATCCTGGTAATATTGAAAAATTTTTAATCTTTAATGTTTCAAATAAATTGTAAGAACTATCTTTAACTCCAATAATTTGTTTTGGATAATTATTAACTAATTTTAGTACACACTCTTTACTAAATTTATAGCCAGATAGTTTTTCAAAATTATACAATATAATTCTACAGTCATTTACCTCTTCGACTATTCTTGTATAATAATTTATTACATCATCATCTCCATACTTGTAATAAGCTGGTGGCATTATCAAAAAATTTTTAAAACTTAAGGAACGCGATATTTTCATAAAGTTAATTGTTTCGCTTAAAGAATTTAATCCAGTTCCTAAAATATATTTATCTTTATACTTACTTTTTGAGAGTTCATTAATCATTTGAATTTTTTCACTCACAGAAATTAGTTGTGATTGTCCAGTACTTCCAAAAATAGCTACACCATGACACCCAATATCTATTAAGTTTTCTGCATGCGTTACAGTTTTATTGACATTTAAAGCTAAATTTTTATCAAGTATTGATAATGAAGCCGCATAAATGCCTTTTATTTCAGTCATAATAAAAAATAGAAAGTATTATAACTTATATTAAATTAAAAAATAAATTTAATTTATGAAAATAGGCATTTTTTTAAACTATGTTGGTCTTGGCTCAAATTTACTTCATTTAAGTTATTGTCATCAAATAGCAAATAAATATGGACCAGTCACAGTTGTAACGCTTAATAGTAATTTAAAAATGGCTTTAAATGATGATCCATTAATTAAAGATGTAATTTTAGTTGATGGAAAAAACTATAAAAGATTATTAGATATTATCGATTTGAGTAAAGAATTAAAAAAACATTCTTTTGAGAAACTATATATATTTTATCCTAGTGTAAGAACTTTTTTAGCCGCAAAACTTGCAAATATTAAAGGAGTATATTCCTATTCATTTTTTAAAAAACAAAAATTACATTTGGTAAATGCTGCTAAAAAATTTACTGAAAAATCATTAAATATTAAAAACTGCCCAACAGAAACTAATTTTTTTATTAAAGATGAAAATAAACAAATAGCTCAAAGAAGTATGAATTTAAATTTTTATAATATAGTTATTGGCGCAGGATCTTCAGGTCCAACTACTAAATGGGGTAGTAAAAATTATGTTGATCTTATAAATAAATTAAATTTGGAAGATAACTTTTTTTTTTATATTTTGTGTGGACCTGAGGAAAAAGATTTATCAGATAAAATAATTTCATCGATAACTAAAAAAAATTCTGTATCTTTATGTGATAAAAATATTTCTGAAATTATCCCTTTAATTTCTTTATGCAAAATGTATGTAGGAAATGACTCTTTCGGACACCATGTAATGTCGCAATGTAATATTCCTAGCTTGGTATTACTTCTTGATACTCCAAAGGCTTATACGGACTACAGCAAAAATCAATATCGAATTATTCCAGTTGCAGAAGATATAAATAAAATTGACCATAATGCAGCACATAATCCTAATTCAATAACTGTAGATCAAGTTTATAAAAAAGTTTTACAATTAAAAAAAATTAATTGAGATTTTTTAATATTAATTCTTTAGCTTCATTAACTATTGCTGAAAGACGAGATGTTTCTGGAGAAACATCGGGATGAATTTTTTTTTGAATTTTTGAATGTGCTCTTTTAACATCTTCTTTTGTAATATTTTTATTTTTATCTAGATTTAAGATTTTGTAGGCCTCATCAAGAGATAAGCTTGATGAATTGCCAAAGTTATTTTTATTGTTAAAAGAAAACCTGCCAGAGTTTCTTAAAGTCTGGAACAATCTAAATAATCCAATAATTTGATAAATAGTAAAACCTTTAAGTTTAATAATTCCTAAACTTAGAAGAATAAGTGGTAATGAAAGTAGAAACCTTCCCCCAAATGCGAACACTGCTGCTAAAAGTAATGAAAAGATAAAAATTGAAAATCTAACAATTTTACTTATTTTTTTTATTGAAGCATTTGCTATAAATCTTAATAATAAATAGCAGATGACAAAAATAACCAGTGTATAAATTACTATATTCATATATTTAAACTTCCCATGAAAATACCACAACTTCAAAAAAAACCAGAGATAAAATCTTGTCACGATACAAAATGGGAAGATGATTATAGTTGGATACATCAGCCAAATATACTTGAAGTTTTGAAAGATAGTTCAAAACTTATTCCAGAAGTAAAAAAATATTTAGAAGAGGAAAATGCTTATACAGAACATAATTTAAAAGATACAAAAAAAATTCAAAAAAAATTGTTCAATGAAATTAAAGGAAGAATAAAATTAGATGATGAATCGCTTCCTTTTAAAGATGTTCGATATGAATATTGGACTAAAACAACAACTAAAGGAAACTATTCTATTAAACTTAGAAAAAAAATTGGAACAAATGATATCGAAGAAATATGGAATGGGGATAAAGAAAAAGAAAAACTAAAAACTGAGTACTTTGGGTTAGGAGACTTGGAAGTAAGTTTTAATGACAAGTATCTTGGTTATTCTTTAGATCTTAAAGGTTCAGAATATTATACAATTTATATAAGAAATATTAAAACAGGTGAATTAATCACTGAAAAAATAGAAGAAACAAGCGGGAGCATAGAATTCAGCTTAGATGATAACTTTATTTTTTACTCAAAATTAGATGAACATCACAGACCAAGAAAAATATTTAGGCATAAATTAGGAACTTCGGTAAAAGAAGATGAATTAATTTTTGAAGAAAAAAGTGAGGCATTTACAGTTGGGATTGGTTTGAGTTCAGATGAAAAATATTATTTTATATCAACTTCAGATCATAATACATCTGAACAATACTATTTTGCTGTTAATGAAAATAAACCAAAACCAAAGTTAATAAAGAAAAGAAAAAAAGGGATAATTTATTCTGTAAACTCATGGGACGATTATTTTTATAATCATACAAATGAAAGTGCTGAAGATTTTAAAATTGATAGATGTAAAGATTTATTAAATCAAAAATGGGAAACATACATTCCTGCAAAAAATGAAGTTTTAATTGGAGGACTAGTTTTCTTCAATAATTGGATAATTAGATCAGAAGTTTCTGATGCTCTTGGAAAATTATTTATAAAAGATCTTAAAAAGAATGAAGAAGAAGAATTAATTTTTACTGATGAAAAGGTTATAGTGCCTGGAATATCTCCAATTCAAAAAGATAGAAATACTGATTTTGTTTATTTGTCTTATTCTTCACCAAAAACTCCTGGTAGAACATATTTATATAATTTAAAAACTAAAGAGAAAAAACTTGTAAAAGAACAAGAAATTCCATCAGGACATAATACAGATGAATATATTGTTGAAAGACTTGAGTGTCCTTCACACGATGGCAGAATGGTTCCTATAACAATTACAAGACATAAAAAAACAAAGATAAATGGATCCGCAAATCTTTTACTATATGGATATGGATCTTACGGAAGTTCAATGTCTCCTACATTTTCGTCTACAAGATTAAGTTTAATTAACAGAGATATAATTTGGGTAACAGCCCATATAAGAGGAGGTTTGGAGAGAGGAATGAAATGGTGGAAAGAAGGTAAATTACTGAATAAAAAAAATACTTTTCAAGATTATATAGCTGTAGCAAAATATCTAATTGATAAGAAGTATACTTCTAATAAAAAAATTATAGGAATGGGAGGATCAGCAGGAGGTTTATTAATGGGTGCTGTTATTAATCAAAAACCAGAACTTTTTTTAGGAGTAATTATGGCAGTTCCATTTGTAGACTCTTTAACTACAAATTTAGATCATTCATTACCTTTAACTGTTGGCGAGTTTGATGAGTTTGGAAATGCAAAAGAAAACAAAGAACACTTTAATTATATTTATTCGTATGCTCCATATAATAATATAAAAAAAATGGACTACCCAAATATTTTAATTACAACAAGCCTTAGCGACAATAGAGTTTTATTTGATGAACCAGCAAAATTTACTGCAAAATTAAGAGATTATAAAACAGATAATAATCTTCTTTTATTAAAAACCGAGATGAATGCTGGACATGGAGGAAAATCTGGTAGAGATGGTGCAATAGAGGAAATAGCTTTTGATTATGCCTTTGCATTAAAAATTACAAATAAAATCTAATTTGTGCAATCTTGAAAATTAAAAAAAATAACCATATATAATATGTAAGTCGCCTGATGGGGCTTACATTAAATAACCTTGCTAACAAAGGAGGATATGATGACAGGTAAGGATTTATCTATATTTAACTCACTAAGACCTTTTTCAATTGGTTTTGACGACATGTTTGATCAATTTGAAAATATGTTAGGAAACGGAAGTTTGAGCATGCAATCGAATTATCCACCGTACAACATAAGAAAAACTGGTAAAGACAAATACTCTATTGAGGTTGCTTTAGCTGGTTTTAACAAAAAAGATGTTGAAGTTGAGTTTGAAGACAATTTGTTAACTATAAGAACAAAACAAGTTAATAAGTCTGAAAACAAAAAT
>MDTG01217224.1_pt1 | contig 13820 bp, 10 predicted proteins | sample 811421 | NCBI WGS metagenome assembly MDTG01 (sample SAMN05326645, study PRJNA326480) | marine metagenome | isolation source: seawater | place: Pacific Ocean: South East | collected 2011 | reverse complement strand
TCTGTAATATCACAGGAAACAATGGGTACTTTTAATCATCAGATAACAGGTGGTGAAGGAGGTAACTATAAAGGTTTAATTCAGTTTGGTATTCCAGAACGTAAAAAATATGGGTATAGAGAAGACATGACCTTTGAAGAACAGATGTTAGGTCCAGTGGTACGTTACTTAAAAGATAGAGGAGTCAAGAAAGGACATGGTGTTAAAGAGATATATGCAGCTATATTGACAGGTGATGTATCTACTCTTCAAAGTGATGGTCTGACAAGAACAGATTCTTTCGGAACATCAGTTGAAAGTGCATTGCCAGAACTAAGTCAGGGAGGTTCACATTACAAAAATGCCCTTGATTTTCTTGCAGAACAAGGAAAGTTTCAACAAAAATCTTAAATAACCATGACAGATTCAAACCCAATAGCTCGTCTTAAGAAGTTTAGAGATGAACGACAAGAAGCTGGTAAGAAATTTCGTGAGAATCAAAGAAAACGTGGTGAGCAGATAAAACAAACCACTACTTCTAAAGTTATCAGAGGTGCTTTGTCTGGTCCTTTAAAAGCTGTTAATGAGACTGTTGAATTTGTAGATGATATTTATGATTTTGCTGCTGGTAATCCATACGATAATAATGAACTGATAGATCTACAGGCATTAGGTCTTGAAATAAAAGGCGATAAAGAGGATTGGGCTTATACACTACCACAGGCTATAACACAGTTCTTACTCCCTGCTGGTGCTATCAGTAAAACATTAAAAGGTACAAAGCTAGTAGGTATGAACAATGCTTGGGCTAGAAATGCTGTTGCAGGTTTTATAACTGATGCTGTTGTACAAGATCCTTATGAAGAAAACTTGTTCAATATGATTGACAAGCACCCAAGACTAGGAGGTGTTATTACAGATGTCTTAAAAGCAAAGACACCAGAAGAGATAGGTGTTGCAGATGCACGTTTCAGACAAGCAGCAGGTGGGTTAGTAGCAGGTGAAGCTCTTACTGCTCTAGGTCTTGGTGTAAAAGCTATAAAGAAAACACCTGAATTATATGAAAGAGTAATAAAAAGACTGTCAAGACGAGATGAAATATTAATGACAGATAATGTCGTTGATAATCTCGGTGATGAGATTATTGATGATCTAAATCTTTCTAACAAAGTTGTTAAAGATGGTGAAAAAGTAGATACAACCTTTAACACAAAAACTAATACAAAAGGACAGTACTTTCAAACAAAAACTCTTACAGGTGGTGGTGATCCTGACGTACAAAAACTAATTATTGAGAGAGCAGACAAGATAAAAGAACTTGATGCTAATAATGCTTGGCCTTATAAAAGAACCTTTGCAGATATGGTCAAAAATGCAAATGACTTATTACCAGCAGAAGTTATTGAATCAGCAAGATTATTTAACGCTAGATATGGAAGAGGGGGAGAAGAAGACTTACCTGCAACATTAATAGCAATGAATCAACTAATGAATAAAAACGCTATCAACCTAGCTTCATTAGCAAAAACTATTGATGAAACTTTAGCTACAGGTAATAAAGGTGGATTTTCTGAAGAACTGAAACAGCAATTTATTACTGAAGCAAAAGTATTAGATGGTCTTATAACTCTTAACAAACCCCTTAAAACAGTACCTGCACAGACATTAGCTGCTAACAGAGCAGGTGGTGGAGTAGGTAAAGTTGCTGCTTCTGTCGATGATTTAAAAGGTAGAACACCAGCAGAAAAAGCAATAGATCAAGCTACCGATCTTAGGGGAACTGTAAAAGAACCTACAGATCCATTAGCTAATTTTTCAATGCAAGAAATACTAGATGCTGCTGAAAAAGGTGATAAAGCATCTTGGAAAAAACTAAGAATAATTACTAAAAAACTGCAAGCTGCACAAGGTAATCCTCAAGCTCTGCAAAAAATGGCGAATGAAAGCAGACTGATGAGAGGAATGAAAATACAAAATGAAATCTTTATAAATTCAATATTATCTGGTCCAGAAACTCACGCTGTAAACATTCTTTCTACTTCTTTAAATACTTTAGCTAGACCATTAGAACAAACACTCGGTTCTTTTGCTCAAGGTGATATGACAGGTGCTATTAGAGGTGGTAAAGAACTGTATTACCTTATGTCATCTATTACTGATTCTTTAAAAGGTGCAAAACTATCTTTACAGATTGAAGATAACATTATTAATCCAGGAGCAATGATACAAGATTCTGATCGCTTCCAGATAAGAATGGAAGGTAACGGTACTTTAGCAAACATGGTAAATACTTTTGGTACGATCATTCGTTTACCTAGTCGTTTTTTACTTGCAGAAGATGAATTTTTCAAACAACTAAATTTTAGAGCTTATGTAAAGGCCAGTGCTTGGGAAGATGGCATGAGAAAAGGTTTGCAAGGTGCTGATTTGCAAGATCATATACAAAAACAGTTTGATGGCACTATTGAAATTGTTAATAAAAACAGTATGGCAAATGTTAAAGATAAATCTGTTTTAGATCTTTATGAAAAAGCACAGCAATATGCTGCTGAGACTACATTCACTGCTGACTTGCCAGAAGGTAGTCTAGGTGGTGCGATACAAGGAGTAGCAAGACATCCAGCAGGTAGAATAATTTTTCCTTTCGTAAGAACACCAATCAATATATTTAAGGCACAGGTAAGAAGAACTCCTGGTGTAAATATGCTTTTACAAGAATACAGGCAAGCACTTAAAAGTACTGATCCATCTGTAGCAGCAAAAGCAAAAGGTGAAATGATTCTTGGTGGTTCTATTTGGTCTGTTGCAGGTATAACAGCTTTAGCTATCAATGATCCTATGTCTGAATTGGCAATTACTGGTGGTGGTCCCTCTAATTACGATATGCTCAATCAGAAACGAGCTACAGGCTGGCAACCCTACAGTTTTAGGTTTCTTTTAAAAGATGAAAATGGTAAAGTACGTATGGGTAAGGATGGTAAACCTAGATATAAATATGTCAGTTTTAAAAGGTTAGATCCTTGGTCTTCTTTTCTTATGATGGCTGCTGATGCAGCTTCTATCACAGGTGGTCTTAACAAACAGGATCGTGATGATTTTGGTGTTGCTGCTTCAGTTGCGTTAGGTCGTAATATTACAAACAAAACTTATTTACAAGGTATTACCGAGCTTGCTGATTTGTTAGGGAAACCATACAAAATGGAAAGTTGGCTTGCTAGAAGAGCAGCAGCTACTTTAAATCCTTTTAGTTCATTAGGTAGATCGCTTACAAAAGCAACTGATGGTCAAATAATGGATAAAAAAGTAAGAGCAGGTGATGATGGATTTGTAATACTTAGAAAGTTTCATAACGAATTAGCAGCAACAATACCTGGTTATGGAGCTAATTCAAGACCAATGAGAAACTTTATAACTGGTTCTATCATCGAATATCCAGTTGGTTTTGGTCCTGACAATATGAGTGTTCTTAATCCAATTAAAGAAACAGATAGTATTAATAACAATGTTCTTACAACTCTTGATGATATTGGTGCAAGAATAACTCAACCATCAGATGAGCTTAGTCTTGGAAGATTACCCAGTGGTCAAGCTATTGGTAGTGGCATAGAACTAACTTATGACGAACATCTTGATCTGATTGAAGAAACTGCTTTTGTAAAAATTAATGGTCAAACAATGGTCAGAGCTTTAAACAATAGAATCCAACAAAAAGATTTCCAAGCACTTATGAAAAGTGTAAGAGGTGAATTAATAGAACAAAATAATATGGAAATAGAAGTACAGGCACAAGAAGCTAATAGAGATCTGGCAGAAGATATTTTAAGAGATATAGTAAATAAATATAAAAAAGCAGGTAAACAGATATGGTTTAGTAAAAATACAGAACGCAAAAAAGAATATTTACAACTTCAAGCTACAATTAGACAAGAAGCTAATAAAGACATCCTTGAGGGGTTTCAACAACTTAATTAATCATGGCTACTAACACTGTCAATTCTTTTACAGACCTTACTGGTAACGGTACTGCCGGACCATTTAATGTCTCTTTCTCTTACCTATCAGAAGCTGAAGTAAATGTTACTGTCGGTGGTGTCTTAAAAACTCTTGGCACCCATTACACTTTTACCAGTGCTTCACAGATAACATTTACCAGTGGTAATGAGCCGGCTAATAATGCTGTTATTAAGTTTCAAAGAGATACTAATGTCGGTTCTAAAAAGGTAGATTTTAATGACGGTAGTGTTCTTACAGAAGTAGATCTTGATAATAATGCAAATCAACTCTTGTTTAGTATGCAAGAGATTGTTGATGGTGGTTCTAGTGCTTCGGTCACAACTTCATCAACTGCTCCTTTAAGTCCTTCTCCTGGTGATCTGTGGTGGAATGATACAGATGGTGATCTTCATGTTTATTATGACGATACAAATTCACAACAATGGGTAGCTGTTTCATCTAGTGGCTCAGGTCCATCTGGTGGTTCTAGTTCTGGTTCAGGTTCGTCTAGTGGTTCAGGAATTACAGATGGAGATAAGGGTGATATTACTGTAAGCGACTCAGGTGAAACTTTTACAATTGATAGCGGTGTTATCTTAACAGACAAAATAGCTAACGATGCTATAACAACAACAAAAATAGCTAATGACTCTATAACGACAACAAAAGTAGCTGATGACGCTATAACAACAACAAAAATAGCTGATGACTCTATAACAGCAGATAAACTTGCTAACACTAACGTTACTGCTGGATCATATTCAAATACAAATATTACTGTAGACGAACAAGGAAGAATAACATCTGCAACTAGTGGAAGTAGTGGTGGTGGTGGAAGTAGTGGTGTTAGTTTAGTTACAGGTACTAGTCCTATAATTTCTTCTGGTGGTTCTACACCAGCTATTAGTATCAGTGCTGCTTCAGCATCTGCAGCAGGTTCTATGTCTGCTAGTGATTATTCTAAGCTTTTAAGTCTAGAACAAAGTGCTACTGCTAATTTCACTCCTACAGGTACTGGTGCTACAGCTAGAACTCTTAATACAAAATTAAGAGAAATATCTTCTGTAAAAGATTATGGTGCTACAGGAAATGGAAGTACAGATGATTCGACTGCTTTTTCTAATGCTGTAAAAGCTGCTGATGCTATTAATAACATTGACGGTGTAGAAGGAACAGCTTTACCAAGAGCAGATATGTGTAAAGTTTAAGTTCCTGCTGGTACATATAATATTGCTAATTTAGTTGATACTGATAATAGAGAAGTTGTTTATATAATTGATCAAGCTGCAAAATTTACAAGTGGTTCTAATAATAAATTAAATGGTGAATTAGTAAGAGAAGGTCAATTTAACATAAATAATTATCAGCATGGATCTACAGATTATTCTGTTACTTATGCTATTAGAGCTAATGTAGGATCATCAACAACTTTAGGTGGTGGTGATGGTGTTAATGCTGAAATCTTAGGTGTTACTGCACCTAATCAATTAGCTCTTTATCAAGATAGAGATTCAGTTGGTTTATATGTTGATAATGAAAATGCCTTACCTCTACTAAATTTAAGTTCAGTATCAAGTTATGCTGCAACTTCTGTAACCTTAACTGCTGCTCCTTCTGCTGATGTATTAAAAAGATACCGTAAAGGTATGATCATAGATACAAAACACAGCACACCTTATGTTGGTGTTGTTAGTAGTTGGAGTTCTAACGGTCAAACTATAAACATACAAACTGGTTGGTATCAATATACAAGTTCTGGTACAGCACCTAGTTATACTAGTACTCCTTCAGGAACTGATGGTTTTGCTATTGGATTTAAAAAAGTATGGGCGCATAATGCAAACGTACATATTTATAATGGTGGTTATGCTGAAAAAGCTTGTGGTTTTGAGTTAGGAATAAGAAATTATAAAGCAGATTCAAGTAATTTATTTTCTAATACAGCTAATAGAGTTTGGGGATTTGATGCTGTTAATTTAGGTGGTGCTAATGATGGTGCTGGCAACGCTGGTAGGCATGGTCAGTGTGGATTTATTGCTAGAACTTCTACAAGTAATGCATCTTGGCAGCATGGATTCATGGCTCAAAACACTGTGTGTGGCTTTACCGCTTATGCTACTGTAGAAAATCCTTTTCAATATACAGATTCTAGTGGCAACGTAATATATAGAGTTGATAATGGTGGATGTTTACAACTTGGACAAAATGCTGCAAGTTCAACGGTAGACAGGTTTATAGACTTTCATAGTAGTACTAACAGTAATGATTATGATACTCGAATCCAATCAAGAGGTGGTAACTCTAATGATGGTCAAGGTACTTTAGAAATTATTGCAGGTGCTGTAGGTGTAACCAACGGAGCTTTTCTCGTAGGTACTAACAATGCTAGTGGAAACAATACTGCTCAACTTACTGATTCGTTTATTGATTTTCATTCTTCTGGTTACGATAACGACTTTGACGGCAGACTTAGCTCTTACGGTGGCGGAACTGGTGACGGTGAGGCTTACATCAAACTATATGGTAGAGCTTTTGGTTTTGTAAAAGGTCCTACAGCTACTTCCGGTAATGAAGTTCAACAGTGGGGGATTTTAGAAGACGCAGGTTTGTACTGGTTAGGTCACACATCTGCCAACTTAGAAAGTACAAGCGTACATGCAGGTGTCATAATGGCAAATGGTTTTGCTACAAAAGCTGGAATAGGAAGTGTAGCCTTTAACAACGCTTTTAATATTCATTGGACAGGTACGGCAGCTAACCTTTACATAGATAGTGCCTTACATGGAACAATTTCTGTTTCTTCTGATTACAGAATTAAAAAAGATATTACAACTCAAACAGCATCAGGTATAGACAAAATTAAACAGTTAAGACCTGTTAATTATGAATTTACAGATAATACAAATTTTAGTTTTGTAGCAGATGGAGTTAAAAGAGAAGGTTTTATAGCACATGAAGTTGCAGAAGTTATTCCTAGTGCTGTTGATGGAAAAAAAGATGCAACAAATCAAATTCAATCATTACGTGTTGACGCAATAGTTTCAGTTTTAACAAAAGCATTACAAGAAGCTGTAGGTAAAATTGAAGTATTAGAAGCAAAAGTAACAGCTTTAGAGAATCCATAACAATGAAAACTTTTTCTATATTAAATTTTGGTAAGATGTAAATGTTAGATTCTACAAGAGTTTTATAAAAATGGCTGCTTTTGATTTTCCATCTAGTCCTAGCAATGGTGACACATATAATTTAAATGGTGTCGATTATACTTATAACGGTACAGTCTGGAAAAAAACATCTTCTGGTAATTTAATAAGTGATGGTGACAGAGGAGATGTCGTTGTTAGTAATTCAGGTGAAACTTTTACAATTGATAATGAATCTATTACTTATACAAAAATACAAAACGTATCATCAACAGATAGAGTTTTAGGTCGAGATACTAGTGGTGCTGGAGAAATTGAAGAGATAACTCCAAGTAATTTACGCACCATGATTAACGTGGCAGATGGAGCAGAAGTTAATGTTAATGCTGATTGGAATAGTAGCAGTGGTGATAGTCAAATATTAAACAAACCAACTGTTCCATCTAATATTGGTGATTTAGGTAATGTAAGTAATTCGACACCATCAGCTAATCAAGTACTTAAATGGAATGGTTCTGTTTGGTCACCTGCCGAAGATAATAGTGGTAGTGGAGCAACAGATTTAAGCAATACAGCTAATGGAACATCCTTAACAATAGAATCATCATCAGGTAATAATACATCTCTACCTGCTGCGACTACATCAGCTTGGGGTGTGATGACAGATGATGATAAAAGTAAATTAGATGCAATAGAACCTAGTGCAGATGTTACTGATGAAACCAATGTAAATGCAGCAGGGGCTGTAATGAACAGTGACCTTGATGGTAAAGGTGAACTTCTTGTTGGAGATGGGTCAGGAGATCCTACTGCTTTAGGTGTTGGTACTAATGGTTATGTTTTAAAGGCTAATAGTAGTACTGCTACAGGTCTTGAGTGGTCTGCTGCTGGAAGTGGTGGAGATGCAAACCAAAATGCTTTTTCTACTATTGCAGTTTCAGGTCAATCAGACGTAGCTGCTGATAATGCAACTGATACTTTAAATATTGCTGCTGGTAGTAACGTTACTGTTACAACTAATGCTAGTAGTGATACTGTTACTATTTCTTCTACAGATACCAACACTACTTATAGCGTTGGAGATGGTGGTCTTTCACAAAATAACTTTACTGATGCGTTAAAAAATAAACTTGATGGTATATCTGCAAGTGCAAACGTAGGTCTTACTAATCTTGTTGGTGACACTACACCGCAACTAGGTGGTGATTTAGATATGAACAGTAAGTTTATATCCAGTGGTATTTTAGGTGTTAAAAATACTGGAACACAATCTGAATTACGTCTTTACTGTGAATCAAGTAACGCTCATTATGCAAGTATAAAAGCCCCTGCTCACGCTGATTTTTCTGGAAATATCACCTACACTTTACCTTCAGCATATGGGTCTAACGGTCAAGTTTTAAAGTCAAATGGGTCTGGTGGTCTTGATTGGGTAGATCAATCAGGTGGTGGTGCTACAGATAAAATTAGTGAAGGTAATACTGAAGCAGAAACAGTTGATACTGGTTCTGATGGTCACTTTAAAGTCACCACAGAAGGAACTGAAAGATTAAGAGTCGCAGCAAATGGAAACGTAGGTATTGGATCTTCTACACCAGGAGAACTTTTACAAATCTATGATGCGTCTGGTAATCCAACAATTCATGTAAGGGCTAATAATCAAAACACCGCTTCATTAAAATTTGAAAATGATGATGGTGATTGGACTATATCTTCTGGTACTTCTAGTTATCCTCTAAAGTTTGCAGTTGGTGGTAGTGATAAATTTACAATATTAAATGATGGAAAGGTTGGTATTGGTACTACTTCACCTTCAACAGTATTAGAAGTAAACGGTAGTTTTAAAGCAGGTGGTCTTGCATATCCAACCTCTGATGGTTCTGCTAACCAAGTACTAAAAACAGATGGCAGTGGAACCCTTAGCTTTGTAGATCAATCAGGTGGAGGAGGTGGTGGTGGTTTAAGTTCTGATTCTCAGTACAACACTGTAGGAGGAACAAATGCAGGGGATAGCTTTACAGGAACAGATGCAGAAGGTAATACTCTAATTGGGTATGACGCTGGTACTGCTATTACAACTGCTGATGACAATACTTGTTTAGGGTTTGATGCCGGTAAAGCATTGACTACAGGTGGCAGTAATACTTTTGTAGGAGCAGAAGTAGGAGAGACTTGTACAACAGGGTCTCAAAACATTTGTGTAGGAAGAAGATCAGGACAATCTTTAACTACAGGTTTTAACAATATTTTTATAGGAAGGCAAGCTGGTCAAAATACTACCGAGGGAAACGATAATGTTAGTATTGGTACGTATGCTTTATTAAATAATCAAACAGGAATTCGTAATACTGTTGTTGGCAGTAATAGTGGTAGAGCTATAACAACTGGTACTGAAAGTTGTTTCTTTGGCGCATACGCAGGTTATTCTCTAACAACTGGTAGTCATAATAATTCTTTTGGCTATCAGGCAGGTTATTCTCTAATATCTGGTGCTCATAATAATTTCTATGGCAAACAATCAGGATATAATTGTACAACTGGTCATAGAAATACTGGTTATGGAAATAACACTTTATTAGCTCTAACTACGGGTCAAAGAAATACAGGAATTGGTTATTCGTCTGGAAAAGATTTAACTACAGGTTATTACAACACGTTTTTGGGTTACTATGCTGGAAATAATACTACAACAGGTGAAAATAACATTTGTATTGGTTATCAAGCAACAACAAGCAGTGCCACAGTTGATAATGAAGTAACTATAGGCGATAGTAATGTTACCAAATTCAGAATTCCTGGTCTTAACTTTGTAGTAAAAGATTCTACAGCTACTAATGGACACGTACTGACAGTCGATGCTAATGGTGAAGCTGGTTTCGCAGCAGCCAGTGGTGGTGGTGGTTCTTTGGAATATGTTAGTACAACTACAATATCATCTGATAATTCTACAGCACAGATCGATCTTACAAGTTTAGATACTAACGCTATATATAAAATAATTGCTAGAAAAATTAAGTTTTCAGGTAGTGGCAGTACATTAAGAATAAGATTTTTAGACTCTAGTGGTAATTATCAAAGTAATATTAATTATTGGAGAGAAAAAGGAAGAGATAATGGACAGGAATTTAGTAATCAAAACTATATAATGTGTGATACAGATGGAAGTACTCAATACATGAGTTTTATTGCTGAACTGCATACACCAGCTATTTTTAATTGGCTATATTTTAATGGTTATCCCCCACAAGAACAGGATAATAGATGCGATATTTATGCCTCCTTTAGTTCCAGTAATACTAGCGGAACTATAAATGGTATTAGATTCTATATGGAATCTGGATACTATTTTCAGTCTGGTACTGAAATTTTACTTTACAAATACAAAATGAGCTAATGAACAAGTATGTAAATGGTGTATTAGTTGAAATGACTGATGCGGAAATAGCAAAGTTCAATGCAGAACAACACACTGAAACTGAATTAAAAAATGAAAAATGGGCTTCAATAAGAAGTAAAAGAGATCAATTATTATCAGAATCAGATTGGGTTGCATCTAAAGCATCTGAAACAGGAGTTGCTGTAAGTGATGAATGGAAAACTTATCGTCAAGCTCTTAGAGATGTGCCAACACAATCCGATCCAGATAATATTACATGGCCGACAAAGCCTAGTTAAGAGGATAAAATACAAATAATGCACTTTTAATTATCATGGCTGAACGTACCACAGACGAAATCGCTACAATCTTCACTAATGCTGGAGATAGCGTAACTCTTATCAATACTCTTGCTGCTTTATCATCTCTAACAGATGAGCAGAAAGATACTGTCAAAAGAAACGTAGAACATCTTGAAATTATCAAAGCCTATAAAAAGGAGGATAATACTACATCTATCTGGACATCAGAAGACTTTACGGCTCAAGATGCTGCTGTTACACTAGGTAAAACAAAGTATTAATTTATGGCTCGTCAAACAACAGAAGAACTTCAAGAAGAACTTAAAACGTTACAGAAGAATTACGATGAAGCTGTACAAGTTCAAAAAAACATACAGAACAGAGCAGTTGCTATCAATGCGATTTTAGCTGATAGAGCAGAAGAAGAAACTACAAAAAAGTCCACTGCCAAGTAATAGAAAAACAATGCAAATGTTGTGGCAAGATCTTTGTTACCTCTGAACAACGAAGAAAATATTGTTCTAATGCTTGTAAAACTAAATACCATCGTAACAAGCTAGTTACTTAGCTGGTATTTGCCTTGTTATAAATCCTAATGTGACGTATGGAATTGTTACAGCTATAATCAAAAGTAACACTAGAATTTTTAAATAAATGCTAAATCGCATCTGTCAAGTTTTGAGTATTCTTTCATTCCTAATGGTAACTTCTGTTATTGGTGGAGGGTACTTTGGTTATAAGTATGTAACTTCAGAACAGTTTAAATCCAAACTGATGAAAGAAGTCATGGGTAATGTCTCTGGATTATTACCTAACGTATTAGATAAAGGTTTACCAAATATGACAGGGCCATCTATAGGTATTCCTAAAGGCTTACCAAAGCTATGAAATGCCTACGATTAAAGTTCCTGAGATAACGATACCAACTGTAGATATTCCTTCTGTACCTTTTGTTAGTGATAATGTTCTTACAGGTTTACAACCTGCCTGTGATCTTGTTAATAGAGATTTAAAAATAACTCAGAATCCAACTATTGTATTTTATAACCGTAAGCAATATGCAACCTGTCCACAGGGGCCGATAACAACTACAACTCCTGTAGAAGAAGATAAAACAACCGCACCAAAAGCAGAAAAACAACAGTTCAGATCTATTGTCTACGATCCTAATGACACTATAGAAACTGAGAGTTCTTCTAAATATACAGAAGGCATCCCACTTAAAGGTGTGTTTATGTCACAGGGAGAAGAAAAGAAAGAAGAACAAGAACCACCACCTTGTCCAGACTTATCAAGAGTATTACCTGTAGGAAGTTTTACCTCAGATCTGCGAACCTCAAGAATTAAAGAGTATATTAGAGCAGATAATGGATATGATTGTGTCCCGATTCTTGAAGAAGTCACTTTCCTTAAATCAGTATTACCTACGTCTTCTGCTGCTCTTAATATTGTTGCTGTGTCTTTCATTGCTTCCACTACTCCATTACTTATTCCTGTAATAAAAGCAGCCTCTAAAACTTTTTTTAAAAATGTCATTAAAAAACTGACAAAGAAAAAAGAAAAGCTAGAATAAAAAAACCTTATTTTATTTACGGCTCAAATAAGGTGTCTAGGTAGGCAAGCTCACCTAAACTTGTCTACCGCTTTAATTTATGAGCATGCGGTAATATTTGATCTGGAATCGTGGTTAATACAACATTACGGCAAGATATAGCATCATCTCCAACAAACTTAATACCCTCCCTCAACATAGCCCCACAAACCTTGGCACGATTAAGATTTACCTCTAAACGTTTAGCCTCCAACATAAACTCCTGTGTCTTTCTATGAGCCTGTGCAGCCTTCAAACACTCTTGATTAAAACTTTTACCTAAAGGAATTTGAAAACTTAAAGTCGCTCCATAAGATAAGTTATGGTTCGTCTGATCTATTCTTTCCTGTTCTGCGACATACAAAATACTCCCAGGGTTAAGCAACTGACCTGTATCACTATCCGTTGTAGTGTCATATATATTGGTTCGTGATTTATTAATTCGGGGAGTATCGAACCCTTCTCCTTTAGTAATAAAAGGAGTGAAAGCCAATGTTGGTAACTGACATTGTATTCCGTTTGAAAATCTATGAGTTGGAAAGTTTCCATTTATCGTTTGATACCCATTATTTATTACCGTTCCAGAAGATTGAGAGGAGGGCGAGCTTATTGTTGTACTGGCATATGTAGGACTTGAAAATAATAAAGCTACTGAAATAGCGTGACAGAATCTTGCACAGTTTCTATTGTTTGATTTCTGGTTATAACTGACACTGCGTCTAAACCTGGTGCTAAAAAGTTTTCCATTATTGAGAAGTCTGAAGAATTTGGAACCATTTCCCATTGAGGTTTGGTTGGTAGATCTGGTGTTACCCATTGAAAACTAACTTTACCTGTACTTTGACTTGTTGTATATGTTGCATCAGGTGAGATGACAGAACCATCTTTAACTTGGATATTTGTACCAGAAACACTGTAGCTATAGCCTGTCCTATAGTTTTCAGTGACGATAGTTTCGTTAATTGTACTGATACTTTTACTTGTTGATTGCATCTGGTTAGCAGCAAATCTAGGAGTTGTAGCTTTTGCATCTGAACTATAAAAAGCGATAAACAAAAGCAATAACCATCTCATCAATCCAAGCCAAGAGTAATACTGGTTTGAAGAGTAGCTGTTGTACCAGCACCCATATCAGCCAAGTTAACAGTGAACGCACCACCACTATCCATTGTGATTGCTACAGAACCAGGATCTCCACCTGCAATTACTGTGTTCTTACCAAGTAAAGGAAGAGAAGGAACAGCACCGTTAGTTACTGTGGCAGATAGTAAACTTGGAACTGCATCTGCTGAAATATAGGATTCTGATACAGAGAACGCATCACCAGCAGTAGTAATTGAAAAAGAAGTGTCTGCTGAAACTACTGGAACACCATTAGATATACCATTGCTACTAAGATTTAGAGATCCTATTCCACCTGCTGTGCCGTCATTTGG
>MDTG01087863.1_pt1 | contig 13820 bp, 9 predicted proteins | sample 811421 | NCBI WGS metagenome assembly MDTG01 (sample SAMN05326645, study PRJNA326480) | marine metagenome | isolation source: seawater | place: Pacific Ocean: South East | collected 2011 | reverse complement strand
TACCCGCATCCTGCTCGTACATCCTGCGGAAGACGATGATCAGTGCCGGGGCCTCTTCAATGAAGGGCTTGACATGGTCGGTTCCGAGGGGCTCCAAATCGTCGAGCCACTGCTGCGACATCCGACCGTGATAGCTCTTGTATTCCTCTTCTTCTGCGGCTTGGCGAATGCGCTTCCGCAATGTGGAATCTGTCACCAGGCAAAATGACCACGGCTGTTTATGGGCCCCACTTGGTGCTGTGCCTGCAATGTGAATCGCCTGCTGGAGGACATCCAAGGGAACCGGATCAGGGCTGAAGTGGCGCACGCTGCGACGCCCGTCTAGGTGGACATGGAGTGCATCCAATCGGGCCCGCATCTCCTCCGCAGACAGGCGGGGCAAGCGATACGGCACGTGTTCCCCGGCCTGACTCATCCGCCGCGCAATCGGGCGCGGATGTCGCGCATGAGGTCCGAGGCATAGACGAATTCGTCCAGCGACGCCACCCCGCTGTCGAGGATGCCCTTCCGGTCCCCGTGCCACGCCACGCGGCCCTGGTGCAGGAAATGGATGTTGTCCCCGATTTCGATCACGCTGTTCATGTCGTGGGAAATGACCACGGTTGTGGTGCCGTATTCCTTGGTCAGATCCTGGATCAGGTTGTCAATGACGATGGCCGTCTGGGGATCCAACCCGGAGTTGGGCTCATCGCAGAAGAGGTACTGCGGACGACCCACGATCGCCCGGGCAAGGGCGACCCGCTTCTGCATGCCGCCGGAAACCTCCGCCGGAAAACGGTTCTCCGCGCCACCCAACTCCACGCGCTGCAAGCATTCCATGGCGCGCGCTCTTCGTTCCTCGGCCGACATTTCGGAGAACATCCTCAGCGGGAATTCCACGTTATCAAGCACCGTCATGCTGTCGAACAAGGCCCCGCCCTGAAAGAGCATGCCGATCTCCCGGCGCACCGACTCGCGCCCTTTCCGGTCCAATCCGGAGAATTCGGTGTCGCCATAGTGTACGGCGCCTTCATCCACCTCGAGCAAACCCACGATGCACTTGGTGAGCACCGATTTGCCCGAGCCGCTGCGGCCGATGATGAAATTCACCTGGCCCGGCTGAAAGTCGGCATCGACGCCATGCAGCACGGCCTTCTCGCCAAACGATTTGCATACCCCTCGGACCCGGATCATGTGAGGAGCAATTGCGTGATGACGAGGTTGGCGACCATGACAATCACGACGCTGTAGACCACCGCCTTAGTGCTGGAACGGCCAACCTCGCGTGCACCACCGGAGGTGTGGTAGCCCTGGTAAGCGCTAACGCTGGTGATGATTAAGGCGAAAATGCAGGTCTTGATGAGGGCGTAGGCCACATCGAAGGCGCGGAAGTCGACCTGGATGCCATACTTGAAATCGGCGAAAGTGCTGAGCGCAGCGAAGTCGCAGATGAAGGCCCCTGCACCGATGCCCAACACCATCGAGATGATGACGAGAAAGGGGAAAATGAGCAGCCCGGCGAGCAACTTGGGCAGAACAAGGTGCGATATGCTCCGGACCCCCATCACCTCGAGCGCATCGATCTGCTCGGTGACCTGCATCGTGCCGATTTGAGAAGCGATGTTGGAGCCCACCTTGCCCGACAGGATGACGGGAATGATGGTCGGCGCAAATTCTAGGATCATCGTCTGCCGAACCGTGAAGCCAATGGTGTACGCGGGAATCCAACCGCTAACCTGGTGGGCAGTCTGGATGGCGATGACCGCCCCCATGAACAGGCTCAGCAGGGCCACGATGCCCACGCTCTGCACACCGATGGCCTCGAGTTCCACCAATGTGGCTTGGGCGAACACCCTCCCTTTCTGCGGACGGCGCAAAGCCTCACCGAGAAAACTGAAGTAGCGGCCGATGTGGAAGAGGATGCCCATGCGGTGCGAACGAAGGTACGGACCTGCCCGGTCGATGATGAGGGTCGCCTTCCCGGCGGGCGTCCGTCCGCTTTTCCAGCCGTTCCCAGGCCCACTTGCACATCATCAGTCGGCGGCAAAGACCCCCCGATCGAGCCGGCAAACCGCAAGTCAGATGCCGTTCGCGCTCACATACAGCAGCGACATGTTCACCGCCGCATCTCCTGCCCGCGCGGTGCGCTGCATTGGAAGAAGTCCGATCAAACCAAGGGCTCTCCCTTCTCGGTCTTGAGCCGGGCCACCATCTGCTTGACCCACTGCTCTTCATGGCGCGGACAAATCAGCAAGGCATCCGGTGTGTCCACCACAATGAAATCCTCCAACCCTTTGGCCACCACGAGCTTTTTGCCTTCCGCGGCCACCATCAATCCCTTGGACCCTTCCTGCATCAGCGTGGCCCCGGTGATGGCATGGCCTTCTCCGTCCTTGTCCAGCTTCTCATACAAGGAGCCCCATGTTCCGAGGTCGCTCCAGCCGTATTCGCCGAGGACCACCCCCACATTCGGAGCAGTTTCCATGATGCCGTAGTCAATGCTGATGTTCTCGGCGGCACCGTAAATGGCGAGGATCGCGTCTGCCTCACGGTCTGTGCCAAAGTCCGCCTTGCGTTCCTCGAACAACGTGTGCAAATCGGGGAGTTGCGCTTCGAAGCGGTCCAAGATGGTCTGAACAGACCACACGAAAATGCCCGCATTCCAACAGAAGTCGCCAGAAGCAATGAATTGCTCTGCCAATTCCAGGTGAGGCTTTTCGGTAAAGGTTTTGACCTGCCGCATCCGCTCGTCCTCTGCGCCCGGCAAATCTTCGAACTGGATGTACCCATAGCCGGTATCGGGCCGGGTCGGGGTAATGCCCAACGTCAGCAGCTGGTTGGACTCCGACGCGCGCTGGACGGCCACCTCGAGCACGTCAAGGAACCCGGCCTCGTCTTCGATTAGGTGGTCTGCCGGAGCGACCACCATGGTCGCCGACGCATCCTGGGCGGCAATGCGGTGGGCCGCATAAGCGAGGCATGGCGCTGTATTGCGCATGAAGGGCTCACACAGGATTTGGTCCTCCGGAATGCCCGGAAGCTGCTCAAGGATGTCCGCCTTGTAACGGGCGTTGGTGACGATGTACGTGCGGTCCAGGGGAATCCGGGGAGACAGTCGGTCCGCCGTCATCTGGATGAGCGACCGCCCCCGGTCGAGAATGTCGAGAAATTGCTTCGGCCGTGCCGAACGGCTCATCGGCCAGAAGCGGGACCCGACGCCGCCGGCCATGATGACGGCGTAGGTGTGGTCGTGTTGGGCCATGGCGCAGTGAAGTTGAGCGGAATTTGCCGCGAAGATACCCCGCGGTTTGCCGGTGCCTCCATCGAGAACGAGGGGCACGTCTTGCACTTGGGCTTGCGCTTCCGCTTCGGACGGTGCACGTGGCGGTTCGGAGTGCACTCCAAGGCCAGTAAGGCCAAAGCGACCATGCCCAAGACCACAATCGGACGCCGACCTAGGCCGGTCATCGCTTCCCGGTCATGTTGCCCGGTACCACCCATTGGTCGTACTCGGCTTCGGTCAGGTAACCCAGGGCCAGAGCTGCGCTCTTCAGTGTGGTGCCTTCCGCATGTGCCTTCTGAGCAATCTCCGCGGCTTTGTAGTAACCAATGTGAGGGTTCAATGCGGTCACGAGCATCAGGCTGTCTCCCACGAGCTGGTCGATGCGGGCCCGGTTCGGCTGGATGCCTTCCACACAGCGCTCCGCGAATGAGGCGCACGCCTCGCCGAGCAGGCGAGCGGACTCCAGGATGTTGCGCGCCATCATCGGCTTGAAGACGTTGAGCTCGAAATGGCCCTGCGTCCCCCCAACGGTCACGGCGACGTCGTTGCCCATCACCTGGGCGCAGACCATGGTCAACGCCTCGGCCTGCGTGGGGTTGACCTTGCCGGGCATGATGCTGGACCCCGGCTCGTTGGCGGGCAAGCTGAGCTCGCCGATGCCACTGCGCGGTCCGCTGCCCATCATTCGGATGTCGTGGGCAATCTTGTTGCAACTGACAGCGAGCTGCTTCAAGGCTCCGTGGGCTTCGACCACCGCATCGTGGGCGGCCAAGGCTTCGAATTTGTTGGGAGCGGTGATGAAAGGGTGACCGGTGGACTCGGCCATGTTGGCGGCCACGGCTTCTGCATACCCTTCCGGGGTGTTGAGGCCCGTACCGACGGCCGTGCCGCCCAAAGCCAACTCGGCAAGATGGCCCAGCGTGGCGCGCAATGCGCGTAAGCCGTGGTTCAATTGAGCGACATACCCGCCGAATTCCTGGCCCAAGGTCAATGGGGTGGCATCCATCAGGTGGGTCCGGCCAATCTTGACCACTTCCGACATGTCCTCGGCCTTGGCGGCGAGGGCGTCCCGGAGGCGTTCGACCCCCGGGATGGTGGTCCGCACAATGCGGTCATACGCCGCGATGTGCATGGCCGTTGGGAAGGTGTCGTTGGAACTCTGCGACTTGTTGGCGTCGTCGTTGGGGTGAACCGGACGTTCGCCTTCACCGAGCACACCACCGGCGAGCACATGGGCCCGGTTGGCGATGACTTCGTTGACGTTCATGTTAGATTGAGTCCCGGAACCAGTCTGCCACACCACGAGGGGGAAGCAGAGGTCGAGGTCCCCGGCGATGATTTCCTCGCAAACGCGGACAATCAGGTCCCGCTTGGCTTCGGTCAGCACCCCTGCGGCACAATTGGCCTTGGCGGCGGCCATCTTGAGGTGGCCGAAGGCGTGGACCACCTCGATGGGCATGCTGCCCACCGGGCCGATTGGAAAGTTGTGGCGGCTGCGCTCCGTTTGGGCGCCCCAATACTGGTCGGCAGGTACGGCGACTTCGCCGAGCGTATCCTTTTCAATCCGGGTCTTCATGGAATGTGGATTCGAAATCAAGCTTGTTCTGCGGCGCGGGTGGCGGCGGCATGCATGAGGTTGGCCTTGAGCATGGCCTCGATATCGCCGTTGAGGACGGCATCGCTGTTGGATGTCTCGTAGCTCGAACGCAGGTCCTTGACCATTTTGTACGGCTGGAGCACGTATGAGCGGATTTGGGAGCCCCACTCGATTTTCTTTTTGCCTGCCTCGATTTCAGCACGGGCCTCGTTGCGCTTGGCCATCTCCATCTCATAGAGCTGGGATTTCAAGAGCTGAATGGCCTTTTCCTTGTTGCCGAGCTGCGAGCGGGTCTCGGTGTTGTCGATGATGATGCCGGTGGGCTTGTGGCGCAGGCGCACTCCGGTTTCCACCTTGTTTACGTTCTGGCCACCTGCACCCCCGGAGCGGAACGTGTCCCAAGTGATGTCGGCCGGATTCACCTCGATTTCTATGCTGTCGTCCACGAGCGGGTAGACGTAGACCGAGACGAAGGAGGTGTGGCGGCGGGCTTGCGAATCGTAGGGGCTAATCCGAACCAGTCGGTGCACCCCGTTTTCGCCTTTGAGCATGCCAAAGGCATAGTCGCCATCCACCTCCATGGTGATCTGCTTGATGCCGGCCACGTCCCCGTCCTGACGGTCAATTTCCTTGACCTTAAAGCCCGCCTTGTCCGCATACATGGTGTACATGCGGAGCAGCATGCCGGCCCAGTCGCAGGACTCCGTACCGCCCGCACCCGCAGTGATCTGCACCACAGCATTGAGACCATCGGCCTCGTCGGACAGCATCTGTTTGAATTCCAGCGCTTCGATAATCTCGATCAAATCGGCGTGTTGGGCTTCGACCTCCTCTTCGGTGCTTTCCCCTTCCTTGAAGAAGTCGAACAGCACCTGAAGGTCCTCCACGCCCGTCTCGGCCTTCTCGAATTCGTCCACCCATGCCTTTTTGCCGCGCATCCGGCGCATGACCTTTTCGGCCTCCTTGGCGTCGTTCCAGAATTCCGGGTCTTGCGTCAGCTTCTCGTCCTCCTGGATGTCGATGCGCTTCTGCTCGATGGCGAGGTATCCGCGCAGGGCCTCGATGCGGTCTCGGGCGGTTTGGATCTGATCGGCATTCAGCATGGGCACCAAAGTTAGTCGGCCTCGGTTGCCTCTGCGGCCCGAAGCGCGCAATCCATAGAAAAGCCCTTGCGCGACAAAGCAGCAATGGCCTTATGGCGGGGAGCATCCGGGCGAAGCCGCCTCCAACTTTGAGCAGCACGCAATGCTGCCGCGTCTACGGCCTCTTTCCCCTGTTCCGCCAACGCCTGGCGGACTTGATCTCCGGAGATCCGGTGCACTTGGGTCAGCGCAGACATAATCTTGGCCGGACCCCAATTCCGGAACTCAAGGTGGTCGTGGACAAAAGCTTTGGCAAAGCGCTTCGGGTTGACATAGTCTTCCTCCTGAAGCGCAGCGATCCAACGGTCCGATTGGTCGCCTGCGCCCCAGTCGTGGAGCTTCTTGCGCACTTGCTCTGGAGAGCGCTCGGCCCGCGCGCACCAGTTTCGTATCTTCGAGGAGACGTCTAAATCACTGCCCACCGCGACGAAGCTACAGCGGCTGTCGCGCATCCCATTGCCATCCGCAAACCATCGGGAACGCCCGGTGCTCCAAAAACTGCCCCTGCCATGAAAGCCGAGATCAACCAACGCATCGCTGCGCTGCTGGAAAACCCGGAAATCGAATCCGTCCGCGTCGAAGTGCGCACCGCATTCGAAGTCTATCGAGACGCCCGTGAAAAGGATGTTACCGCTCAGCGAGACGCTTTCGACAAGGAAGAGCACCCCGCGCCAGAACCTGGCGAAGACCCCATCCGATTTGCTTACACGCCAGATGCCGAAGACGAGCGCAACGACGCCATGTACAAGGCGTTTCGGGATCGGGAAAAGGCATGGCGTGAGAAGGTGGCCGCCGAGCAGCGCGCCAACCTCGACCAAAAACAAGCCATCCTCGAGAAGCTCCAGGCACTCGTCGCCAATGAAGAGCACATCGGCAAGATGTTCGACGCCTTCAACGCGTTGACCGAGGAGTGGAATGCCGTTGGCAACGTGCCCGGTGACCAGTACCGCGAAGTGCACGACACCTGGCACCGCCTCCGAGACGAATTCTTCTACAACGTCAACATCTACAAGCAACTCCAGGAGCACGATCTCAACGTCAACCTCAAAAAGAAGGAGGAGCTCATCGCCCAAGCCGCGCAACTCGAGGCCGTCCCGGACCTAAAGGAAAAGGAGATGCTCGCCCGCAGCTACATGAAGGCCTGGTTCGACGTGGGCCCCAGCCCACGCGAGACCTACCAGGAGCTTGCCGACACTTTCTTCGGACACACCCGCGCCGCACTGGATGCCGTGAAGGCACACTACGACGGCATTCGGGAAGGGTTCCAGAAAAACCTGGAGGCCAAGCAAGCCTTGGTCGAGGAAGTCCGCTCACTGCTCGAGGAAGAGGTGAAGGAGGCAGCCGCTTGGCCCGCCCAGGCCGAGAAGGTCAAGGACGTGCAAAAGCGGTGGAAGATGGTTGGCTTTGCCGGCAGGAAGGACGACCAGGAGGTGTGGGAGCAGTTCCGCGGCCTCTGCGACCTGTTCTTCCAAAAGCGAGACGCTGCCTTTGCTGATGTCCGCGCTGCACAAGGCAAGATCAAGGAGCGCAAGCAGGCCATTGCCGAAGAAGCAGCGGCCTTGGCTGAAAGCCAAGATTGGAAAGTCACCTCTGACAAGCTCATCGCCCTCCAGAAGGAGTGGAAAGAATTGGGGTCGGCCGGACCCCGCGATGAAAACAAACTCTGGCGGAAGTTCCGCGGTGCCTGTGACCAATTCTTCACGGCACGCAAGGCCATCTACGCCGACCGGGACAAGGAGCACAAGGCCAACCTCAAAAAGAAAGAAGCCCTCATCTCCGAGATCGAAGCCCACGAACTCACCGGCAACCATGGGGAAGACCTCCAAGCCCTCAAGGCCTATTCCACCCGGTGGGCAGAGAGTGGCCACGTACCACGCCGGGTCTTCGAGCAGATTGTCGACCGCTACCGGGCGGCCATGGACGCCAAGTACGACGCCTTAGGAGCCAAACGGAGTGAACGTTCCGTCGAAGCCTACAAGAGCCGTGTGGAGAGCATGGTCAGAGGCGAAGGGGCCGAGCACATGGCCCGCAAGGAGGAGCGCATGATGCGCGAAAAGATGGACCGGTTGCGCAAGCGGGTGGCCCAATACGAAAACAACATGGGCATCTTCACCGGAAAGGGAGCCGCCTCCATCATGGCCGACCTCCAAAAGAAAATCGAGTCCGATAAACGGGAAATGGACGAAATCCGGAAGAAGCTCAAGATGTTGCGCGAGGCGCGCCAAGCGAATTCGGAGGGCTGAGGCTCAGATTTGCGGGAGCCACATCACCATCGAGGGCTGTGGCCTTCTGATGCAATTCCCGCAGCTGCGCTGGCAGGGTGAACCGGTCGTGCTGTTTGTTCAGGAAGCCCATGACCCGGAAAGCCGACGACGCCTTCCGAAGTTCTTCCACGCCATATCCGGAGAAGAACACCACCGGATGTGGCAGATTCAGCGATCGCATCAGATGCAGGAATTCCACCCCATCGATGGTGGGCATGACGGAATCCAGCAGAATGAGGTCGATGGGCTGCGTGGACAGGATGCTGACCGCCTCCAGCGCATCTGTGGTCGTTTCCGTGTAGATGCCCTCCTTGAGCAATTGCAGCTGGGTCAGCGTCAGCGCCATTTCATCGTCGTCGACGTAAAGGATGCGCAGGGGTGCAGCGGTGTCGGTCATGGAACCTTGAAGTTGCGCAGGCTTTCATCCCTGTCACCTAAGACAAAGGACTTCAGACTGTGTGGGAATCCTCCGGGGCCATCACCAGGGCGGGCTCCCCGATGCGGTTCGAGAAAACCGGCATGGGAATGGCTTCGCTCTTCCATCCGATTGCATCCAGATGGTCCAGCAACCGGGGCAGCAACCCCTCGAGACGCGACCCCGCCTTTTCACTGTCGTGCATGACCACGATGGAGCCGGGACGGAGGGCTTGGACGGTGGCCTCCAAACACCCCTCTGCTGTGCGGCGGCGGTCGAAATCCCCAGTGAGCACATCCCACATCACGATGCGGTCGCGGCATCCGATGGCCCGGGCCTGTGCCTTCGTGAGCCGGCCATAGGGCGGTCGGAACAGGCCTGATTTGGTCAAGGCGTCGCACGCCAGATGGCTGCGCAAATACGCGAAGGTCCCGGTGGTCCAACCTGAATCGTGGTGCATAGTGTGGTTGCCCCAGGCGTGCCCCTCCCCGCGGATGCGATCAAAGAGGTCCGAATGCCGGCGAATGTTGTCCCCGACGCAAAAGAAGGTGGCCTTCTGGCCGTGCTGCTCGAGCAGGTCTAGAACAAACGGGGTCCACTGCGGATGGGGGCCGTCATCAAAGGTCAAGTGCACATCCGGGCCACTCCCCCGCCACAGGAAATCCGGAAAAAGCGGGGGGACCGCCCGGGGGATGCGCGTGCTGTACACGCAGCGAAGTTCGGACGCAACACACACATCATACGGCGACGAAATCAGAGGCCCGCATGCGGGGTATCTTCGCGGCTCATCGCGCAGGGCAATGGAATACGACTTCAAGGCCATCGAGGCCAAGTGGCGGGAAACGTGGAAGCAACAGGGCACCTACCGTGCAGAAGAGGTGGAGGGCAAGCCCAAGTACTACGTATTGGACATGTTTCCCTACCCCAGCGGAGCCGGCCTGCATGTGGGTCACCCGCTGGGCTACATCGCGTCCGACGTCATCGCTCGGTACAAGCGCCAGTGCGGATTCAATGTCCTGCACCCGCAGGGTTATGACAGCTTCGGCCTGCCCGCCGAGCAGTACGCCATTCAAACGGGCCAGCATCCGGCCATCACCACGGAACGCAACATCGAGCGCTACCGCGGTCAGCTCGACCTCCTCGGTTTCAGCTACGATTGGAGTCGGGAAGTGCGCACCAGCAACCCCGAATATTACCGATGGACGCAGTGGATTTTTGCCCGCCTCTTCGAACACGGGTATGACTACGAGGCGGGCAAGGCCCGTTCCATTCAGGCCCTTACCGAGGTCTTCGCGGCGTCGGGCAATGCCAACTTGAATTGGTCGGTCGGAGAGGACACCCTCCAAGAAGCCGGTTGCACTACTTGGGGCGAGGAATTTGACGGGACGTTCTCGGCAGGTCAGTGGAACGGGCTCGATGCGGCCGGCCGCAATGGCATCCTCATGGCCTATCGCCTCGCCTACCTCGCCGACAGCGAAGTCAACTGGTGCCCGGCCCTCGGCACGGTCCTCGCCAACGATGAAGTGGTGGGCGGCCTCAGTGAGCGGGGCGGCCATCCGGTGGTGCGCAAGAAGATGCGCCAGTGGATGATGCGCATCACGGCTTACGCGGATCGGCTGCTCGAAGAGCTCCACACCATCGATTGGTCCGACAGCATCAAGGAAGTCCAGCGCAACTGGATCGGCAAGAGCACGGGTGCCCAGCTCCGTTTCGCCATCCAAGACCATCCTGACCACCACATCGAGGTCTTCTCCACCCGACCGGACACCCTGCACGGGGCCAACTTCCTCGTGCTCGCCCCGGAGCACGACCTCGTCGACGCCATCACGACCGACGGTCAGCGCGCCGCCGTGTCCGCTTACCAACAGGAGACTGCAGCCCGCAGCGAGCGGGAGCGGATGGCCGGCGACCGCGGTGTAACCGGGTGCTTCACCGGTGCCCATGCGGTGCACCCCCTAACCGGGAAGGCGATGCCGATCTGGATCGCCGACTACGTGCTGGCAGGCTACGGAACGGGCGCCGTCATGGCCGTACCGGCTGGCGACCAGCGCGACTGGGAATTTGCCAAGGCGTTTGACCTCCCGATTCCACCCATTTTCGAAGGGCACGACATCGAGACCGGCGCCCAGGCCGACAAACAGGCCGTCCTCTGCAACAGCGGGGACTGGAACGGCCTGACCTGCAATGAAGCCCTGCCGCGCGCCATCGCCGAAACCGAGGCGGCCGGCTTTGCGAAGCCCCGCGTCAATTTCCGCCTTCGCGATGCGGTCTTCAGCCGCCAGCGCTACTGGGGTGAGCCCTTCCCCATCTGCTACGTCGACGGAATTCCACAACTGATCGAGGACGAGCAGGTCTTGTTGCCCGACGTCGACGCCTACCTGCCGACCGAGGACGGCGATCCGCCGCTCGCCCGAGCCGAGGAGTGGAACGTCAACCGGGGCGACCGCATGGAGTACAACACCATGCCCGGCTGGGCCGGATCGAGCTGGTACTTCTTGCGTTATATGGATCCACACAATTCGGACGCCTTCTGCGACCGGTCTAAGAGCGACTACTGGGGCCAAGTCGATCTCTATGTGGGCGGGGCGGAGCACGGAACGGGCCACCTGCTGTACAGCCGCTTCTGGACGAAGTTCCTCTTCGACCTCGACCTCATTGGGTTCGACGAGCCCTTCGCCAAGATGATCAACCAGGGCATGATCCTGGGGCGAAGCAACTTTGTTTACCGCATCGAGGGGACCAACCGCTTTGTCACCTTCGAGCAACGCAAGGAACACCGGACCCAGCGCTTGCACGTGGACATCAGCCTTGTGCGCAACGATGTCCTCGACCTTGACGGCTTCAAGTCCTGGCGACCCGAATTCGCCGACGCGGAATTCGTGCTCAACGAGGCCGGTGAATACCGCTGCGGCAACGAGGTCGAGAAGATGTCCAAGTCCAAGTTCAACGTGGAGAACCCGGACGACTTGGTGGAGCGCTATGGCGCTGACACCCTCCGCTGCTACGAGATGTTCCTCGGGCCGCTCGAACAGGCCAAGCCATGGGACACTCAGGGCATCAATGGCGTGCATGGCTTCCTGCGCAAGCTGACCCGCCTTTTCCGCGATGCCGACGGCAGCGCCCTGATTACGGACAATGCCCCGTCTGCCGAAGCCGAGCGGGCCCTCCACAAAACCATCAAAAAGGTCACGGAGGATCTGAACCGCCTGAGCTGGAACACTGTGGTCAGCGCCCTGATGATCGGAGTCAATGAGCTGACCGAACTCGGTGCTCACGAGCGCACCGTACTCCAGCCTTTGTCCGCATTGTTGGCTCCCTACGCCCCACACCTTGCTGAAGAGCTGTGGGAGGCTTGTGGTGGGGATGGCTCCGTGGTGGACGCCGCCTGGCCGAAGTGGGATGCCGAGAAACTGGTCGAGTCCGAAGTGACTTACCCCGTCCAGTTCAACGGCAAGGTCCGGTTCCAGTTCTCCGTGGCCGCCGATGCCGCCCCTGCGGATGTGGAGGCGGCCGTGCTGGCCGATGAACGCACAGACAAGCACTTGCAAGGGCGGACCCCGAAGAAGGTGATCGTGGTCCCCGGCCGCATCATCAACATCGTCGGCTGAGGCCGTTTCTACATCCAGGAAAGGGGGCTGAATGCCCCTTTTTTTGTTCCACGAAACTCGATATTATGTCGACCAAACTCCTTGTATTTGCCATTAGTCTAGTTTTTTTGCATATTTGTAGGGATTATCCTCGATGCTACTAACCTCTGGCACCATGAACCTCTTTCGCTTTGTCCTGGGCTTGACCCTGGCCATCACCACCCAGCTTGCTTTCGCAGCGCCTTTCCTTTCCGCTCCTGCACCCGAGGGCTACGACGTTTCAGTCGAAGTCGTCTCGGAGAACATCGGGCCTCTGGTGGGCGCCCTCGGAGTGACGGACCTCACAGGCTACAACTGCACCCGTCTCTACGTTGAGATGAACAATGCCGATGACTTCATGTCTTCGGTGTCAGGTGATGCCATCAACCCCACCCTCATCAACACCACGACCAGCTTCTACCACGCTTTGCTCGGCGGTGGAACCCCGAATGGCATCAACAGTTTGTTGTTTGGCGTATACCCCGACTTGGCCTACGACAGTTGGGTCACGATTGGACTGGAAGGTGTTCCGAATGTGGTGGCGGGCGAGGCGAGCATCAGCACCGTCCAAGCCACGGACAACCCCTGGCTGACCAACTTCGATCCGGGTGCCGGAATGCCGGGCGGCAACATTGCCATCGACGACATCATCGGAGGCGCTTGGTATGCCCTCAACGGCGACGCCAACGGTGTGGCTGGAGACGACCTCCGCGTCCTCATCGGCCAGTTCACCACCACGGGTGACATCAGTGGTCAGGTGTACTGTCAGGTCTTCATCAACGGAAACGGACAGGACGAGTTCCGGGACACCTTCGTTTTCGGTCCGACGACCGACATCGAAGGATGTACGGACATCACCGCTTGCAACTACAACGAAGAAGCCACCATCGATGATGGCTCTTGTGCGTTTGCAGACGAGGGATATGACTGCGACGGAAACTGCCTTGCGGATGCCGACGAGGACGGCATCTGTGACCCGTTTGAGGTGGCGGGATGTACCGACATCACCGCGTGCAACTACGAGGCTTCCGCGACCGACGACAACGGTTCCTGCACCTATGCTGACCCCGGTTTGGACTGCAGCGGAAACTGCTTGGCGGATGCCGACGGCGATGGCATCTGTGATGCAGACGAAGTACCAGGCTGTACCGATACAAGCGCCTGCAACTTCGATGCCGCTGCCACGGATGACGATGCTTCCTGCGACTACACCTCTTGTGCCGGTTGTGTGGACATGACGGCCTGCAACTACGACGATTCCGCAACGGTAGACGATGGATCCTGCACCTACGCCGACAGTGGCTATGACTGCGCTGGAAACTGCTTGGCGGATGCCGACGGCGATGGAATCTGTGATGCAGACGAAGTACCAGGCTGTACCGACGCGACCGCTTGCAACTACGACGACTCCGCAACGGATGACAACGGTTCCTGTACCTACGCCGATCCGGGATTGGACTGCGACGGGAACTGCTTGGCGGATGCCGACGGAGATGGAATCTGTGATGGAAACG
>MDTG01095328.1_pt1 | contig 13821 bp, 9 predicted proteins | sample 811421 | NCBI WGS metagenome assembly MDTG01 (sample SAMN05326645, study PRJNA326480) | marine metagenome | isolation source: seawater | place: Pacific Ocean: South East | collected 2011 | reverse complement strand
GCCGGGCAGCCGGGCAGCCGGGCAGCCGGGCAGCCGGGCAGCCGGGCAGCCGGGCAGCCGGGCAGCCGGGCAGCCGGGCAGGCACCAGCCTGAACGAGATTGCGCCAGCTTTTTACAGATTGATCCTGCCGTAATTCCGGCGCCCGGCCTGCCGGTCGATCCATCCGGATCCTGGCGCATCCCGCCTGATCCCGCCCGATCCCGACAGATCCGGCCGGATGCAGCGGGTAGAAGATGGTTGTTGCCTGCGTCAGCTCTTTCCTGATTGCGCAATATTTTTCTGGCAGGAACTGGACTATGCGGCGGCGAAAGCGGCGTGCCGGGGCCAACTCGCCGGCGGCACCGGCTGCCGAGACGTGGTAGTCTGGCCGCGGACACACCACCGCCAGCAGATGGGGGCGGCCACCCCCGGCCGCCCGGAGACGCATGAAGCGACCGACCAAACGGACGGATACCCAGATCGACCTGTTCGTCGCACTGCCGGGCACCATCCCGACCTACGACCAGCAGGACACGATGGAGCTGCCCTTCTTCTCGCTGGCCAAGCCGACGCCGACCTCGCGCCGGTCTTCGATCGACTACCGGGCGACGGACGGCAATACCGAGATCCATATCAACGTCACCGCGCCCGAGAGCATCGGCGTCGCCACGATCTGGGATGCCGACATCCTGATCTGGGCCGCCAGCCAGCTGCGCGCGGCGCTGGACCGGGGCGAGCCGACCTCTCCGACCATCCGGGTCTCGCTGTACGAATTGCTGCGCGGCATCGGCCGGCCGACCGGCGGCGACGAATACCGCCGCATCCTGAAGGCGCTGGAACGGCTGAACGCCACCTTCATCCGCACCAATGTCCGCAGCGGCCGCCGCCGCGACCCCAAGGGCTTCCACTGGCTGGAAAGCTATTCGGCCCCGCTGGACGAAAACGGCCGCTCGCTCGGCATCGAATTCACCATCGCCGACTGGCTGTACAAGGGCATCGTGACCGACCGGCTGGTGCTGAGCATCGACCGGTCGTATTTCCAGCTGTCGGGCGGCATCGAACGCTGGCTTTATCGCCTGATCCGGCGCTATTCCACCGCCAACACTCAGGGCTATGTGCTGCCGCTGCGCTTCCTGCACGAGACCAGCGGCACAACCCAGCGCTATGCCGATTTCGCCAAGGAACTGCGCCGCACCATCGCCCGCCAGCGCCTGCCCGGCTATTGGCTGGATCTGCGCACGCAGGAAGGCGTGGGCGAGGTGCTGTACTTCGTGGCGCGCGAACACCTGGCCCCGGCCCTGCCGGCGCCCGAGGTGGAGGCGAACGGCCGCAAGCGCCGCAAGGCACCGGCACCGGCGCCCGAAACCGCCACCGACGCGCTGATGGAAACCACGGTCGAAATTCTGCAACCGCCGGCCAGATCCCGGCGCAAGGCCGCCGCATCGGCAGATCACGCCGCCAACGCCGCGGCGGGCGAGGGGCCCAAGCCCCGAACCCGACGCAAGACCGCGGCCGCACCGGCCGATGCGCCGCCCGCAGGGGCCGAAACCCCGACAGACCGGCCGCTGACCGCCGATCTGCTCGACCAGGCGGTTCAGGCCGCGGCGAAACCCGCCCGCAAGCCGCGCACTGCGGGCCGCGCCACCGCCAGTGCCGGGGCAACCGCCCCGAAAAAACCCGCCGCAGCGCGCAAACCGCGCGCAGCCGCCGCCGCGAAGGGGGCGAAACCCCGATAGGGCAGGGGACGCGCCGGCCGGCGCCATGACGGCAGGGATGACGGCATAAGCCCTTGATCATCAAGACAAGATGGCGCGCCCCGGCCGCTGTTGCGGCCGGGGCGCCGATGCGACATGACGGCACGGCATGACACGAGGCCCCCGCGCGGCATGACACCCTGACGGTACGACGCCCCGGCGGCACGGCACGCCTGCGGATAGCGCAACCGGCACAACCCTTTGAACCATAGGCAGCTTCCGGCCACTACCCCTGCGCCGGGGGGCGAAACCCCGATAGGGCGGCGCCCGCCGCCACGACCCCCGCGCGCAGGGCAGAATGAGGAGACGACCCCCATACGCAGCCGCGGACGGCCGAAATGATGGTCGCCAGGGGCCGAAACCCCGATAGCACGCGCGCCGGAACCGGCTTTCGGGGGCCGAAACCCCGAGAGTCCGGGCCAGGGCAGGGCGGTTCACGGGGGCCGAAACCCCGGCAATTCCGCCAGTTCGGGGGGCAAAACCCCGTGTCATGGCCGCACGAGGGCCACAACCATGCCCCCGGGCCCATGTCGGCAGCCGATCCGCCGGCCGGGCACCGGGCGGGCGAAACCTCTCTGTTGCCGCATTTTTTTTGCCGGGGGCCGAAACCCCGACTCCGACAACACCGGCCCGCAGCCAACAGCCGCGCCGTGGAAAACCGGTCTGCCACAGGCCGATTCGGGGTTTCGGCCCCCGGGCGCCGCGGAGAGGCCAGACCGCCCCACCACGGCCCGGATTGCGGGAGTCCGGCAGGAATCCACGGCTCCCGCAGGGGGCAGCGCGCCGCGGCTCTCATACCTTTGCCATCAGAGGCCGAACATACCGGCAGCAGGGCGTTTCAAATGCAGCGAAGACTCCGGGGGCCGAAACCCCGATTCTCCTGGGGGCCGAAACCCCGATGATTATTTGCAGAAACCATGTATTGGGGGCTTGACAGACGCGGGAAGGCGTCCGGACTCGGCTTGACTCCAGGCTTTGGGGTGCGTTTCTCTTGTTTCTGACCGGAGTTGGGCCGGTTTTCTCATGCAGGCCGTTGTGCGTTCCGCGCCGGCCGCAGATCACGAAAGCCGATCACGCGTGCTGACCACAAACACGCATGCCGACCACAAAAGGGGAGATCCGCCGATCATGGCCCTGAAATGAGATAGTCCCGTTTACGAAGCCGCTTTGGGCGACACCGCAAACGGGACCGACCTCGACTGACAGACTGGCTTTCGCCGCCCTATCAGCACCGTGACAAGTCTGATTCTAGGCGGAATAGCTGCTGTTTTCAAGCGCCGACAAGGCGTTGACGGTTCTCCTTTGCCTGTCGTCCGGATGTGACACCGCGGATCACCAGATCCGGCCGGGAGTGTTTTGTCGTGTCCGACATCTTTGAACCGACCCGCCTCGGCTGGCTGCAAAGCGTGCAGCGCAGCCGGGAGACGGATGTTTACGGCCTGGCGCTGGCCGCCAGTCTGAGCGTGCTGGCAGGCAGCGACCATGTCGTGCGCGCCAGCCTGCGCGAGCTGGCCGAAACCGCCCGCATCAGCCCCAAAACCGCCGGCGACCGCCTGCAACGCCTGGCCGAAGACGGCCTTCTGACCCTGGTCGACACCGGGGCCACCGGCGGCCATCAGCCGCGGCGCTTCTATCGGCTCGCCATGACCGGCGTTGTTCCGGGCAGTCGGGGGCATGATGCCCGGGGGGCGGCGGCCATCCCCGCGGCCATGGCGGCGCCGAAGCCCACGGCACCGGCGGCAGACCCGGCGCCGATCGTCGATCCGATGATCCGGCTGGTCAGCCGCATCCAGCAGGCGGCCGCGGCCCCGGGCTGGAAACGGGTGAAGGCGGCCGCCGCGGTGGCCGCCGCGGTCGAGGCCGCCGGCCGCGCGGCGGTGGAAGATTTCGCCGATCAGCTGGGTGCCGGCCCGAAACGCCCGGCCTATGACATCGCCGTCGCCCTGTCGCAGCTGGCAGCGACCGCCACCGCACCGGCAGCCACCGGCGATGCCGGCCGACGCGACGACGACGCGCGGTACGAGACCGGAAGTGCCCCCGAGGACAGGCGATCCGAAGACGGGCGATCCGAAGACGGGCGATCCGAGGAGAGACGATTCGACGATGGGCAGACCCCGCCCCCTGCACCGCCGCTGCCCGCCGCCTATCGGGCCGAAGCCGAAAGCCTGGTGGTCCTGGCCGGGCTCGACCCCGCGCGCCGGCGCACGCTGGACGCGCTGGTGACCGCAAGCGGCCACCCGGCCCCCTGCTGGGGCCTGCGCGACATGACCGTCGCCGCCATCGGCCGGGCCCTGGCCGAGGCCGATCTCGGCCAGATCATCCTCCCCCCATCCGTCGCGGATCTCCGCCACGACCTGCGCCCCAGACCCGCCTGCCAGACCACCCTGGCGCCCATAGGACTCACCAGGAACAGGACTCTTCCTTCAAGACCATATCCGGACTCGGATTCGGAGCCAGGGTTGATGAGAATGGCAGGACGGCTTGCCGGCACCTCCGGTGGCGAAATGGTCGGACAGCGGGTCACGGGGTGAGGCCAGATCACCGGCCAGCAAGCGGAAAGGGCATGATGCAGCCTTCGCCCTCTCATCGTGCAGGTTCTTCAGGGACCGTGCCCGGCACCAGGGGCCCCCGCATCCGCAACCTGGGCCTCCAGGCCCTGGGCCTGGCCGGGGTTGCGGTGGCGGCGGTGGTGACGGCGCTGGTGCATGGCCATGTCACCCGCAGCAATCTGCACGATCTGCGCGAGCGGAGCCTGAACACGTTGCGGCTGACCGAGGCGACCCTGCGCGGGCAGTTGCTGCGCTTCGACCGGCTGCCGGGGCTGCTGGCCGATGAGCGGACGATCCGGGCGCTGCTGCTGAGGCCCGGGGATCCGGGTCTGGCCGACCAGGCCAACCGCTATCTGAAGGACACCGCCACCCGGCTCGGGGCATCGGATCTCTATCTGATGACCCGGGACGGCGAGACCATCGCTGCCAGCAATTACGACCAGCCGCAATCCTTCGTCGGCGGCAATTTCGCCTTCCGCCCCTATTTCCGCGATGCGTTGACCCAAGGCGAGGGCCGGTTCTTCGCGCTGGGCACCACCTCCAACAAGCGCGGCTATTATGTCGGCGCGCCGGTGGTGGTCTATGACCGGGCGGCCGGGCCGCAGGCGCTGGGCGTGCTGGTCATCAAGGTCGATCTGGACGATATCGAACGCGCCTGGGCCGGCAATGATCCGCGGATCATCGTCACCGACCCCGAGGGCATCGTGTTCATGTCCAACCGGCCCGACTGGCTCTATCGCGGTCTGGGTCGGCGCAGTGCCGAGGACATGGCCCGGTCGCGTGCCACCCGCCGCTATGCCGGCCAGGAGGTGGGCGAGATCCCGGTCGTCGCCCGGCGTCATCTGGACGGGCGGGGTGATGCCGGGGCGGATCTGATCTGGGTTGCGACTGAAGGTGGTGGAGAGAGGGAATATCTCGCGGTTCAGGCGCAGATGCCCGAGGCCGACTGGACGGTGATGGTGTTGAGCGCCACCGCCGCCGCGCGGCTGGATGCGCTGGTCTTTGCGATCGCCGCCCTGCTGGCCATGGGGGTCACGGGCACAGGCGGCATGCTGGTCTGGCAGCGCCGCCGCCAGCTGGCCGAACGGCTGGCGGTGCAGCAGGCGACCCAGGCCGAGCTGGAGAGGCGGGTGACGGCGCGCACCGCCGAACTCGCCCGCGCCAACCGCGCCCTGGAAGACGAGGTCGAGGAACGCATCGCCGCCGAGGCCCGGCTGCGCGAGACCCAGAGCGAGCTGATTCAGGCCGGCAAGCTGGCGGCGCTGGGCCAGATGTCGGCGGCGCTGAGCCATGAATTCAACCAGCCGCTGTCGGCCGCGCGCAATTATGCCGAAAATGCCGGCCTGTTCCTGGCCCGCGGCGACCTGGCCGAGGTGGAGGCCAATCTGGGCCGCATTCAGGAGATGATCGACCGCACCACCCGGATCAGCCGGCATCTGCGCGATTTCGCCCGCAAGCCCGATCAGGCGCTGCGCCCGGTGGCGCTGGCGCCGACCATCGCCGCGGTGCAGGAGCTGCTGGGCTGGCGGTTGCGCCAGGCCGGCGCCGGGTTGATCGTGGAGCTGGACGACCCGGATCTGACGGTGACCGCGGGGGCGGTGCGGCTGCAACAGGTGCTGGTCAACCTGCTGACCAATGCGCTGGACGCGACCGCCGATGCCGCCGATCGCCGGCTGCATCTTCAGGCCCGGCGCGTGGCCGGCGGGCTGGTGGAGCTGCGGCTGGGCGATCGTGGCCCGGGCGTGCCGGCGCAGCTGCGCGAGCGGATCTTCGACCCGTTCTTTTCCACCAAAGAGGTCGGCAAGGGGCTGGGGCTGGGCCTGTCCATCTCGTACAACATCGTCAGCGATTTCGGCGGCGCGCTGGAGCTGTGCGATCGGCCGGGCGGCGGGGCCGAATTCGTGGTCCGCCTGCACGAGGCCGATCGGGAAGGGGAGGGAACATGACCGCAGGCCGCGTGCTGGTGGTGGACGACGATGCCGATCTGCTGGGCTCGGTGCTGCAGTCGATGAAGCTGGCCGGGCTTGCCGCCCAGGGCTTCGGCGGCGGGCTGGAGGCGCTGGAGCATATCTCGGGCGGGTTCGACGGCGTGGTCGTCACCGATATCCGCATGCCGGATCTGGACGGGATGAGCCTGATGACCCGGATCCGCGAGATCGACCCCGACATTCCGGTCATCCTGATCACCGGCCATGGTGACGTGCCGCTGGCGGTGCGGGCGATGCGCGAGGGCGCCCACGACTTCATCGAGAAACCGTTCTCGGGCGCGCATCTGGCCAGCCTTGCCGCCCGCGCGCTGGATTTCCGGCAGCTGGTGCTGGACAACCGCCGGCTGCGGGCGGTGGCCGGGCAGGCCGATGATCTGGAAACCCGGCTGGTCGGCCGGTCGGCGGCGATGATCGATCTGCGCCGGCGGATCCGCACCATCGGCCCCACCGATGCCGATGTGTTGATCGAGGGGCCGACCGGTGCCGGCAAGGATCTGGTGGCGCGCACCCTGCACGACCTGTCGCCGCGCCGCGACCGGCCCTTCGTTGCGATCGCCTGTTCGGCCCTGCCGGCCACGATGATCGAAAGCGAGCTGTTCGGCCATGATCCCGGCGCCTTTCCGGGGGCGATCCGCGCGCGCATGGGCCGGTTCGAACATGCCCGCGGCGGCACCATCCTGCTCGACGATATCGGGGCGATGCCGATCGATCTTCAGGCCCGTCTGCTCAGGGTGATCGAAGAGCGGATGATGACGCCGATGGGCAGCAACAGCCCGATCCCGCTGGATGTGCGCTTCATGGCCACCAGCCGCACGCCGCTGGACCACGAGGTGGAGGCCGGGCGCTTCCGGCCGGATCTGCTCTACCGGCTGAATGTCGTCAGCCTGCGCGTGCCGGCGCTGGCCGAACGGCCCGAAGACGTGCCCGCCTTGTTCGACCGGCTGCTGGCCGAGGCCCATGCCCGCCACCGCCTGCCCGACCGGCCGGCCTCTCCGGATCTTCTGGCCGAAATGGCGCGGCGCGACTGGCCGGGCAATGTCCGCGAGCTGCGCAATGCCGCCGAGCGGGTGGCGCTGGGTCTGGCCGATCCGGCCGCTGCCCCGGCGGGCGGAGAGGGCGGGGCGGCACCGACGCTCGCCGATCTGATGGCCGAGCATGAACGCCGGATCCTGATCGATGCGCTGATCCGCCATCGCGGCGTGCTGAAGCCGGTCTACGAGACGCTGGGCCTGTCGCGCAAGACGCTCTACGACAAGCTTGTCCGCCACGGCATCGACAAGACCCGGTTCGTGGGCAGCGACGAGGGCATGTAACCCCGGCTACACACCGCCCGGCGGATCTGGGTAGATTTCTACCCATCGCCGGAAAAATCCTGAGATTTCATGCAGCTGGAGCGGTTCGGGCGGTTGTCCGCCGCCGGCCGTTCCCGCAACAGTTCTTCCCGAACGCACAAACACGATACGGGAGGAAAGCACATGCGTTTCACCGGATTTGTCGCCATGGCCGCGGCCGCCCTGATTGCCGGCACCGCCCTTGTGGCGCCGGCCGCGGCCGAGGATCGCAAGGACTGGCCGTCGGAGATCACCATCGGCACCGCCAGCCAGGGCGGCACCTATTTCGTCTATGGCAACGGGCTTGCCGCCTTCATCGGCGAGGCGCTGAAGGTCAATGCCTCGGGCGAGGTGACCGGCGGCCCGGTCCAGAACGCGACCCTGGTCCAGACCGGCGAACATGCCATCGGGTTGATGACCATGGGCCCGGCGCGCGAGGCCTGGACCGGCAAGAGCGAACTGGCGCCGGGGCTTGAGCACAGCGACCTTCGTGCCCTGTTCCCGATGTACATGACCCCCTTCCAGGGCATCGCCATGACGGGATCGGGCATCGGCAGCGTGACCGAACTGGGGGGCAAGCGGGTTGCGGTCGGCCCCGCCGGCGGCACGCCCGGCACCTATTGGCCGCGCTTCCTGGAAACGCTGGGGGTGAAGGCCGACGTGTCCTATGCCGGTGCATCCGATGCGGCGGGGCAGTTGAAGGACGGGCTGATCGACGGCTTCGTCTTCGCGGCCGGCGTGCCGATTTCGGCTTTCAGCCAGCTGGCGGCCGAGGCGGATGTGAAGATGTTCGGCTTCACCGATGCCGAACTGGCCCGCCTCCTTGAGGCCCATCCCGAGGTGAGCGCGCTGACCATCCCCGCCGGCACCTATCCGGGCCACGACTATCCGCAGAACACCGTGGCGATGTGGAACTTCGCCGTCGCCCATGCCGACATGCCCGACAGCCTGGCCTACGAGATCGTGAAGCTGGTGATGGAGAACAACGACCGGATGCGCCAGATCCACGCCTCTGCCGCCGATACGGTGCTGGAGAATGTCGACAAGAACGGCTTCCTGCCCTTCCACCCGGGGGCGGTGCGCTATTACGAGGAAAAGGGTCTCGTCATCCGCGACGAGCTGAAGGGCTGATCCCGAAGCAGGCCGGCGCCCGACGCGGCCCGGATGCGGTGGCATCCGGGCCTCCGGGCATCTTAAGGCCCATGCATTTCTTTGGGAAAACAAGGGGGAAGCCCGATGTCGTCATCCGCACCGATGGCGCCCGGCGGCGCCGACAGCATCGCCGATGGGGTCGATGCCGAGGTGATTGCCGGCAATCAGCGCGTGTTCACCGGCCGGATGGGCCTGATCATCGCCGCGGCCTGCATTCTGTATACCGGCATGCACATCTATTCGATGAACGTGCAGCCGATCGAGACCTGGGTTTATCGCCTGCTGCATGTGTCGGGCGGGCTGATGCTGGGCTTTCTGCTGTTCGCCTCCAGGCCGCTGCTCGACGCGCGCGCGGGGCCGGGGCCGCGCACGGCGCTGACCGAGCGGCTGCTGCTGGCGGCGGCGGCCGCGGGCATTCTGGTGGCGGCCGGCCAGCTGGCGGCCATGTTCCTGGCCGATGACCGGGTGGTGACCGGGGCGCCGGCCACGAAACATCTCTACAGCTTCGGCTACCCGCTGATCGCCGGCACGGGGCTGGCGCTGCTCGCGTCCTGGATGGCGCCGGCGCGCGGGCGGGGGCGGCTTGGGGCGGCCGATACCCTGCTGGCGCTGGCGGCGGTGGTGGTCGGCGGCTACATCATCGGCCATGCGGATTTCCTGCGCATCCGCGCCCAGGTCTTCCCCCATGTCAACGACATGTGGGCGGCGGTGGCCGGCATCGTGCTGATCCTGGAACTGACCCGCCGCCTGGCCGGGCTGGCGCTGGTGGTGATCGTGGGCCTGTTCCTGGCCTATGGGTTCATCGGCCCCTGGCTGCCGGGGGTGCTGAACCATCGCGGCTATGCGCCCGGGCGGTTCTTCGCCTTCATCTATACCGATAACGGCATTCTGGGCCCGACCACGGCGATTTCGTCGACCTATATCATCCTGTTCATCGCCTTTGCGGCCTTTCTGCAGGCGAGCCGGGTGGGCGAGTATTTCGTGAACTTCGCCTTCGCCGCCGCCGGTGCCATGCGCGGCGGGCCGGCCAAGGTCGCGGTCTTCGCCTCGGGGCTGATGGGTATGATCAACGGCACCTCGGCGGGCAATGTGGTCTCGACCGGATCGCTGACCATTCCGTTGATGAAGAAGGTGGGCTACCGCCCGCAGACTGCGGCGTCGGTCGAGGCGGCGGCCAGTTCCGGCGGCCAGATCATGCCGCCGATCATGGGCGCCGGCGCCTTCATCATGGCCGAGATCACCGGCATCCCCTATACCGAGATCGTGATCGCCGCCACCATCCCGGCGCTGCTCTATTTCCTGTCGGTCTATTTCATGGTCGACAAAGAGGCGCTGCGCAACGGCATGCAGGGCCTGCCGCGCGACCAGCTGCCGCGCTTCTCGGCCCTGGCCCGCCGGGCCTTCCTGTTCCTGCCGATCGTCATCCTGGTGGTGGCGCTGTTCCTGGGCTATTCGGTCATCCGCGCCGGCACCGTCGCCATGGCGGCGGCGGCCGTGGTCAGCTGGTTCACCCCCCATCGCATGCTGCTGCGCGAGGTGCTTTATGCGCTGGAACTGACGGCGCGGATGTCGCTGCAGCTGGTGGCGGTCTGTGCGGCTGCCGGTGTGATCGTGGGCGTGATCGCGCTCACCGGCATCGGCACCCGCTTCTCGTCGATGCTGCTGGGGCTTGCGGGGGAAAGCCAGTTCGTCGCCCTGGTCTTCGCCATGCTGATCTCGATCATCCTGGGCATGGGCATGCCGACCACGGCCGCCTATGCGGTGGCGGCGGCGGTGATCGCGCCCGGGCTGATCCGCATGGGCATCGAGCCGCTGACCGCGCATTTCTTCATCTTCTACTATGCGGTCATGTCGGCGATCACCCCGCCGGTGGCGCTCGCCTCTTATGCCGGGGCGGCGATCGCGCAGTCCGACCCGATGAAGACCTCGGTCGAAAGCTTCAAGATCGGCCTTGCCGCCTTCATCGTGCCGTTCATCTTCTTCTACAACGCGCTGATGCTGATGCAGGGCAGCTGGTTCGAGGTGGCGCATGTCTTCGTCACCGCCACCATCGGCATCTATCTGCTGGCCTCGGGCGTGCAGGGCTGGCTGTTCGGCCGGCTGGGCTGGCCGCTGCGCATCATCGCCATGGCGGCCGCCCTCGCCATGATCTCGGGCGGCTGGGTCTCGGACGCGATCGGCTTCGCTGCCGGCGCGGCCATCTTCCTGGTCCAGCGCACCCGCCCCGCGGCCACGACGCCCGCCCGCCGCACCGGCTGAGCCGCCTGCACGGGGGGTGAGACGAGACGGGGGTTGAGACGATACCGCCCGCAGCCGGGGTTCCGGTTGCGGGCGGTGTTCTGTTTCAGAGGCACTCACCCCGCCGGCGGCACCTCATCCCCCCACAGATCCGGGCGGGCGATCACCCGGGCGCGGAAGGCCGCTTCGGCCTCGGGGGTCAGCGGCCGGTCGGTATAGGTCTGATAGTAGATCGGCAGCAGCGACAGGCGGACCGACATCGGCTCGTGCACGTCGAGGGCGTAATAGCCCATCTGGATGAAATAGAAATTCCGCGCCCGGATCTCGGCCTGGCCGGCGTCGAAGCCGTGGCGGGTGTACATGTCGACCAGGGCCGCGAGACGGGTCTGGTCGGCGGCGCGGATCGTGTCCTGGATGGCCGGCATGCCGCGCGCCCAGTCGCGTACCGCGAAATCGAGCCGGGGGTCGAACTGCACCGGGTCGAGCCAGACCTCGAACAGCGCCAGAATGCAGGCTTCCAGCGTCGGCCCCGCCATGGCCGCGCGCAGGATCGCATCGGTGTTCTTGCGGTTCCAGACCTCCAGCATCGCATCCAGCAGCGCCGCCCGATCCTGGAAATGCCAGTAGAAGCTGCCGCGGGTCACCCCCAGCCCGTCGGCCAGCCGGGTGATGCGCACCGCATCGACACCGCTTTCCACCAGCACCTGCAGCGCCTTTTCAAGCCAGTCCGCCCGGGTCAGGCGCGGCGCGCGCGCATCGTCGTCGGGCATGCTCACCTGCTCGATCAGCCGGCGGTTCGTCATTGACGTCTCCATACAGGTCTGTATTGTTCAAGACATAAGTGTACGGTGTCGGGCGTGGTCTGACCAGAGTCACCACGAGGAAGACGTGGCACCACAGCAAAGACGGCAACCGGGGGGAAGAGAGAGATGACGGTGCAGGTGAAATCACCGCCCAGGGTGATGCGGTTCGACGGGTTGAGCTTCGAGCCCCGCTTCGCCTTCCCCGAGATGGCGCGCGTGGTGGAAGTGGCGGGGGCGGAAGACGGCAGCGCGCTTGCCGGCGGCTTCGCGCGCTTCACCGGCGCCCGGATCGCGTGGCAGCTGCGGTATGACGAGCTGATCCTGGTGCTCGACGGCCGGCTTGTGGTCGAAACCGCGGATGGCCGGCTGGAGGCCGGGCCCATGGATACGATCTGGCTGCCGGCGGGCACCGACCTGGTCTACAGCTCGGAGAACGCGCTGGTCTGGTACTGCCTGCAGCCGGCCGGCTGGTCGCGGGACACGGATGCCGCAGGGGGCGGGGCAGGGGGCGGGGCATGACCGCCATCACCCTGCTGCCCGAGAACGACCGCACGAACGGCTGGAGCGCCGACCTGCCGCCGCGCCGGCCGAAACCGCCGCTCGGCCGCGACGTCACCGCCGATCTCGTGGTGATCGGGGCCGGTTTCGCCGGGCTCGGTGCCGCGCGCCGGCTGGCGGAACTCCGGCCCGAGGCGAAGATCGTGGTGCTGGAGGCGGGGCAGCTGGGCGAGGGCGCCTCTGGCCGCAATTCGGGCTTTGCGATCGACCTGCCGCACAATGTCGGCTCGTCGCTGGAAGAACTGGCCAGGGGCCGGGCCTATATGCGCCTCGCCCGCGCCGGCATCGCCTCGCTCAACGACACGATCACCCGCCACGGCATCGCCTGCGACTGGAGCGCGGACGGCAAATACCACACCGCCTCGTCGGATCGTGGCGCCGAAGAGGTGCTGCGGCCGACGGTGGCGGAGCTCGACCGCCTGGGCGAGCCCTATGAATGGCTGGACCGCGAGGCCACCGCCCGCCGGCTCGGCACCCGCCATTTCGCCGCCGCGGTCTTCACCCCCGGCACGGTGCTGGTCAATCCGGCGGCGCTGAATCGGGGCCTTGGAGACAACCTGCCCGAGAATGTTGACCTTTATGAAGGCACCCCGGTTGTAGATGCCGCGTTCGGGATGACTGTGGTGCTGAAAACGCCCGGCGGCACGGTGCGTGCACCCAAGGCCATCCTGGCGGTGAACGGGCTGGCGATGCGCTTCGGCTTCTGGACCGGCCGGCTGCTCAATTTCGCCGCCCATGCCAGCCTGACCCGGCGGCTGACCGCGGCCGAACAGGCGGCGCTGGGCGATATCCGGCCCTGGGGATCAACCCCCGCCAATGCCTTCGCCGGCATCACCATGCGCTACACCAACGACCGGCGGATCCTGATCCGGCAGAACATCCATTACTGCCCGGGTCTGCGCCAGTCCGATGCCCGCCGCGCGCTGATCCGCACCGAGCATCAACGCCTGTTCGACCGGCGGTTCCCGATGCTGACCGGCGTGCAGATGGAGCATACCTGGACCGGCTTCATCTGCCTGTCGCGCAACGGCGCCCCCGGCTTCGGCCAGGTGGCGCCCAATGTCTGGAGCGCCGTCTGTCAGAACGCGGTCGGCATCGCCAAGGGCACGATCAGCGGCCGGCTGGCGGCCGCCATGGCGCTGGGCGAGGACGACCCGCTGATCGCGGACATGGTGAGCCTGGGCACCCCCAGCCGCGTGCCGCCGCGCCCCTTCCTCGACATCGGCGTGCGCGCGCGTTTCGCGCTCGAAATCTTCGCCAATCGTCACGAGGCCTGAGGCTGTGATTGCCGGCGCGCCCTGAACGATGCGTCTTTACAAGAACTGCGCCGTCTATCACCGGAAATTCGCGGCAGATCCAGGCCTTCTGTCAGTCTTCACGCGGACAGAAACCTGGATCCCCGCCTTCGCGGGGATGACGGTATAGAGGATGTACACAGGTTTGCCGGTGCAGAAGCTGACAGGAGCGG
>MDTG01029898.1_pt1 | contig 13821 bp, 5 predicted proteins | sample 811421 | NCBI WGS metagenome assembly MDTG01 (sample SAMN05326645, study PRJNA326480) | marine metagenome | isolation source: seawater | place: Pacific Ocean: South East | collected 2011 | reverse complement strand
CGGAACTCAGTGCTGAAGCCTCCCGAGCCATAGACAAGGGGCTTACACATCTTTTGTCGATCCAGAACGATGATGGTTCTTGGGACAGTAACGGAGAAGGTGGGTATGCTGTTGCCATTACTTCACTTTCACTGATGGCATTCATGTCGAAGGCTTACTTTCCTGGCTTTGGTCAGTATGGTGAGGAGTTGGATCGTGGGTCTAAATGGTTAATTAAGGAGTCCAAGAAAAGGCCTGATGGTTATCTTGGCACAGTGATGTATGAGCATGGCCTTGCCACACTCGCACTTTCAGAACTATGGGGCATGGCCCGTGATCCAAAAGATGACGACGCCATCCAAGAGGCGCTTGAAAAAGCTGTCGACGTAATTTTACGCTCCCAAAATCCCGGGGGAGGATGGCGCTACCAACCTCAAGCGGATGGAGGTGAAGACACTTCGTGTACCATGACTGTTTTTCACGCCTTGGCTTCAGCCCGGCAAGCAGGCATCTATGTGCCTAATGAGACGATTGCAAAAGTGGCGAAGTATTTGGAAAATGCGCACGATCCTAACACCGGAGGTTTTACATATACTCCAAACGGTAACCGTAACGTTACCCCGGCATGCACTGCTGGTGGGGCTTATATAGCTCAGCTTGCTGGCTTACGGGACACTGAAATGACAAACTCCGCGTTGCGGCATCTTAAAAGTCAGGCACCAGACATTATTACTGGAGGTGGACGATATTATTATTATACCCACTATTATGCGATCCAGGCGATGGTTCAGTCAGGCGATGAAGAATATGCCAAGTGGTACCCTCAGATTCGTGATGCACTCATTTCCAGACAAAATGAAAAAGGCGCTTGGGATAAAGGTACCAGCAAAGGAGGGGGCAGCTATTCGACTCCTATGGCGATCATTATCTTGGCCACACCACATCGATATATTCCGATTTATCAGAGGTAAGAATTATGATTCTACCCAGAAAATTAATCTCTTTTTTTAATCCAATCATATGCCTTGCGGCATTTTTGATTTCAGTGCAGACCAGTTCAGCGAATGACACTGCGGCAGCCAATATACCGAAGAGCAAGATTGTAGAGCTTGAGGCGGATTTTCCAAAAAATGATAAAAAAACTTCCTCGGTCAGAAAGCGCAGAGCTTGTAAGACTTTGGTTCGCGACGCTGAGAAGCTTCTCGAATCCTACGCTCATGCGCCCAATCAATATTTAGTCTTGGGTATCATTCTTAAAACCCAGAAACTGCTTCTGAGTTTGGAGTCATCAGATCGCAACCGTGAGGCGCTATTTGAAACATGTGAGAAACTTTTAAAAGCTCCAAATGAATATGCTGACCAAAGACTGGAGGCTGATATGATGATCTCGGAGCGAGATCTATCCGCTAAGAATGCCGATGTTAAGGTGCGTACTCAGGCTCTCACAGAATTAATTGCACGTTATCGGCATACCCCTGGCGAGATGAGGAGTCTTATGATGGCATCCTTGATTGCCCCAAAATTAGAAGCCTTCGATTTGGAAAAACAGATCTTCCGAACCATGGATGGGCGATTTGCAGGAAATTATGATCTGATTGAGTGGCGACGTAAAAATCATGGCTACGCACACGAACAAGTGCTTTTTACTGGAAACTTCAAAACGGTGAATGGTGAAACTTTAACTTTCCCAATTGATGGAATTGGCCACACCTGTCTTTTGGTTTTTTGGTCAAAAGACACACCGGAAATCGCCTTAGAATTGGCCAAGGTTCAAGAACTCCAATCTCAATATCCTGGCCAGATCAAAGTTTTCAGCTTTAACCTGGACCGACTACCTGATGCCGGACAGAAAGAATTGCGGTCAATGGACCTTGATTGGACAGCCCTGTTTTTGCCTGAGGGTAAAGAGGGTCAGGTCTATCGTGTTGTTGCCCGAAAAGATCCTGTGGTGGTAAGGGTCAATGCGCACGGTCACGCCTTCCTGCCATCGCCTCTCATTGATGAATTACTTAAAGAGGTTTCGATGGAACAGAACTTTGATGACACACGTTACCTTGGCCAATTACAATCCCTCCTTATTGGCGAGTTTCTGTTGCCTAGGGATACGCCGAAGCTGAAAGCGGGATCTATTCCAGAAACCGTTTTTAGTCAAATTAGGAACTGCTTTGTTGATGTGCCGCTTCGCTATCGACTGACCGATACTCAGGCGCTAGCTAGTTATCAAAAGGCTGAAAGGCTTTGTCAGGAGGCTATCAAGAATTTTCCTGAGGAACCGTGTCTATGGTATGTACGAAATTGCCGAATCATCGCATTGCTTGGTATTTGGAAAATTACATTTGAACCTCAATATTTGGCTGATGCTGTTGCTGAATCTCGTGCCGTATTAGCTAAGAGTATACCTAAGGATGTGAATCTTATTCCGCGTTTTTGTCTTGCCATTGAAGCTCTTCGACAAAGTAAAATAGCCCCCTATGAAATACTTTCAGAGTTGATCGCCAGTAATGCTTCTGCTTCTGGTTATGCGGCGGCTACCGTCCTCACCATGAATGTTAATGCAGCTGATCTTCACGCTGAGTATCGTGAAAAATTACTCGAGATGCCTCACAATAATCTTGGGCTTGAGCCATTAACAACATTTCTCTTGGATCAGAATCATCGATTTAGGATGTTTAAATACAATTACTATATGCCAGCAAGCCTAGCACGGCGTATTGTCCGTGCTGATCTTCGTAGCAATGCCGCGGATCTTGATGGGCCTATCGATAAAAGTGGCCCAATACAGGCCGAACTGATGACAATTTCCGGAACAAAGTTGAGCCTACCACAAGCGACAGATGGAAAGTTGACCCAGTTGATGCTTGTCGAGCTTCCAGAAGATGATGGCGAAGATTTTCCAGTTTGGATTAATGGTTCAGTCAGTGAGGATTCTAGGGGACGAAAAGTCGAGACCTTAGGAGTTATGCAATACGCTTTTCAATACGCTGAGGAACATGTTCACAAAGAGATCAAAGTGATTGCCGCTATTTTAAGTGATGACTTAGAGCGCATTAAAGTCCTCATGGAGAAGCACGCATGGCCATGCGAGGTAGCGGTTGTTCCTGGTGGAATTCGCAACCCTCTGGTGCGTCGTCTGGGTATACTTTCTGCGGATCGAGTGCCTAATATTGTCCTTCTTCGTCCTGATGGTACAATCGTCTGGAAGCTATCAGGTATCGTGCATCCACAATTGCGGGCCGAGGGGCCTGAAACTCTTCATGTTATCAGCCGCGCGCTTAAGACTCATATTGATCGTTACGAAATCGAACGCTCTATTCTAATGCTTGAAGAGGGCAACAATGGAGAGGCTGAACGACTTTTTTCAGGCCCTTTCAAGCCCCCAGAAAGACCAAATCCTAACGGGTGGACTGCGCCCCGCTTTCACGGGCGGGCCCTGGCTCGTATAAAGTTAAAAAGATGGGATGCTGCTCTGCTTGATATAAATGCAGCGATAGAGGCACACCAATGGGTTCACAATCGTAAAAACCCCTGCGCTTGTCACCTCGTAGGAGAACTGCTGTCCAAAAAGGCCATGGTTCTTGATAAACTGGGACGGACACAGGAGGCGCAGGACGTGCGAAAACTTGCAGCAGCCGCAAAGTTTAATCATGCCACCAGTCGATACGGGCAACTGCATGACAGAATCAAAGCGATAAAATAATTCAATGAAGGCTTTCATAAATCATTTCTTTTTGGCGGTTTTTTTTATTGGTATCGCGAAACCTCAGGAAGCCTCTAAAAATATTTCTGAAAGCAATATTGCATCCCTTAAAAAAGAACTATCTAAAGCCGTCGATGCAGCTTCCGCAACTCGAATGCGTCGTGCTTACAAAAGCGTTGTCCGTGATGCTGAAAAACTTTTGAAGTCTTTTCCGAGCGCTCCTAACCGTTACCAAGTCTTAGGCATCGTATTTCAAAGCCAAAAGCGCCTCCTCACCCAAGAAAAATCTGAACAAAATCTCAATGATCTTCTGGAGACCTGTAAAAAACTTGCCAGCGCGCCTAACAAATACGCCGCGCTTCGACTTGAGGCAGATCTTATGCTTTCTGAGAAAGAACTCTCAGCCAAGGACGCAACATTACAAGAGCGAACGAAAGCGATTGAGTTAATTGTTGACCGCTATCGTGGCACTCCAGCAGAGGCGAAAAGCCTGATGATGGCTGCGCAGATTGCACCAAAGCTACAAGCATTTGAATTAAATAAAAAAATTTCTGATATCCTTAGTGAGCGTTTTGCTGGTGTTCCAGAAGTTATTGAGTTCCGACGGCAGCAGCTTGGCCTCGCTCGGTTGAATGTGCTGTTTTCAGGAACTTACAAGCGTTCAGACGGCACCATCCTTCGTTTTCCAGCAGATCTTATAGGCAGGCAGAGTGTCATGTTATTCTGGTCACGTGAGACAGAGGGCTATGAGGAATATCTTAAAATGATTAAGGGCTTTCAGGATGAAAAGCCTGATCAGTTTGAAATATTCAGCTTTAATCTGGATGAACTGCCCGACTCAGGTGAGGAAACATTACGAACCCTAGATTTGGATGCAAAGATTATGCAGTTACCAGGAGGAAAAAGGAGTCAAGCATTTCGCACTTATGGAAAAAAAGAACCGGTAGGTTTTCTTGTCAACGCATATGGCCATGCTCTTCTTGAGCCGACTATGCTTAATGCTGTGGAGCAAGTTAATCTTGGAGTCCGTGGTGTACAATCACCCATCTTTACCTTGAATCGGCGTCTTGACGACGAACGCTTTCTTTCTCAATTACAGTCGCTACTAATTGGAGATATTTTGGTCACAGAGCCGGATGGTGTTTTGAATCCCACTTTACCTCCTGAGCTGAAGATGTTGTCAGTGAATCTGGACAATGAAATTACTACCAAGCTGACCCGAACAGCTGAATCAGTGCCAATCGAAACGCTACAAACCATCCAGAAATGTTTCGAGCCTGCTCCCTTTCGCTTTAGATTGTCAACTTCTGAGGTGATAACGAACTACAAAAAAGCTGTGAGCTTATGTAGTGAGGCCATCAAAAAATATTCTAATGCACAGGATCTTTGGATTGTGCGCAATCGTAAAATCGTCGCTCTGATGGGTGTGTGGAGCCTCGTTGGTGAGCCCCAGTTTCTTGTTCAAGCGGCCCAAGAGGCACGGACTTCTCTAGCCGCAAAACTGCCAACCGGAGCTGACGTTGTACCGCTATTCTGCCTGGCCAAAGAGGCTCTCCGAGAAGAAAAGTTGAAACCTGAGGAAGTACTTATGGACCTTATCAAGAAAGCGGGAGCGGCTGATGCACCCTGTTCAGCTCACGCCGCTGCCACGATTCTGGCTCTGTATGCTAACTCAAAAAATCTGCACGAGCTTTACTCGGCACAGTTACTAGAAGTGACGAACAGTCTTAATCCCATGCTCTGGACAATGGTTTCATTGCTCAAGGATCGAGTGTATAGCTATCGATTGTTGAAGGCTAATTATCTTCACAAAGAGCGTGACTCGGCACGTCATTACATGATCAACCATGGTGCTCCTCCAATGACTGAACTTTTGCCAAGAATGAAGCTAAAGACTCTTGATGGCCGAACACTCAACCTGCCAGAGGACAACAATGGTAAATTGACGCTGTTGGTTTTTGTCGAACCTTCTTCTGAACCGGAAGCGGAATTTCCTATCAACATCGGGCAGGATGAGGATAAAAAACCACACCACCCTTTTCTTCAATTTGCTTGTGATTTAGAAAATAAGCACATCAATAAAGATGTTACTACCATCGCTGCCTTTTTAACTGAAGACATAGATCATATTAACGCCTTAATTAAAACAAGAGGAATAACGTGCCAATCGGTTATTGTTCCTGATGGACTTGCTAACCCTATAATACGCCGACTAGGCGTTCTCTCGGCGGATCGAATACCGAACGTTTTTCTCATCCGTCGCGACGGTTCGATAGCTTGGAGTGCATCGGGGCTGCCATACGGAGACAGTGAAAAATTTGTAAATCTGCTTGCCGCAAAAGTTCATATCGAAACGTGTGAAATTAAAACGGCCTGTGAGGCTCTAAAGAAGGGTGACTTTAAGCAGGCTGCCCGCGTCTTTGGAGGTCCCTATCTTCCTTGGGCACCAGATCGTTATGGCTGGCGAGGCCCAAGATACCATGGGCAGGCTATGGCCTTTATAGGAATGAAGGATTGGAACGCGGCTTTAGAATCGATCGATAAAGCAATAGACGCACAGAAGTTACGATACTTTAGGGGGCGAAGAAATAAAAATCCTGAGTTATGGAGGGAGGAAGCGGCTACGGTGACAATTCAGAACCCTGATGATACCATGGTGGAATTGTGGAACGTTAAGGGAGAGATTTTAGATAGGCTTGGACGCGCTGATGAGGCAACACAAATTCGCAAACTTATGGCAGAATCAAGCAGATTAGACATTTCCAGCATGTATAAGTCAACCCATGACGACTTGAAAAATTGGTTTAAACAATACAAAATGGAAATCCAAAAATGAAGAAAGACATTATCAATAGAAGAGTATGGACCCTTATAATTTTGGTTCTATCAACGTGTAACTTTGCTGTAGGTAAACCTGCTCCACTGAGCCTCACGCCTGAAGGGAAAAAGCTTGAGGAACAATATGATAAAATGATGAACGACCTTCAGGAATCGATTAAGAGTCTCGAGCCTAAGGTTAATGAAAAGAAGAAAGCTGAATTCACAAGTTTGCTTGACGATTTAGTGAGCGTTCCCCCTGTAACTCAAATCGTCATGGGCACTAAGAGGGACGTTAAATACGGACCAGGAAACCCAGCTTTTACTGAAAAACAAAAAGAAGTCCTTACTGCGGCCCGAGCTGTCATGGACGACATTCAAGATTTTTTAGGTAGTGAGAAAGAACTGGCTGTAATGTCAAAATATGCACTACTGACTCACGCTTCTCCTAAAAGACTTGCTGAGTTTTCTCAACAGGGTGAGGAAGAAAAAGCATTAATTGATAATTTGCTCAGTGATGACCGGCTTATTATTCAGGCCATGACACTGGGAGGAGCTAGTGGTGGAAGATACGGTCAAGCAATGAAAAACTATACTGCTATTCAAAAAGCCAGTGAACGTTCTCATGAGGAGTTTTTCCAAGTCTGGGCTCTTGCTGTGTCTCTCCAGTATACAGCTGATAATTATGTCTATCCTGACATTCCTGCGGAAGAATCCCTAGTGAAATACTATCGTAATTATCTGAAAGCATATGACGATGGTATTCTTGATCCTGCTTTTTCAAAGTTGGGTGGAACTGGATGGAACTATCGATTTGTATTTCCAGACTCCTACACATTAGAGGATGTTGATTGGATAAGAAAAGTGCTGCGCAATTATCGTCCCGATCAGACGCGAATTGACTATAGATGGCGTTATTGTCGTATCGTTAGGAGTGATGTTCCATATACCAGTGGTGTCGATAGAAGTGGTATGCCGGCCGATCTGAGCCAGATTCAAAAGTTTTTCCTTGAGGGCGGTATTTGTGGTCCCCGCGCCTTTGTTGGACAGTTATCGGGATATGCTTTCGGTATACCGTCGCGTCGTGCACCTTCTCCGGGTCATGCTGCAATGGCGCACTGGACTCCGGACGGCTGGACGACTGTCTTAGGACCGCACTTTTATTTCTGCAAACACATCAATGGAATGCCTCCCATGAATTTTTTATTGGAATCACAGGCGCGCCAAGATCCCAAGGGGTTCAAACAAGTGCTGATGTGCGAGTGGTTAGGGGAGGCACTGGTCGAAGATATCCCAAGTAACTATGGATCAAGTGGTGGGTTTTGGCGATTGCTTGGTTTCTATAAAAGACAGGCCATTGTCGAAGATCAAAAAATAGAAGACATAGGAACCACGGGTGAAGAGCTCGCAGAATCTAATGTGAGTAGCGGGAAAGAAAAGGTCGAGCAGATAGAAATCCCTGAGAAGTTCCGCAAGATCACCGTAGCCGAAAATGGTACTATAACCATTCCCGTAGCGGCATGCAGATCACCGAAGAACGGTGAGAAGATAAGGTTCATGGAAAGTATTGATGGTGGAATGCAAATGCACTACGGTCTGGCTGGCCGCCGCCCTGAGTTGCTCAGTTACACCGTTGATATTCCCAAAGCCGGAAAATACAAATTTACTGCACATGTATGTACCGTTACAATGGAACGAAAATTCTTGCTTCGTGTAAACAGGAGAACCCTCGTGGATGTCGACATTCCTTACACCAAAGCCGACTGGATGGATACCGAACCCGTTGATCTTGAATTAAAAGAGGGGCGCAACCGGATTTCATTTACCCAGTACGCACCGAATAAAGGTTTGAGCATCAAAAAATTCAAACTAAAACCACTTAAGCTCGAGGAGCCAAAAACGGTGGGGAAGAGATGAGCTAAAAATTAAGGACTTCCAACCGACCGGTTAACTTTTTATACAAACCCCAAAAACCCCCTATCTAATTTTATAAAAGTTCTTCACTGATTAGGGATTTCATTGACCGTGTAATAGGCCTTGGAGTGAAGCAGGTTTTCATCCGAGACAGTTTTGATTTTTGACAGATCAAAATCATGAATATGACCTTTTTTGATGCCATCGACTTTGAGCTGAACGGCTAGTGAATCTCTGGAAACTATAGCTTCTTTTATTGTCGGTGTTGTCTGGTCAACTTCAGGGCTCCCATATCCTGCGGAATAATTGTGGGTGTAGGTGCTCATTGAATAGTTCAATGATTGTGAGGCTATCTTTGAATTAACCTTCTTAGTAAAATGAATCCTGAAGCCGTCCTCAAGGATGTTAATTTCCTTGATCTCAAAGGGAACTTTTCCAGTCCAATCCAGTCTCTGGATAGCGAAAGGGGCTACACCTCTGACCGGCCATTGGCGGTTCGTTGTAAAGCCTCCAGCGATTAGTTGACCGTTTGGCGAGAATTCAACGTTCATGATTCCCGTGGAAAGCCCCTCCCTGAATGGATAACAGGCTCCTTGCCATATACCATTTATTTTTTCAGTTGTTGCCCTCATGATGAGACTCAAGGTGTAGTCCCCAAAAAATAATTGGTCTTCGAAGGGTCCGAACTTGCCTTTGCTTTGATTTAGGCGAAAACCGGAGATTGACCTGCCCATTTTTATGTAGGGAAAGAGTATGACTGGAGGGACCAGTTCTTTGACCCTTTCTCTTTCAATCGCGATTCTTGAATTGGTGTTTGGTTCAATTTTTGGAGTTTCAAATTCTTTAACATATTTGTACCAGTTGTAGCTAGCAGGATGACCTAGAAAGCCCCCTTCTTTAAGATGTTTAAGTGAACAAGAACCGTTCCACGGTCCTTGACTTTCAATACAAAACATGGCGCCTTCCTTATTGGCTCCAACTCCTCCAGGGCTGCGAAGCCCACTACAAACTGGTATCATTTTTCCCTCTGGAGTCACCTTAACGGCCCAACCTCTAAAGATATTTCTTGAGTGGTAAGAGCCGCTTAGTCCTAGAGCTACCCAGATATTACCATCAGGATCATGCTTTGAACCGAATGCGAATTCATGACCCTCGGCATAGCCCCAATTATTAGTCAGAGTATCAAAACGGTCGGCCGTGCCATCTCCATTAGAGTCTGTGAGTTTGGTGACTTCACCAAATTGCGTGATAGTCAGGGACCCGTCTTTCCATGACATTCCGAAAATTTCATCCTGACCGCTCGCATACAAGTGATAGGTAGGTTTTGGAGGTGTCTCAAATGCTCCAGAAATAAAATAAACATCACCTCTTCGAGTCCCGACTGCGAGCCTTTCATCGGGAAGTACTTCGAAGCTTCCTGGTCTCATTGGGACTCCTGGAGGGATAGGAATATCTGTAATAGTATAGTATTTATTTTCCTCTTTTGCGGTTCCCCACATCGCACCAAGGTCTTGTCCTTTGGTGTTTATTTGAGAAAAAGTACATAAAAAAACAAGCGTGATGAGTGAGACGAACAGACCATTCCTAGTCAACTGATCAAAACAGAAGCTCTTAAATCTATTTAAAATCTTTACCATCTGTATTCAATTTTTATAGTGGTTTCTCCTTTTTCCAATTTCATTGGTAGCAGTAAATCCTTGGTGTCGCCTTCTCTAATAATTGGGGTTATTCCATTAGGAGTAATTAGTTCAAGGCGGTCGATTTTCCATGACCTTTCGGACCCAGTAATTTTTTGTCCAGTTCCAAGTCTAAAGAAAAATGGCTGAGGTTTCTTTGATGCTATTAATTTAAGTGTACGATTAAAAAAGGCCTTGTTGTTATCTATTTTATCCTCGAAAAAGTCCTCAACTTTAATGTTTCCATATTGGTACATGAATGTTGGTCTTTTCTCTGGGTTGAGGTAGTACCCTTTGTATTGATAACCATGGCTCTGGGGGAACAAATAATTAGTCTTCCCCTTGTAAGGCCATACATCATCCATTGAGGCTAGCCGATGAAAAGGGATTCCCTCAGGAAACTGAATCCTTTCGTTACCTCTCGCGTTGAAGCTACCATGATTAATGCTCGCAAAGTCTCCCTTCCAGATTTGTCTTAACGACATTTGCTCAGAATCAAAGGCCAGACTGATTCTCTCTGGATAACCGACGCCTATGCCGCGATATCCTGCCGTTCCACGGCCACGGCACATTACCGTTTCGTCGGCCACTCTCAGTGTTAATGATTGCCTTGAAAGGCCTTTTGGATTCTTCGCTCGCGCGCCATCGGAGAGATAGTTCCAGAGTGCTTCAATCTGTTGATCTGTTTGTCCGTTAAGAATTTCTTTTCTGATTGCCTCTCCGCCCGGCCAATAACTTGGCATGATGACGGTTGGATGAAAGCGAGAAGGGTTTCTCATGTATAAGTGAAACCAGTTTTTCTTTATTCTTTCGGTAACATGAATAAGCTCCAAAGCCCCAGCACCTCCCGACCGCTGACCATTGAAATCGTGACACGCAATGCAACTCAAACCAGTCGCTCCAATCATTTCATAGCCTGCATTTTTAGACTCTTTAATGTTAGTGATCTTTGGGTATGACATTTTCTCAAGTGAATCATTTTTTGCGAAAAGGGTTATCAGTGATTCAACTTCTTTTGCTTTATATGCGGGCATTCTCGTATTGAGGTAATCTCGTTGTCGTCCTCCGTGCATCATGACTTCTCTTAACCATGAATCTGTTAGCTTGGCTCCAACATGCGTAAGAGGAGGAGGAATTCGACCTTGATTACCAAGCTCAGGTTTTGATCCGGTGAAGTACTTGTTTCTTTCGGGAGCTATAGAGCTCAGTCCAGCACGGTCATGACAAGCGATACAATTAAACTGAACAAGAGTTTTTTGAATTTTCTGTTTGTCGGTCAACTTAGTTGCCTCTTTAGCCTCTATGGTGGAAGTGATTAAATTCCTTTGGCTCTCATTGAGATCATAACGTGGAACGTTTTTATCATTACTTAAGCATCCATGCCCTGAACGAAGCTTGGCCATTTCTGGATAAGATTTTATTCTTTCATTTTTATTATCATCATGGCAATTGGCGCAGCCAAGTTTGGTGAAGTGCTCCTTACCAATAGAAACGAGATCAGGAATAGGCTGGAGCGGTTCAGTGACCGTTATGGGCTTATCATAGATAGCAAGTATTTCCGAGGGTATTGGCCCCTTTCGTAATCCTGGGCCTTCCATTTCTAGGACAAGTTTAGGGTCTCTGCCTGTATGGAAATAAACAAGTTCCAGTTCAGAAAAGCCCGCCTTAAGGCTTGTAGAAACTTTGAATTTTTTAATACCTCTTCGATTACTTGGTTTTTCTGAGAAGATTTTTTTGCCGCCGACTGATAGGCTTCCACCATTGAGTTCCAAGTAAAAAGAGTATTCACCTCCTTTATCTAATTTTAGAAAACCAGAGTATTTTATGGCTGTCTGGTGATTAATTTTTCTCATGGATTCCAAGGCGAAGTCACTAACTTGGCCTGCTTCCTCTTTTTCAATATCTCCATCTAAACCTTCCCATACCTTTCCCCGCCAGGTCGTAAAGGCAAGGTTGCCGGGAACCTTAACTTTCTTGAGAAGGTAATGTGAAATTTTTTCGATATCTTGTTGAGGTAATCTCAAATCAGGCATTCTCCCGGACGGTCTTGACGCGTGTGGATTTCTAAGGAATTCAGTGAGCCCCTCATGAGAGTATTTATTTTCAAGGGGGCCAAGCGGAACCGAATTCTTTTGCATCACCTCATTGCCGTTAGCATCTCTTGGAGAGTGACAAGTAACGCAACCGACTTCATGAAATAATTGATTTCCTTTTTCTGCTGCGACTGAGTCAGGAGCTTTTTCCTTAAAATCTTTTTTCTTGTTCAAGGAAATTAGATAGTGCGTTATTGATTCAGCTATCTTTTCTTTTTGGTCCTCTTTGAGATGACTTAACAGATCAGGCATCAGAGTTCCTGGTTTCACGATGCTTGGGCCCATAAGAAAGCTTTTAATATACTTTGGGCTGAGTCTTGATCCGACCTCTGAGAGTCTAGGTGACTTTTTTGATAATTTAAGAAATTCAGGCTCGTGGTGACAAGCCACACAATTTAATTCTTCTATTAGGATTCTCCCTTTCATTGTTGGGGGAATTGTACTGGTATCGATTGCCGGAATTTTCACTTCGGCATTTAATAGTGATGTTAAGAGACCTAATAGGCAGAAAATAGGCCATCGTAGCGGATAGCAGAGTGGCTGCATGGTTATTATTACTTACGTTTCAATAAACGAGGCTTTCAAATCTTTTATGTCTTTGGCGTTTTTTTAAGAATTTACATGTATTGGTGTGATTTTTCTTATTATTTGGTACGTCACGAACCCGGCTATGGCCCTTCATTAGAAGCTTAGAAATTAGCTTCAGATATATTTAAATTTATGAGCCCTCAATTGAGGGCTCATTTTTTGTAATAGTATTAATCCAGAGCAAAAGGTTGAGTGGACCTTAAAAAGGCAAAAAAATCTCTCAGTTGAGAATCACTCAATCCATTAAGTAGGTTCTCTGGCATTAGACTTCTACCCAGTGGATTTAAAGATTTGATTCTGTTTTTCTGAAAGGTCTTATCGAGCCCATCAAAGCTTCTTATTGTTATGGTGGAAATTCCTTCGTCGACCAAAAAACCACTTATGCTTACCCCATCTTTAGTTTCGATAAATATGGATTCATAGCCTTCTCTTATTTCAGCGTTTGGGGCAATGATGCTTGTGAGCATCGTGTCCAAATCATCTCTTTGGTAACTGGTTAGGTCAGGCCCGACCTTTCCACCTCCATGAAACAAAACATGGCAAGAAGCACATCTCTCTTTATAAATCATTCTTCCTCGGTAAGGATTTCCAGACCCCGACTCGATAACCGACCGAACATGTTCGATGTTTTTAAAAAGAGAATCCTTATTTGATTTTTTATCGCCAAAATGTTTTTTAATGATTTGATTCAAGTCTTTATCGTTGTGGCGACGAAGCCCGGCAATCGCCTCCTCACTAATATTATTGGATTCAATTTGTTGCTGATCGATGGCTCTCATCCATTCGCGGCTCCAGTTCAATCTAGAAGATAAAATTTTCTGAGCGGTTAGTTTGGTGTCATCAATCATTAGTTTATAGGAATCAATGATGACCTTACTAATTTCATCATTGTTAAACCTTTGGCAGGCATTAATTGAAGCTTTACGAATTACAGGTGCCACAGGCCCTGAAATGATTCCAAGAAGGGAAGGGAGTACCGAATCATCGTCAATTTCACCAAAAGCCCTAACGTAATTGATCCGATCCTTCATCGCGACTTTCTTGGACGCGATTTTTT
>MDTG01001006.1_pt1 | contig 13821 bp, 14 predicted proteins | sample 811421 | NCBI WGS metagenome assembly MDTG01 (sample SAMN05326645, study PRJNA326480) | marine metagenome | isolation source: seawater | place: Pacific Ocean: South East | collected 2011 | reverse complement strand
TTAGTGCACTTACCATTACTATAAACATATAAATCATTTTAATAGACACGTCTTATTATACATAACATATATTATAGATCATTTTTCAATTATCGTCGAAGTATAAATTCTTTTTCATCCAATTCAAATATTCCTTACTTCCATCAGAAACATCGATAACAATGAACTCTGGTAGCTCATAGCTATGATTAAGTTTGAAAAAATTCTCAATGAGTGGCTTACGGCTTACATCTGTCTTAATAATTAGTTGGAACTCAGGTTGAGATTGAATTTTACCATCCCAATTGTATATAGAATCATCAATAGGTACAATATTCACACATGCCGCTAAATTATTTTCAATAAGTTTCTTAGCCAATTTATTAGCATTATTTTTAGTATCAATTGTCGTGTAAATGATTATCGGATCCATATTTAAATATACATCTTATGTATTAATCTCACCAAAAGAATCGAATAGTTTGGTTATAATTGGTGTAAAAAAGTTTTAATTTGTTTATCAATAGCGCCCGTAGCTCAGCTGGATAGAGCGTTAGATTCCGGTTCTAAAGGCCGGGGGTTCGAATCCTCCCGGGCGCACAATATCAATTAATAATTTTGTCGACGATATCGCTATTAATTGTATTTCCACTTGGGTCTATTTCCAGTAGCGCGTTCAATAGTTTATATTGTTTCTCGCCCTTATTATAAACTTCAGAATATGGCCTTTCACTAAAAGATACCATTGAGTATCTTGGAATGAATTTGTTTGGAAACTGTTTTTCGAGTGAAAATTCTAACTTTCTTTGAGCTTGAAATGAAGTTTTATTAACAGAATCACGCATTTCCTCATAATTCTCTATTGCCATGTCTGCAATTGCATGGCCATTAACTACATGCTGTTTTGAAAATGTAGAAAATATACTTCCCCAGTCATTTTTTTCTTTTTTAATCAATTTATTTAGTGTTGTGCAATCCTGGAATGATGCATTCATCCCTTGACCAAAAAATGGTACAATAGCATGGGCTGCGTCGCCTATTAATAGAGCTCGATTATCAAAATGCCATGGGTCTAAGTAGATTGTAGCGAGGTTACCTGTTGGATTTTTTATATAATCATCATGAAGAGTTGGTATAAGGTCTAAAATGTCCGGGAAATAAGTTTTAAATAAATCATTTACCTCTTTTGAGGTTTTTATTGTTTCAAAGCTTGTAGCTCCTTTTGAAGGCATAAATAAAGTGCATGTAAAAGACTTATCCATATTTGGTAGGGCAATAAGCATAAAATTCCCTCTCGGCCAAATATGTAAAACATCTGATTCTATTGCAAACTGATTTGATATTGGCGGTATTGTTAATTCTTTATACGCATGACCCAATGGTTTTTTGACAAACTTTGCATTACTTTCTTTTATTATCTCATCTCTTAAAATAGACGATGATCCATCACAGCCGATAACGCTATTAAATGAAATTTTTTTCTTATTATTAAATAATAAAAAATTATTTTTTAAATCAGCACTAACTAAATCATGATTGAAAAAAAAATTAACTTTACCTGTGTTTTCAGCGGCATTCATTAATTTTTTATTTAATTCAGCGCGTGAAACAGAATAAATAACTTCATTATTTTTTTGTCCATACGGCTGTACGGCTGTTTGGCCATCCATATCATGAATCATTCGACCTTTCATTGGTATTAATAAAGGTTTTATTTCATTGAAAATGCCAATTTCTTTGAGTGCCCTTATGCCTCTTATTGAAAGCGCTAAATTGATTGATCTCCCTGCAGACATATTATTTGATCTCATATCGGGTCGTTTCTCATATATATCTACATTTAATCCATGTTGGGATAGATAAATACCCATTACTGGCCCAGAAAGGCCTGCTCCAATTAATACTATTTTATTTTGATCCATTAATGAACTCTTTTAGTATTGCAACAACATGAAAAATATCTAAATAGGAATTAAATAAAGGATGAGGTGCAAATCTTATTACATCAGGCTCGCGCCAATCGCACACTACTCCCCTATTTGATAAATCTTTATAAATACTTCTCCCATTTGGTACAATAAGAGAAAGTTGACATCCACGATCATTTGGAGTAATAATATTTATTTCTGGTAATATTTCATTTATTAAATAGAATAAATAGTTTGAAAGATTTTGACCTTTTTTATAAATATTATCCATTCCAGCTTTTTCAAATAAATCCATTGATGCAATTAATGGAGCCATTCCAAATATAGGAGCATTGCTGACTTGCCAAGCTTCGGCTGTATTTATTGGTTTAAAATCACGATTCATTTCAAAGCGTGTTGATTTATCATTGCCCCACCATCCTTCGAGTCTAGGTCCATTCCATTCATGATGCTTCTCATGAATAAATATTCCCGATGGAGCGCCTGGGCCAGCACATAAATATTTATAACTACACCAGGCAGCAAAATCAACATTCCAATTATGTAAATCCAATAAGATATTTCCAGCAGCATGCGCTAAATCAAAGCCTGCAATTGCCCCCACTGAATGAGCTGATTCAGTAATAGTTTTTAAATCAAATGCTTGACCAGTATAGTAATTTACGCCTCCCATTAGAACCATTGACAATTCTTCCCTACAGCTATCTATTGTTTGAATAATATCTTTTGTGCGAAGTGAATCCTCTCCATTACGTGGATTTAATTCTATTACAACATTCTTTGGGTCTAAACCATGAAGCTTAACTTGTGAGTCAATTGCATATTGATCAGATGGAAATGCTCCAGACTCTATAATAATTTTATTTTTATTTTTATTAGGTTGGTAAAAAGATATCATTAATAAATGGAGATTTACAGTAAGAGCATTCATCACAACTACTTCATCATTTTTTGCGCCCACTAAACGCGCAGTTGACTCCATTAACCTTTCGTGAAAGTGTTCCCATCGGGAATGTTGACCAAGCGCACCTTTCTCTTGCCATATTTTTAATTCTTTCTTTATATGATTTGATGCAGATTTAGGCTGTAAGCCCAATGAATTCCCACAAAGATAAATTCCGTCATCACTACCATTTGTTTTTGGATAATAGAATTCTTTTCTAAATGAACCTAATGGATCACTCTTATCTAGTTTTTTAGCACAATCTTTGGTTAGATCAAATTTCATATATAATAATTTTGAGGCAAACCTAACCAATCAAGAGAATTCTCTGATAATATCATTTCTTTCGTTTTGTCATTATAATCAGAAGACTCAATTAATTTACCAGGCTCCAGATCTCCCAATGGAAACGGATAATCTGTTCCAAGCATAACTTTGTCTTTTCCAACTTTTTCAATGAGAAAACTTAATGCTGATGGGTCATGGACTAAACTATCAACCCAGAATTTCCCAAGATATGATTCAGGGTCTATATTATTATCTACGGCGCATAGATCTGGTCTAACATTAAATCCGTGTTGAATTCTTCCAATTGTTGCTGGAAATGAGCCTCCACCATGGGCAAAAGCAATCTTTAAATTGGGTAACTTTTCAAAAACACCGCCAAATATTAATGAGCATATTGCTCTGCTTGTTTCTGCTGGCATTCCAACAAGCCAAGGTAGCCAATATTGTTTTATTTCTGTATTACCCATCATATCCCAAGGGTGAATAAAAATTGATGCTCCAAGATCTGATGCTGCTTCAAAAAAAGGATATATTTTTTCATCATTTAAATTCATACCATTCACATTAGAGCCAATCTGCACTCCAAATAGACTGAGATCATTCATACATCTTTCTAGCTCAGATATAGCTAATTCGGCATTTTGTAATGGAACAGTACCTAATCCACCAAATTTCTTTGGATATTTATTTACAATGTTTGAAATATGATCATTTAATAATCTTGAGAGATCTAATGTGTCATTTTCTTTTGCCCAATAGCTGAACATTACTGGGACTGTAGAAAGGATCTGGACATCCACATTGTGATTTTCACACTCAGAAATTCTTTTTTTTGGATCCCAGCAGTTTGAATCTATTTCTCGAAAAAATTGACCATCTTTTAGCATTCTAGCGCAACCTGTTTTATGATGGTCGAGTTCAATCCATCCACCATATCCATATTTTTCTTTTAAATTAGGCCAGTTTTCTGGCAGTACGTGTGTATGAATATCTATTTTCATGAAAAAATTATTTTTTCCATTTCAACTGTTTTAATTCGCCTCTTTCTTTTTTTTGATTTATAACCATTAATTCAACATCTTTTAATAGTTTTTTTGCATCATATATGATCCCATCTTTAATCGTATAAAGTACGCCGCCTACCAATTCTGCTTCAGCTGTTTCATTATTTAAGCGAACTGCACCAGTTCCATATAAAACTTTTAAATTTTCTACTGGATTTTCACCTATTATAACTAGATCAGCAAGAAGGCCTGCACGAATAACGCCAAATTTGATATCTTCTCCTTTAGGGTCAAAAATAGCCTCAGCTCCATGCTTAGTAGCACCTCTAAAAACTTCAAGCGGATGAAACCCTGCTTCTTGCAATAATTCCATTTCTTCTACAGTAGAAAATCCAAAAAGATTATAAGTGTATCCAGCGTCAGAGCTAACAGTTACTCTTCCTCCAGCATTTTTATAATCATTTAAAAATGACATCCAAACTCTATAAAAGTTTTTCCATGCCACTTCATCCGCCGTATTCCAGTCAAAATAGTATGCCCCATGGTTATATCTACTTGGTATATAGTAATCCCATAGAGATGGGAGTGTGTATTTTTCATGCCAAACTGCAGTTTGTGCACGCATAACATCCCTAGTAGCTACATATGCTGTCATTGTAGGGTCAATAATGAAATCGTATTCAAGCAATTCCTTTATAAGTGCTTTCCATTCAGGAGAGCCTCTCTCATGTATTAAATTCCACTGCCTTCCAACTTGACCAAATCGATGCTGTTCATTGTTGTAGTTCATATCATAAGGCCATGGTTGAACATCATTATTTTTGTATAATGCTTCAAACAATCCGTAAAAATGTGTTTGATTACGCAAACCTAAGCGAGCTGCATCAATCAAGTTCATTTGAGCAACACCAATTTGTGCAAGATGAGCGACTGATCCCATACCATTAGCATTTGCCTCATCTAGCAATGCTTTCATTATTTGAGGTCTTGGTGAGGTAAGTTTCAAACCATCTATACCTTTTTTCTTAGCATACTTGACCCATCTCTTAGCAGTCTCAGGGTCATTAATTTGTCCGCCTTTCCAATCTGAACCATTACCTGGTCTATCATAAACATAAATACGAGGAGCAACTATCTCATTTTTAGCGCTTCTCTTTTTCTCATTCAACGACCATTCTGTTGGCCCAAGAGCAACACCTCGAACAGTAGTAATTCCATGAGCCATCCATAGCTTATATGTATATTCAGCGTCCGGTGCTTTAAATTGATTTCCACTGTGAATGTGTAGATCTACAAATCCTGGAAGGATATATTTTCCAGAAGCATCAATTTCATAATCACCTTTTTTTGGTCGTTTTGATTCATCGATTGGTACTCCAGGATAGCCCACATTTTGTACCTTTACGATCATATTATTTTCAATTACTATATCCATAGGTCCACGTGGAGGTCCACCTGTCCCATCAATGACTGTTGCACCCCTTATAACTAATCTTTTAAATGGTCCCTTGCCCTCACCTTTTTTTCTATTGGGTGCTGCGTTAGGCCCTTTTGATGTTAGCTTAGAAACATTAAAAATTTCCTTTTTCTTCTCAAGACTAAGCTCCTGTTGTCCAATAAGTGGTATTGAAAGTGAGATTGTTAATAAAAATTTAGAAAATGTGAATACTTTACGTTGTTTCATTTGATATCCAATCGTTGGTTATTTAATCAATAATAGTGCCAGATATGGAAAAAGTGCAAAAAATCCAGTTGATAATCTATATAACACAAATAAGCTCACTATCATTTTATTAAACTCTTCTTTGCTTCCAAGGTATAAACTTTTTATAAAAGTGTTGTAAATAAGATCAAATCCAAATCTTATCGCAACATAAAAGAATAATATGAATACAATATTTAGAATTGTGAGCCACATAAAAAACTCTGTTAACAAATCTATGTTCATAATTGTCCCTTTCATTTTTAAACTAATTAATTATTCTTGGAATGAAATGCTTATTTGGGTGGCTCTTGTATAGCGCCACATGATTTGCAAGTTCGAGCTTCTTTATTTTTCCAATACGCATCAAACAATGGAGGAAGTTGTGTAACAATATTTTCAAGATCCAGCGAGACTTCATGCAGGATTTTATCACACTCGTCACAATACCATTGAAATGCATCCAAATCACCCTCTTCCCTCTTATATTCGATGACAAGACCAACGCTATCCTTGAATCTCTGAGGTGAGTGAGGAATATTTTTTGGAAGTAAAAAAATTTCACCCTCCTTAATTGGTATATCAACCCTTTTGTCATCAATAATCACTTTGAGTAACATATCACCCTCAAGTTGATAAAAAAACTCTTCTATCGGATCGACATGATAGTCCTTCCTACTATTGGGTCCTCCAACAACCATTATCATAAAATCACCTTGGTCATAAACAACACTATTACCAACAGGTGGCTTTAATAAATGTCTATTTTCATTTATCCAAGTTTTAAAATTAATTGGTGGAATAATTCTCATTTATTCTCCTCCTAATCAATGGTTGCGATACATTTTAATTCAATCGCAATTGGTGTAGGCAATGATGAAACTTCAACTGTTGTTCTACAGGGTTGATCTTTCTTGAAATATTCAGCGTAGATTTCATTGTATTTTTTAAAATCATTTTCCATATCAGTTAAAAAGACAGTTATATCAACTAAATTTTCCCATTTACTTCCAGATTCTTCAAGTATCATTTTGACATTTTCAAAAACGGAATGACATTGAATTTCAATATCATGAGAAATTACATTTCCATCTTCATCTTTATTTACACCAGGGATTTCATCTAAATCACCTTTTCTTGGGCCCACTCCTGATAAAAATAAAAAATTGCCTACTTTTTTTGAATGCGGATAGGCACCTACTGGTGTTGGAGCCTTATTAATTTTAATGTTCATTATAAACTCCTACAAATATTTTTAGGTTCTGTAAAAAAATCTAGAGCATAATCACCACCCTCACGACCTAGTCCAGATTGCTTCATTCCACCAAAAGGGGTTCGAAGATCTCTTACTAACCAACAATTTATCCATATTACGCCTGCATTTATATTTAATGCCACTCTATTACTTTTTTCTATATCATCACTCCATATTGTTGCTGATAATCCATAATCAATATTATTTGCTATATTGATTGCTTCATCTTCAGAATCAAATGATTGTAGAGTCACAACTGGTCCAAAAATTTCATCTTGATTAATTATCGATGAATTATCTAGAGAATCAATAATTGTTGGAGCAATAAAATATCCTTTATTACATCTACCGGGAATATTTAAAGAATCACCACCTGTCAAAATATTTCCACCTTCTTTTTTTGCCAATTCAATATAACTAATAATTTTATCATAATGACCTTTTGATGATATAGCGCCAAATTCAGTATCTACTTCATTTGGATCACCAATTTTAAGTTTAGAAACTGAATCTATTAAATCAGATTTGAATTTTTCATAGATAGAAGATTGTATTAATAGACGTGAAGAACATAAACAAATTTGTCCTTGGTTAGAAAAAGATGATTTAGTTATAGTCTCTATCATATTGGAATAATTACAATCATCAAAAATTATCGCCGGATTTTTGCCACCCATTTCTAACGATAGTTTTTTTAAAGTTGATGAAGAGTCTTGTGCTATTTTAGTTCCAGTATTAGTTCCTCCAGTGAATGATATAGCCTTAATATTTGGATGGCGAACTATCTCTGAACCAGCACTATTACCATCGCCGTGAACAATATTGATGACACCTCTTGGAAAATTTATTTCTGTTAATACTTCTCCAAGCTTATTGGCAGTTAATGGTGAAATTTCAGATGGTTTTGCGACAACTGTATTACCTGAAATGATAGCTGGAGCGATTTTCCAGGTAAATAAATATAGAGGCAGATTCCATGGCGAAATACAGCCAACCACACCTAGCGGAAAACGAGCAATTACATTCGATGAATTATCATCATCAATTTTTGATTCAAAGTGAAATGTCTTTGCATGTTCTGCAAAAAATCTAAAGTTTGATATAGCGCGAGGAATATCAATCTTCTTTGATAAGCTAATTGGCTTTCCTGTATCTTTAGTCTCTAAATATGCAAATTCATCTAAGTTTTTTTCAATTTCATTTGCTATTTGAGTCAGAAAATTAGATCGATCCTTTATGCTTAATGCTGACCATTCTAAGAAAGACTCTTTGGCAGCATTAACAGCCTTATCTATATCATTTTTATTAGAATTGGCTACTACAGTATATTTTTCACCTATTGCAGGATCTATTACATCAATATAATCATTAGACGATGGCTTAACATATTCACCATTGATATAATTAAGAATTGGATCCATTAAGCCCCGCCAAAACGTCCACCATCAATTGATAGATTATGCCCGGTAATGTAACTACTAGCATCAGAAGCAAGGAACGCTATGCATTCAGAAATTTCTCCTGGCATTCCTAATCGCTTAAGAGAAGTATTATTTCCCCAAATTTCATACAAATCTTCTTCACTCATGCCTGTAGATTCTGATTTATTTTTCGCTAGTTCTTTGAGTCGAGAAGTTGCCGTATATCCTGGAAGAACATTATTAACAGTAATGCCAAATTCACCAAGTTCTAGCGCTAAGCTTTTTCCCCATTGAGCTACACTTCCCCTAATTGTATTTGAAACACCTAAGCCAGCAATTACTTGACGGACAGAAGTCGAAATTATATTGATTACTCTTCCCCATTTCATTTCTTTCATACCTGGAACAACCGCTTTTGCTAGAATATGATTACATATGAGTAATCGTTCAAATGCAACTCTAAACTCATCTTCATTGGCTTCTATTAATGGACCTCCATGAGGTCCACCTGAATTATTAACTAGAATATCTACAGGTTTATTTAAACTTTTTAAAGCTGTAGAAATATTTTCCTTTAATTGTTCTGGTTTATCAAAATTTGCACAAACTGAAGAGTGCTTTTGATTATTATTTAATTCAGCTAAAGTTGAGTCTAGCTTATCCTGATTTCTTGCAACTAGAATGATTTGGCAACCTCTATCCGCCATTAAAGCGGCGGTAGATTTACCTATACCATCAGTGCTACCGCAAACTATAGCTGTTTTACCTTTTAAGCTTTTATCCATTATTTTTTCCTTATATGATAATAAAACCCTAAATCATTTTTGATTTTTCCTGGTAATTCCGGCAATGATGACCGAGGTATCAAAAATGTAGTTAATTGGTTAATATCTTGAAAAACTCGATGTTTTTCGGTGGTTTTATTTAAATATTTAGATCCGGTTGACCCCCCAGTCCCAATTTTACGACCGATCATTCTTGAAACCATTAAAACGTGTCTATATCTCCAAGTAGTAAAAAGTTCATCTATATCAATCAATTTTGTTAAAAATTGATAGGGATTATTTAGAATCGGTTGATCTCTGTACAATAATATTAGGAGTGCAGCCTGCGTTGCTTTATGAGACAAGCGCCATTCTCCATTTTTAACCATTTCATTGTGATTCTCAATATCCAATACAACACCAAAAGATTTTTGGGTATTCTTATGATGTTGAATGTGAATTTTCTTTTCCTCATCTGAAAAGTTGCTGTTTTGCTTGATCATAGAAAGGTCATTATCTAGCATATTATTAACTGCGGATTCATATTCTTTCCAAAAAGATGTATTTCCCCAATTTAAAAAAGGCGTCCTTTCTAACCATTTCTCCATTAAAATAAACAAATTAGTTTGACTCTCGCTCTCTTGAACCTCTGCACTATCATTTTGATCTAAATATTTTTTATAATTGGCATTGCCATAAGTAAATCGCTTTTGCTGATCTAGTCCCAATTTATTTTCTATCAATCTAAATTGCTTACTTTGAAATCCAGAAGCAGGTACTAATAAATCTCTAAAATCAAGAAAATCCATCGGCGTCATAGTCTCAAGAACACCGACTTGATCAATTAAAATCTTTTGAATTTCTGTTATTCTATCTAACCTAGATACAGCAGTGGCAATATTTGATTCATTTATATCATCTTCTAAGAAGATATTAATCACTGAATCTAATTCATAAATTATTTGTTTAAACCAAAGCTCATAGACCTGATGAATAATAATAAATAGCATTTCATCATGCGCATGCTGATTATTTTTATCACTATTAAGATTTTGACTATTTAGTATTTTTTCTAATTCTAAATAATCTTGATAATATTCTGGTTTATTTGTTTTTTTCTTACTCATTAATCTTTTATATCAAAAATGAATGGTCTTGATGGTGCAGCATCTAATACCATAGGTGGAATTTCAATAGTCATTAAATAAGAACCATCAATTATTTCATTATCTATATATGCCATCTCAGTAATGGTTTTTTTATAGGGAGGAGTATTTTCAAAAAATAAATGATGATTCCCTAGTTGGCCACCATCATCATATTTATCAATTGTAGGCATATCAACGACCAAATGTCTAATTTTGCAATCAGTTATGTATTTAATGGCTTCTTTTGTAAAAAAAATAGTGTTAGTAGCATTATACGTTTGGTTCATTTTTGATAGAGAATTAGGTAAAGTTCTAATAATTAACCCTAAAGCTTTATCAGGAATTTTTCCTTCAATCATTCTTTTTGTTATAATTTTATCTTCTTTCGAAAAAGGTACATGATATGTTTCATTTGTTTCTAGAGCTGAAATAGATGAGATAGAAATCAATTCTGTTAAATAATATTCATGACTTAATACATCATTAATTGATATAGAATCCGCCAAAATATGCCCTGCGCACTCAGTATGGGTACCTGTACAATGAATATTTTGGTTAATATTCATAACGTTACATCCGCTTTCATCGTTTACTAAGCCAATAAAACCATTTTGTTTCATTGGTATTGCACTCCCTTTTTCCGCATCGTAAAAAGAAGGTTGATCACCATTGTAATTGTAAGGAATTGATAGAGATTTACCCGAGCTTTGGTTAATTCTATAAGAATTATTGTTATGTTTCACTACTACTTCCATATTTTTAGATAAAAAACTTGTATAAAAAACTAGGACAAATGAAAGTAATTACAATGAAAAATCAACTGACTTTTCAGCTGCCTCAATAGTGTTTTCTACAAGCATTGCTATTGTCATAGGTCCTACCCCACCAGGAACAGGTGAAATTGCGCCAGCTTTTCCTACTAATGACTCTTGATCAGCATCACCAACTAATTTTTTATTTCCATTAGATTGATCATTGATCCTGTTAATGCCAACATCAATAATTATTGCACCTTTTTTAATATGATTTTCTTTTAAGAATTCAGGAGAACCAAGAGCAAGAATTATAATATCAGCATCTTGTAAATATTGAATCATATTTTCACTTCCCGAATGACACAATGTTGTAGTTGCGTTACTAAATTTATTTTTTAAGCTTGTTAAAATAGATATTGGCCGACCAACAATATTGCTTCTTCCAACTACAACTACATGCATTCCTGATAAATCAATTTGATAATATTCAAAAATTCTCATTATTCCTTTTGGTGTGCAGGGAATAAATTGAGGCTTTCCCATCAGTAAAGTCCCCAAATTATATGGGTGAAATCCATCTACATCTTTTTGGGGCTTTATAGCTTTAATTATAGAATCTGTGTCAATATGCTTGGGCAAAGGAAGTTGAACTAGGATTCCATGAATTTTATTATCTTCATTTAATTCTTCAATCTTAGAAATAAGATGATCCTGAGATATGTCTTCTGGAAGTTTAATAGTCTCTGACAAAAGACCAAGCTTAGAAAATCTCTTAGATTTGCTATTCACATAAACCTCAGAAGCTGGATTATTTCCGACTAGAAGCACAGATAGGTTTGGGGTGATTTCTCGCGATCGTAATGTATCTATTCGGGATTTAATATCAGAATAAACTGAAGCACTAACCTCTTTACCGGATAGTATCTTAGTTTTCATATATTGTAATATTATGTAGGTTTATTGCTGGATAGCTTCTTCAACTACCTCAATTAATGATGACACTTTTCGCTCAACTTCATTAGTACTTTTTTCACGATTACGTTTTTCAGCAAAAAGATCATCTGCGATATTCATAGCTGCTAAAATTGCGACTTTAGCAGGAACCTGAGGTGTAGAAAGCTCTTCTTGGACTTCACGCATCTTTTCATCTACATATTCAGCTATATTCTTTATATAAGAAGCATCAGCAGGAGCCTTTATTGTATACTCCTGACCATAAATTGTTACTTTTACAAAATTATCATTTGAATCCATAGTATTACTCATTTGATTTACCTCAATTTAGCACTGAATTTATTAGAAATCACTTGGATAATTTTATCTATTATTGGATTTACATCTTTGTCTTCAAGTGTTTTAGTAGGAGATTGAAAGATTAGATTTATTGTTATCGACTTTTTATCTTCACCTAAAGAAGTATGACGAAAAATATTTACTGGTTCAGCAATTTTTAAGAGCGAACTTCCATTTTCATTTATAGAAGAAACTAAATCACCTATTAATATTTTTTCATCAATTACAAAATTTAAATCTCTTTCAATTAAAGGAAAGTTTATAAGTGGGCTAAAAGAAGAAATATTTTTTGCAATTGCCATAATTAATTCTATATCTAATTGAAATCCATATACAGTCCCGTTATCAAAGTTCATTTTCTTTGAAATGGATGGGTTTACAATACCAATTTCACCCAACTTTCGATTTTCACTCTCAATAGCTTGCGAATTAACTAAACCAAGAGCTGAGGTTTTTTCTGTTTTATATGATATGTTATGCATGTTTAGCCTATTCATTAAAGCTTCTAGAGCACCCTTTATAACACTATAATCAGACTTTCTAGATTTACTCCTATGAATTGATGATTTGTTAAAATAACCATGAATTACGGCTGAAAGCTGTAATTTTTCAGCAATACCTTTTAAACCATTACTTTTTTGTTCAAAAACGTTTCCCCATTCAAAAATCATGGTGTCTGGGCGACCCATTTTCAAATTAAAATCAATATTTTCTAATAAACCTGGAAAAAGACTGGTTCTCAATCTATTCATTTTATCTGAAAGAGGATTCATGATCTCAACTGGATTATAATCTAGCTGAGAAACAGTATTAATTGATTGCAAAGAATTATTAAATACTTGAGAAAAACCAAGCCCAGCCATGATTGATATGATATTATCTAAATGCTTATGTGGATCAGGATTCTTAGTATTCATAATACTTTCATAATGATATTTTGAAGGGATTTTATCGTAACCATAGAATCTAATTAATTCTTCAATTATATCTACTTCTCTTTCAATATCTGGTCTCCACGAAGGAGGGCTGCATTTCCATTTTTCTTTCGAGTCACTTTTTACCTCAAAACCTAATTTTATTAATGTGCTTGTTATAAAATCATCACTTAAAGAAACACCAGATAAAATGTCTAATTTTTGTTGAGTTAGAATTATTTCCTTTTGAGTAAATGGCTTAGGGTATGCATCAATAATCCCTTCAACCCATTCACCAATTGACAATTCTTCGATTAGATTTATAATTCTCCAGAACGCATCCTCTGCACCATTTGGATCAGCTCCACGCTCAAATCGTTTTGAGGCATCTGTATTCATACTTAATGCTTTAGCGCTTTTTCTTATT
>MDTG01132136.1_pt1 | contig 13823 bp, 12 predicted proteins | sample 811421 | NCBI WGS metagenome assembly MDTG01 (sample SAMN05326645, study PRJNA326480) | marine metagenome | isolation source: seawater | place: Pacific Ocean: South East | collected 2011 | reverse complement strand
CCAGGAATCTGTGAAACCACTCTAAGAAAATCTCAAACACAGTATATCTATGATCTTCTCCTCTTGAGTCAATCTCATCGGGATTCTCTTCCCAGTAAGCAGTTTGCTCATCCTCTGATATATCAAAGCCATAAGTCCCAAAACATTTAGGCCAGTCTGGGCAAGATTCTCCAGCATCATGAATCCGTATCGCTCCACCAAAGGAAATTATCAATACCGCGAAAATAAGCATGAATAGAGGTAATGTTGAAGGGCGTCGCCACCAAGCCTCCTCCATGATTCAGTGGAATAGAGTGCCCCTTTTGAACACATGCCTTGATGAATCAACTACCATCAACCTAAACCAGAAATTCCCTCTAATGATTATAATTCTCGCTTCAATGATTGCAATATTACCATCTGCCTCATCGACTGCTTACATTGCTGGTGACACAGAAACTAATTCAAACACTAATATTCATGATGTATTTTTCCTTGACTTACCCTGTGATGATAACTCCACTTGTGAACCTTCAAGACCTAGCCACCTAGTTGAGTACTTCGGAGCCGATTGGTGTGAGCCTTGTGAGTCACTAGAATCATTATTGAGTGCACTAAATTTCGATGATATTGCGCTAATTCAACATCATCCGTCGGTGCTAGACCAAACTTATCTGAACTCATCTAAGGATGTATTTGAAAAGAAGTATCGTTTGTTATTTATTCCTTCATTAGTGATAAACAGTCATAGTTTATTGACGGGATCTGCACAAGGTGTTGAGTTAAATCAAAGTTTGATAGACATTCAAAGCAACTTTGAGGGGATAATGGATATTAGGATTGATAATGGAACACTTCACTGGAATACCTCAAAAAACAGTAACTTGACGATTTGGAGGCTAGAGCAGACTAAACATGAGTACGATAATAGAACTCTACCTTACCTAGCAGTGGAACGCACAACCATATCAAATACAGTTAGACAACAGAATATAACCCATTTATTAGATAATCCAAATGGAAGATTGGTCTTTATTTTACAAGATGACAATTTTCCTAAATCACTGCAATCAATTTCAACCGGTCCAACAGGAGACAAGGCTGTGAGCGAGTTAGGTGAAAAAAACAGTTTATTTGACATGCATGATGGTGGTTATGATTTGGCGCTAGGCGTCTTTGTCATCCTGTTTCTAGCCTTACTGCCAGCGCTCATTTGGTTTAGGAATCTACAAAAACAAGACTTTGATGAGTCAGAATAATTTGAGGTAGTTTGAAAAACACCTGCTCTTAGGGTATGCTACGACTGAGTGTCGATGTGATTGTTATGGTTAAACCAATACGCCTCCATACCCGATTTGAAAGAGCTAGAATTATTGGGGCTAGAGCCCTACAAATTGGAATGGGTGCGCCACTTTATGCTGGCGAGGAAGTTCTTAGAGAGGCTTTCAAAGAAGAACTTGTTTCCCTCTACGGCTTTGAGGAAGCGTCCGTAAGGTTTGTACTGGATCCTCTAAAAATCGCTCTATATGAATACGAGCACGAGTTAATTCCTATCGATATTGATCCACACGAAGATTGATTCACGATTGTGAATTAAACCCGTAGTACCCAGGATCAGCCACTTCAGGCAATAATTCTCTTTTTACTAAAATAGTCCTTACTGTCCATAAGTCAACAAATATTCGATACTTTAGAGTGGCATCAAGATAATCAACTCCACTGGAACCTCCAGTGCCCATCCTCCTACCAATCATTCTTTCTACCATCCTAGCGTGAGAATTTCTAAACAACAATATTGATTCTTCAACTTCAACAAACGAATCAATAAGGGTTCTTGGCCATGATAAGAGCGGCAAGTTACGATACGATTCAATAAACAATAGTCCAGCTCTTGAGCGATTCGGTTCGCCACCTGGAATTAAAAATTGTCTAGCGCTTTCAATGGACTTCTCTAGACGCTCTCCAAGCGTTGACTCATTGCCATGTCCAATCGACTTGAAATGAGAAATAACCTGTTTTGAATGCTCACTCATTGCCTCTAGATGTCTATTGATATAATTGTAAACTACCTTTTCGTCTGTTAATTCCGATGGCAGTGAACCATTTATTGGTGTACGGGAGAGCCAGTTTGTCAGTAAATCGTTAAGTGAGGGTGAATTAATCATAACCTCAAACTCTATGAGTACCTCTGAGGAAATTTTACCCTCGCTTTCAAGTTGTTTCATATGGCTATGAGGGTCCATTCCAGCATCCCTTTGTTGTTGTTCTAAACCTAAAATAATCTCAATTTGACGTAACTGCCAAGATTCAAAACCAGATGATGTACCTAATCTATCTCTAAATGACAAAAAATCCTGAGGAGTTAACGTCTCCATTACCTTCCATTGTTGTGACATCAAACCAAACACCTCTGATACTCTTTTCATGTGATGAACAATTTTTGGCATGGAATGCTCCCTAATACTATCACTATTCATTAATTTATGAACTTCTTTTAACTCAGAGAGGACGAGTTTAAACCAAAGTTCAAACGCCTGATGGACGATTATGAAGTGTTTCTCATCATTACAGGGTTCTGGCGAGTAACCGTTTGGCCCCTCTTGTAAGGCTAACATTTCTTCTAGACGGAGATAATTGCCATATGTCATTCTGCCCGAGGTGCCTTCCCCTTCCATGATAATGGGACGTTAACTAGAGATTTGAACTTTCACTGTCCAATTAATGATAAAATGAGTTACTGTGGTTTCTTTGATGGTCTATTTTACTAACTATATCAAAAATAAGTCCATAATGCTCATAGGGGGGACACTAAACCCCTCGACATGGGCGTAGACACCGATACACTGGCATCTTGGCTTTCTGACTACGACCTAGACAACTTGACGATTGGTGTTGTCGCATCTCACTCATCTTTACAGATTTTACATGGTGCAAGAAAAGAGGGATTTAGAACCCTAGGAATTGCGGTCGGGGAAAACAGAAGAAAGTTCTACCAAGCGTTTCCTGGGGCAGACCCTGATGAGTGGTTAATGCTAGAAGACTACAGAGAAATGCTTGATTATGCTGAATGGTTTAGAAAACGCAACGTGATTATAATCCCGCATGGTTCTCTGGTAGAGTACTTAGGCTCAACTAATTTCAAAAATCTCCAAGTTCCAACCTTTGGTAACAGAGGAATACTGCACTGGGAAAGTAGTAGGCAAAGACAGAGAGAATGGCTAGAAGCAGGTGGCTGTGATATGCCTAAAGTACTTGACGACCCGCACAACATAGACGGACCAGTCATTGTCAAATACGCAGGAGCAAAAGGCGGCAGAGGTTACTTTATTGCAAGAGATTACCGGGATTTTCGTAGAAATGTGGACATTGAGGAGGAATTTACCATCCAAGAATATGTTTTAGGTTGTCGTTATTACCTCCACTTTTTCTTTGATCCAATAGCTGAAGATGGATATCAAGTCCAGGGTAAAGGTAAACATGCTGGAAAAAATCTAGGAAGGCTAGAATTACTTTCCATGGATAGAAGAGATGAATCAAATGTCGATGAATTCTACAAACTAGGTTCGCTAAGAGACCTACGTGAAATGAGTCTTGAGCCATCATTCGTGGTTACTGGTAACCAACCGGTAGTAATTCGAGAGTCACTGCTTCCAAAAGCTTTCGAAATGGCCGAGGGAACTGTAGCAGAATCATTTGTTCTTGAAGATGAAAGTAGAGGTATGATTGGTCCTTTCTGTCTAGAGACTATCGTTACTGATCAATTAGAATTCAAAGTGTTTGAGATAAGTGCTAGAATCGTCGCAGGATCTAACCCCTTCGTAGGTGGATCACCTTACTCGGACATTAATGAAGAGCGAATGTCTACGGGTAGAAGAATCGCTAGGTCAATCAAAAAAGCGAGGGAAGAAGGTCGTTTAACTGACATTCTATCTTAATCAAATGTCCATTTCGTCGTCTTCAATTTTAATCTCTATTTCAGGTTCTTCATAATTCATGGATGCTTCTTCGACAATCGATTCTTCCTCAACCACGATGTCCTCTCCTTTTCCTGATAGTATATTCATTTCAGCGCGAATTGCATCTATTTTCGATTGTCTCTCTTCCATGGTAGGCACATTAAATTGGGCGACTAATTGTATCGGGTCACCGTGAGATAGTTTGCCATCAAATTCTAGCAAATCTCCAACATTATTTACGATAACCTTGAATTTCGTAGGATCTTTTGTCCGACGTTTCTTATGTTTCTTGTAATGGTGGACGTAGACCTGATATTCTCCAGGCTGCGCGGTACCATCATCCCATACAACATTTTCAACCGGTTTTTTTGTCTCAGGCCTAACATTTGCATCGACATCCAGCTCACCGCCACATTCTGAAATCTTATTTCCTCCATGGATTCTCTCACCAGATGGACAGACAACATGCAGATCAAGGTCATTGTAATTGTCCCACATAAGCGAGATTTGAACATCTCCGGATCGTGCACCCTCCCTGTCTAATCTCGCTTGGAGTTCTTTCATTGCGGTTTCAGCGGCCTGTCGAGATTCAAGCTCCTCTTGTTGTTTAGCCGCTTCTAGTTCGGCTAATCTTTGCTCCTCAGCCGCTGCAAATTCTGCTTGCCTCTGTCTTTCCTCGGCCTCTCTTTCCTCTTCTAACTTCGCAGATTTTTCGGCCTCCATTCGCATTTGTTCTTCTAGACTCTTCTTGGCAAAATCTGCTTGCTCATCTCTATCAGGAACATCAAACTGACAAACTAGTTTTATTGGATCGCCATGTGTTAAATCTCCATGATATTCTCGGTAATCTCCGACATTATTTACTATGATTTGGAAACCAGTAGGGTCTTTTGTGCGTCGCTTCTTATGCTTTTTGTAATGATGAACATAGACTTGGTAGGTGCCGGGTGGGGCAGTTACTCCCGGCCAGACAACATTTTCTACCGGTTTCTTGGTTTCAGGTCTTACGTTGGCGTCAACATCCAGTTCTCCACCACATTCTGACTTTTTGTTGCCACCGTGGATTCTTTCGCCCGATGGGCACACAACATGAAGATCTAAATCGTTAAAGTTCTCCCACATTAAGGAAATCTGGACATCACCAGTCATCGCACCTTCTCTTGACAGCCTCGCTTGTAATTCCGACATAGCAGCCTCAGCAGCAGCTCTAGATTCCATTTCTTCTTGTAATCTAGCCGCCTCTAGCTCAGCTAGCCTTTGCTCTTCTGCTGCTGCCATTTCCGCTTGGCGCAACTCTTCTTGTTCTTGAGCAAGTCTTGCTTCTTCTTGGAGACGTAGTTCTGACATTCGAGCCTCTTCTTCAAGTCGCTGACGTTCAGATTCTTCCTGCTCTCTTCTGTGCTGTTCTTCTGCCTCTTGTCTTTGACGCTCTTCTTCTTCCAGCCTTGCTCTCTCTTGTTGGCGCCTGAGCCTTTCTCTTTCTGCTTCCTCAGCTAATTTTCTTGCATTTTCTGCAGCTCGTAGTTCAGCCTCTTGAACAGCAAGTCTTGATTCGATTAATTCTGCTCTCCTTCGACGAGCCTCAACTATTGCCAATTTCCTGTCAATTTCTTGCTTGGTTCTGCCGAAACTTGGCGCTCCAGTATCTTGTCGAAGCCCCTCAGCTGACATTCCCGGACGCATGTTTAATTTAGCATCATTGCGAACAAGTACATACCACATTCCAAACAAAAAACCGCCGCTTAGGACACCCATTGCGGCCAATGTCACGGGTTCCATCGTGTCACCCATGTAGAACTAGTCTTTTGAAGCATCGGTCGATTAAAAATTCTGTAATGAAGTGATTTTGGATACTTTCAGACTATGTACTAATGCAAAGTATTGAGAAATAGGAGATCGTCCGCTAACCATGGGAAAACAAGACATCATGCATGATATACTCCCAAACGGCAAAGGTGTTTGGGTTCCAATTGATCACGGAGTAACCGATTTTCCTTGTGAAGGATTAGAAGATATCGAGGACACCATCAACTCTCTAATCGCTGGCGAAGTGAATGTTATCGTTGCTCATAAGGGCGTAGTGGATATGTTTAGCCATCTTTGTCAGGGAACAAAAACGAACATGATTGCTCACCTTTCCGCATCGACAAGGCATGGTGGGAAAAATGACAGTAACAAGGTCTTAGTTGGTGATGTTGATGAAGCGATTATGCGTGGAGCAATAGGCGTATCATGTCAGGTCAACATCGGTAGCAAAAAAGAGTCTGCAATGCTTGAGAGAATGGGTCATATTACAACAGAAGCATACCTAAACGATGTGCCAGTTTTAGGCATGATATATGTGCGAGGAGAGAATATTAACTTAATGAAAAGTGATTCAACAAATGGATACGCTCACGCAGCAAGGATTGCGTTTGAATTAGGCTGCGATGCGGTAAAGACTGTTTGGACAGGTGATAAAGATAGTTTTTCGAATATCTGTCGCGCTGCGCCGATACCATTACTAGTTGCTGGTGGCCCATCAACTGGTAATAGTGCGGAGATTCTAACCATGGTAAAAGAGTCTATCGAGGCCGGTGGCTCAGGCGTATGTATGGGTAGACAAATTTTTGCTCACCAAAATGTTACGGCAATTTCTAAGGCAATTGGGATGATTGTCCACGATAATGCCACTGTCAATGAGGCGATGGTAAAGTACTCGTTATGAGGTGATTACACTGCAGGTATGGTGTGACTGTCGTTTTGAACCTATACCTCTAGAATTAGACAGTGTCTTTGACCATACGTTAACAAAAAATCAAGATGGTGATTTTTCATTAGACGGAGACAAATTAATTCACAATGAAACTGTAGTAGGCCATACTTTTTCAATAGAGGATAATGATAGCTATGATAAGATTAGAAACAAGATCGGTTTGGTTGAATGGGTAGTCTTAGAGTTTTCATCCTGGAAGATGATACCTGTTGAAAATGCAATTGCCGAGTGTGAAGGTACAGGTACTAAAATTGCAGTAATTGTCAAGTTGGTTGAGGATGTCAACGGAATCGCATTTGCTTTGGAGAAAGGCGTTGATGCAATCATCATAAACAATGATGATGATTTGATTCAGGCTTGTAGTGTGGTAAAATCGCAACGATTGGAAAATACATCTGAGGAAATAAATAATCCCAGCGAACACTTAGAACGCCTAAATTTATCCGAGTTCTCAATAACAAACATCGAATCTGGAGGAGTTGGTGAAAGATATTGTATTGACTTAATTTGTCTTATTTCAGAAGGAGAAGGAATGTTGATTGGTTCCAGTTCATCATCAATGGGTTTAGTTCATGGCGAAGTAATTGAATCTGAATTCGTCCCCTCAAGGCCGTTTAGGGTCAACGCTGGTCCACCACATTCTTACATCCTAATGGCTGACGGCAAGACGAAATACCTGTCCGAATTAAATTCTGGCGATAGCGTGATGTTGGTGTCTGAAAACGGTTCAACTAGAAGTGCAAACATTGGCCGATTAAAAATTGAAAAGCGCCCATTTGTGCGAATTTATTGGGAAAATGACTATCAAATATCAAACTCTATCTTTCTTCAACAGGCGGAGACTGTGCGTATCCTGTCTCGTGTTGGCGTGGTGAAATCTGTGACAGAACTGAAGATTGGTGATACAATTTTATGTCATGAATCAAACCATTCTAGGCATATAGGAAAAAAGGTTGCTATTAATTCCAAGGAGGTCTGAAATGGCAGTAATCGGAACAGGACAAGCCCATGGTGCATGCAGCCTATTGCACGCCGCTGGAACGGGTTATGGAGCCTCATTATCTCTTGATTTGCCGGTTATCGTAAAAGCACTCGACAGGCCAAGCAAAAGGGAATTAAAAGATTCGGACAACCTTCTCTCTGCAGTTGTTGATACATGGGTTGAAAACGAATTGCCACTACCAGATGGATTAGAAAAAGACGATATTCACTGGGCAGTTGCCTCGAAAATACCACAAAGTAGAGGATTAAAATCCAGTGCAGCTACCTCCGTAGCCGCAGTAAAAGCATTATGCGAAGCGACGCAAACATCACTTGATGATGCGGATATTGTAAGCCTATCTTCTCAGGCACAAATCGCCTCAGGAGTATCAATAACCGGGTCAATTGATGATTCATGGGCCTGCCTTACGAAGGGATGGAAACTCATCGACGCAAATTCGGAGGATATCTCATCTGGAGTGATAATGGAAGGAGCGGGATTAAATCCCGACGATTGGATTGTCTTGATTGCTGCTAGAGAACCTAGAAATTCTAGACCTCAACTTGAAGACTTTGCACCTATGTTTAATGAATTTGAAAAAGCCTTAATTGCCCTGCAGCAGGGCGAATTACTCAATTGTTTAACAATTAATGGTAGGGCAATGTGTGCGGTGACCAATGATATTCAAGGTAGAAAAATTGCCAATGATGCGTTCATAAACGGAGCGCGATCCTCTGGTTTATCAGGATCTGGACCTGCTGTCATAATCGTAGTTCCTTCGCTCGTTAGATCATCTGCTGACAGGATAAAATCTACTTTGCAAAGATTGATGCCAGCAGATCAAATCATCGAAACGAAATTTCTAGCCATGGACTCAGACGAGTCAGAAATGTAAATGCATTGCGCAGGTTCATCAACTAAAGCCTGTAGGATATACTGATACTGATGCAGATGAGCCTAGGTGAAGTCCTGCGACTTACCTTGTTTGGAACAAGTCACGGCCCACGTGTTGGCGCCTTTCTAGAGGGTGTACCAAAGGGGATTACCATAAATCCCAATCTTATCCAACAAACAATGGATGAAAGAAAACCTGGTGGAAGATACGCTAGTAAGCGCAAAGAGCCAGACGTTGTAGAATTAATCTCTGGGGTCAAAAATTCAGTTACAACAGGAGAAATGATTGAAATATCGATTAATAATAACGATGCTAAATCAAAGGATTACTCATTTCTCCCAAATCAACCTAGGCCTGGCCATCAAGATATGGTTATGATGAAAAAAACTGATGGCAAAGCGGATTTACGCGGTGGTGGCACATCAAGTGCAAGGCTCACTGCACCAATTGTGGCTGCTGCTGCAATCGTTTCTCCAATTATGGAGAAACTAAAGATTAGTGTGAATGCTCATGTTTCATCAATCGGTGAAATTAATTCCCCACCAATATCTGAATGCCCAAAAAAATGGGCAACAAAAGAATGCCGAGATATTAGATGTATGGATCCTTTAACTGCGAAAGATATGATTGATATTGTTGAAAAAAGTCGTATGAATTTAGACTCAATAGGTAGTGCAGTCGAATTACAGATTTGTGGAATGCCGATGGGTATAGGAGAGCCATGGTTTGATGGCATAGAGCCCTATTTAGCCCGAGCCATGATGTCAATTCCTGCAGCAAGAGGGGTTGAATTCGGCGAAGGCTTCTCTGTTGTTGAAATGACTGGAAGCGAGCACAACAACCCATGGGGCGGCGATAAGGATAACCCGGTTCTAATTGGAGACAAACCTGATGGAGCATTAGCTGGTTTATCGACCGGCTCAGATTTATTTTGCAAAGTTGCATTCAAGCCACCATCTAGTATTCCAAAAAAACAGGTAACACTTAATTTGGAAACTAATCAACAGGAGCCATTAATCGTCAAGGGAAGGCATGATCCGGTTCTAGCTCCTAGAGCAGTCGCAGTTGTAGAAGCGATGGCTAAATTTGTTGTGACTGACTTGGCTCTACGAGGAGGATTCTATAATGAATGATGTCGTTGTTCACAAATTCGGCGGTTCTTGTTTGAGAGATTCATCTGATCTTGACATAATATCAACAATAATCAAATCACAACCGAGTAAAATCGTTGTAGTAGTCTCTGCACTATGGGGTACAACAGATCGGTTACTAAGAGCGGCCAATGAACCAAGATATGCTACAAGACTAGTATCTGACCTAAGAAAACAACACCTGAGGTTTTCACCGAGAATAGACGAATCGATGTTTGCTGAGAAATTTAACAATGTCTTGCTGGGCATCGATAAATCTCTATTCAATCTCTCAAAAAATCCAGAAAGTTCAGTCGACGTAAATACCTTGCTTGCTGCAGGAGAGAGACTTTCTGCGCTAGTAGTTGCTAATGAATTGAGAAAGCAAGGCTTAGACGCTAATGCGGTTGGTTCAGAAGATGTTGGTATTTGCTTGAATGGCACGGATACTGCAACTAATGTTGATATTGAAAAATCAATAACAATGCTCGATCATTCTGCATTCAGAGGAATCCCGGTAATTACCGGATGGTTTGGCGAAGGAAAAGATGGAAATCTAGCCTTACTAAGTAGAGGGGGAAGTGATCATACTGCAGCTGCTGTGGCACGAATTTTGGATGCAAAGAAGTTGATATTGTGGAAGGATGTTGACGGTGTTCTATCTGTCAATCCAAGGTGGGGCGTGAATTCTAAACCGATTCCATACCTTGGTTATGACGAAGCAAGAGAGTTATCAAGAGTTGATGCACCAGTGATTCATCATACTACTATGTCTCCAGTCAAAGATTATGGAATACCAATAGAAATTAGAAATCTCCATTCTCAATATACGGATAGCGCACCAACTATCATAGGGCCAAATATAATTCAGTCCAATCAATTGAAAGCAATAGGCTGTATGAGGAGCGTCGTCAAAATAACTGCAGAAATTGGAGACATCATTAGTCAAAGTAAGGTTCTAGGTCAATTACTCATTGAACTGGATGAAGAAAATATTACCTGCTGGTCTGTCAAGTCTAGCCCGTCAAAAGTTGATTTCATAGTTTCACAACAAGAATTAGCAACAACATCAGAGGTTATTCAAAGAAGTCTACCAATCTCGCATATCGAATTTTATTCCTGTTTAATATCCTTCATTGGTACTAATAATCGCGAAGTAATTGATGATAGAATATCAGGGATAAAAACCGCAGAATTAGAATTAACCTATTTGGATTCAACAGAATTATCTGTCCAGTATTTATGTAATACAGATGATATTATGAATTTGATGAAATCTTTGTCAAATGTGGTATTACAGAAATCAAAACGTTAGATTATTCTGCACGCTTTTCTCTAAACTTCTGAAGGTGGTTAGGTAAATTTAATGCGAATAGCCCACCAACTACACAGAAGACGAAGAAAGAGCCAAGCGCAACACCATAAACTGAAATCAACTCTACAGACTCCTCCATTCTAGTAGCAGTATCTGAAGAGAATATACCCACGATAAACGGTAATATCGTGTTTGCTGAAAGCACAATTATCGCTAAAATTGCTGCTGTAATCGGGTTAATAATCAACGAGCGATGGTATTTTCCAACTATCTTCTTTGGATTCATAACATAAACTTCATTGGTTCTAATACTGGTGTCAAGCATTGAATATCTAATTACACCGTTTGCTAATTCAAAATACATAACCAATAACACTGCGTAACTTACGACTAGAATGTTTAGCAAGGTGGGGCTATCCTGCAGCTCAAATGGATCACTGGCCAATGAAACCTTTGACGCTGCGAATCGCATTATAGCAAGGATAAACATTAGGTTACTTATGAGTGTAAATCTAGCATCACGTTGCATAGTACCCCAAAATCCTGTACCTGCAGCGATTACAATAATGGTGATTTGCATGATGAACGAAATAGTCAAACTACCTGTAATCATATACCACAATGTTCCTTCAGGTGGAGAGACCATGTAGGTGAGTAAGGAGAGTGCAACTAAGACGCCGTATACTGCGAGTTGGAGATTTTGAACCATACGGTCCGGCGGCAAAAATTTTGTTTTTGGAACTAGAGGTCCTCCAAGTAAACTTTCGATAAATGTCGGCATTTCAACAGTTGGTATCGCATCTTTTGGGATATCTGATCCTGCACCTGCTTGACCGGCTAATTTCTTCCGAGATGGCGCAGATGATCTAACAGTTTTACCCTCGTATAGTACTCTTGTATCTCCCGATGGTTTGCTGATTGTCATATTTTCACCTCAGAATCCTCTGGCACCTGCCAAAGCGGTCGATAATAGCATATCTGGCTCCCAGTCCATGATGTTGACGCCTAGGCCTCTTAATTCACCAATCAATACATCGCGTTCGGTCTTCAGAACTTCATATCCGGTTCTGTCAATTCTCTTCGCATCAAACTCAAATTCGAGTGAGGATGGTGAAAGAACTGTCACATCGAAATTCCGTGCTCTAAAGTCTCTTAATGCGCTAACTATTGTGGGGTCGTCTTCCAAATTTGATAGGAAAATTATCGGGCTTCCTTTGTTGATGTGAGGCATGATACGATTCACAACAACTTGTAATGGGATATTACCTCTTGCAACGGCTCCCGCCAACTTTGTTAGAATGACATAGAGTTGCTTTTTACCCGTATCACGGTCCACACTAACAACTTCGTCACCGTATACAATTACACCTACAGAGTCTCTTCTACTCAGGAAATATTTTGCCAGAGAAGCGGCAGCTCTAGTAGAATAAACCAAGGCATTCCTAGATACTGGTCCTGTCTCAGACACGGCTCTTGAATCAACAATGATAATGATGTCAGATACAGCATCTCTTTCTCTTTCATTGACCATTAACTTACCAGAACGTGCATAGGCAGACCAGTTTATTGCTCGGAATGAATCTCCCTCGAAGTATTCTCTCAGTGAATAAAATTCTGAACCTGGTCCTGGCTGCCTAATATTAACCGCACCGGTGAAGATTTTAGGTACTCGAGATTTAACGAATGTTTCTTTGAGGTCTTCCATCTTTGGGAACACAAGGAAATCATCGTAGACATGCATTTCTTTTTCCTTGTGAAACAAACCAAATGGATCTTGAATTCTTACTGCGACAGGTCCGATGCTGTAAAAACCTCTAAGTGGACACTCGATTGTATATTCGATGAAGGTCTCTCTTCTAGGTCCCAATTCCATCAAAATGTAATTGGATCCTTCTTTTATTCTCATTACCTCTGGAACTCTATCTCTCACTTCAAGTATCTTAGGCAGTGGTGAATTATTTTGCATACGAAGCGTCACATTCAATTCTCCATCTTCAAATAATCTTGCGCTGGAAAGTTTTCGCATCGCTATTACACTGCCTAGGGCAATTCCTTCCTCGCCTGACCATTCATCTGCTCTGCGACCTGAAGAAGCCACATCAGCATGACCGCCAAACAAGGCAGCCCATGTTAGGAAAACGAAGACAACAACTGCAATTGTTACTAGTTGTTCATTTCGCAGTGTTAGTCCAAGCAAGTACATCGCTATAGCTAAACTACCCAACATTGCTGATTTACGACTCCACATGATTATCACCTATCAGTAGAGATTCAAACAGTAGGCACTGGTACTTCTCGTAAGATTGTTTGAATTACTTCGCCAGCCTCAAGACCCTTGATCTGGTGCTCAGGCTTTAGAATGATTCTGTGAGCGATTGCCAATTCAGAGACAGCTTTGACATCGTCTGGAGTTACGAAGTCTCTACCTCGAAGTGCTGCAGCAGCTCTAGATGTCTTGAGCAATGCTTGAGAACCACGAGGAGATGAACCTACTAATACTCTAGGGTCTTCTCTAGTTCTAGCGACAATCTCTACCATGTACATTCTTAGTGCTGGATCAACGTATACATCTTCACAGGCTTGCTGCATTGCAATAACTCTCTGAGGATCTGTAATAACATCAACATCAACAGCATCTTTACCACGCGAGATACGACGAGACAAAATCTCGTCCTCGTCAGCACGGTCTGGATAACCCACTGACATCTTGAACATAAATCGGTCAAGTTGTGCTTCAGGAAGCGGGTAGGTACCCTCTTGCTCAACGGGGTTTTGTGTTGCCATAACGATGAACGGTGCAGGGAGTTTGTG
>MDTG01074722.1_pt1 | contig 13823 bp, 15 predicted proteins | sample 811421 | NCBI WGS metagenome assembly MDTG01 (sample SAMN05326645, study PRJNA326480) | marine metagenome | isolation source: seawater | place: Pacific Ocean: South East | collected 2011 | reverse complement strand
TTATTCTCTTTGTCGATAATACACTGTGTTATTCCATAATTATCTCTTAGATCTATAAAAAGTAAATTTCCATGATCTCTTTTTTTATTTATCCATCCAGAAAGTAAGACTTCTTTACCGACATCATTTTTTCTTAATTCATTACACTTATGTGATCTATATTTATTCAATTATTCTCCTAAAGCTTCTTTTATAATTTTAAAGTCGATTGATTTCTTTCTTTTTAAACTTATTTCATCAATTTTATATATAAAATCAGATATTTTTCCATAAGATCTAGTTATTCTTTTAATGATGAAATTTATTAATTTTTTATCAATAGAGATTTGACGATCAGATAAATTTTTTAATATTAAAGCGTACATCAAATCATCTCCTGGCTTTTCAATTACTGACAAAAGGAAATTTTTAGATCTGGAATTAAGATCATCTGATTTAAATTTATATTCTACAATTGGTTTTGTTGTAGTAACTATCAAATACTTATTATCCTGTTCTATGATATTTATCAATGTATATAACAAATTTTCGTTTATATCAGTGGTCAGGTCTTCTATAATAATATTCTCATAAGTTTTTATTTTTTTTAGAAAATCATCATCAAGTTGATAAGAGTATATTTTTATCGCTTTAAACTTTTGTTGAAAAATACTTAAAAGATGTGATTTACCAGAAAAATTTTCACCAATTATATTTATAAAATTTTTTTCCCATTTAGGCCATCTATTTAAAAGTTTGAATGAATACTCATTACTTTTAGAGACATAAAAATCCTGGTCCCTAAAATTTTGATCATAGTCAAAAATTAAAATTTGTTGATTAAGATCCCTCATTTTAGCATCCAAACTTTATTTTTATTTTCAAATTTATAGTTATTTTTTTTCATTATGTCTAAAAACTTATTTGGTGTCCCATTAAATATTATTTTATAAATATTTTTTTTATTGTCGAATTTATAAATATAAAAATTATAAATTAAATCTATGCTAGATAATTTTTTCTCAAGTTCATAAATTTTAATGTTGTTACTATTTTCAATTGAAATTGTTAATGGTAATTTAACAGAAGTATTAATTTCATTTTGGGATTTCCAATAATCTTCATAAGTTATTTTCAATTTGTCGATAAATTCTGTGATTTCTTCTGTACTACTAAAATTAATATTTTTAATTTGGCTATTTCTTAAAGTAATTTTATCATTAAAACTTATTTTGTTTAGTAATTTTATTTGTTCAACATTTTTGTAAAAAATTGCTACAATATAGTTTTCAAGGTTATATTTCTCGACTATTTTTTTAAAATCAAAATTTTCGAGATTGTTAATATTTTTTTTTATCATACTTAGGTTTTCTAAATCTTCTGTTGGAAGAATATAATTTAAAAGATTATTTTTCTTAATTTTTGAATTCCACAAATTATATATTATGTTTTCAGAAAACATTTCTATTTGATTTTCTGTTTCGTTAACAGTTATAGGAATAAAAATTACATTTTTTTTTATAGGTAGTGATGGAAAAATATTTTTTTTTTCTAACAAGTCAAAAATTTTTTTTTTGTTAAAAGATACATCTAATTTAATATAATATATTTCATTAACAAATTTTTCCTCTTTGATTGAAAATGTTTCAATCATGGTTTTAATTTTATTAAGTGAGATATTTTTAAGTTTTTCTTGATCTTTACTTTGGATTATTGACAGAATTAATTGATTAAATGCCTGTATAAATCCTTCATCTATTATTTCATTTTTCTTAAAATTTAACTTAAAGGGACTGTTTAATTCCAAGTCATTTATTGAAAAAGTCCTTGCTTGGCTATGTCCTGTGGAAAAAAAAATATTTAATAAAGCAATAAATAAAAAAAAATTATATAATTTAAATAAGTTTATATTTTGAAAAATATTTTTCATATATCATTTTAATGAATAAAAAAAAATTTACCTATAAAAAAAGTGGTGTTAACATAAATGCTGCAGATAATTTTGTAAATTTCATATCGAAAGTTTCATCAAAAAAAAGAGGCAAAAAAAAGTTTTCTAATATTGGAGGGTTTGGCTCTATTACGGATATTCCAAAAAATGTAATTCAGCCAAAAATTGTTGCTTGCACCGACGGTGTTGGGACCAAAATTGAGATAGCAAATATTTTAAATAAATTCGACACAATTGGAATTGATTTGGTAGCAATGAGTGTAAACGATTTAATAGTGCAGGGAGCAAAGCCATTAATATTTCTAGATTATATTTCAATTAATAAAATAAATTTAAAGAAACTTAAATTTATAATTAAAGGTATTTTAGAGGGATGTAAATTGTCAGGATGTGAGCTGGCTGGTGGTGAAACTGCTGAGATGCCTGACACCTATGAAAAAGGTAAATTTGATATTGCAGGTTTTGCGGTTGGAGTTGTAGGTAAAAAAAAAATTCTAAATAAAAAAAAGATTAAAAACGGTGATCTAATAATGGCGATCCCTTCAAGCGGGCTGCATTCAAACGGATTTTCTTTAGTAAGATATATTTTAGAAAAAGAAAAAATAAATATTAAAAAAGACAAGTTTTTAAAATCTGAACTTTTAAAACCAACAAAAATATATGTTAATGAGATAATACGTCTAATTAATAATAATTTGATTAATGGTTGCGCGAATATAACCGGTGGGGGTTTAGTTGATAATATAAAAAGAATTATTCCCAAAAACTTAGTTGCAGATATTGATTTAAAAAATGTTAAATCCTTAAAAGTTTTTAATTGGCTTAAAAAAAAAGGAATAACTGATAAAGAAATGCTTAAGACATTTAACTGTGGAATAGGATTTTGCATAATAATTAATGCAAAAGACCATGAAAAAATTAATAAATATTTTTCAAAAAACTACCAACCATATATTATTGGTAAAGTTACTAAAGGAAAAAACAAAATCAAATTAAATGGCTCGATTAATTGGTCAAGATAAAATAAAAACTGCAGTGTTTATATCGGGCACTGGTAGTAATTTAAAATCTTTAATCAAATTTTCTAAATCAAAAAAATCACCTATTTCAATCGATTTAATTATTTCTGATAATTTAAATGCAAAAGGATTAAAATTCGCAAGAATCTTTAAAATTAAAAAAAAATATATGGTTACAAAAATAAGTTACAAGCTGAAAAAAAAATAATTTTCGAAATCAAAAAAAATAATATTGGATTAATATGTCTTGCAGGATTTATGAAGATACTGTCTAAAAATTTTATTAAAGAATTTAAAGGAAAAATACTTAATATCCATCCTTCCCTACTACCTAAATATAAAGGTTTGAATACTCATCAAAGAGTTATAGCAAATAATGAAAGATATTCAGGATGTACAGTACATTTAGTTAAGTCTAAATTGGACTCCGGAAAAATAATTCTTCAAAAAAAAATCAAAGTAAATAAAAAGGAAAATGTAAAATCTTTATCAAAAAAAATTTTAGCTCAAGAACATCAGCTGTATCCAAAAGCGATCATAAAATTACTTAATTTTTAAAAAAGAACTCTATTTCAATTTTTGCATTCTGAAAACTATCTGAACCATGTACAGAATTTTTATCTATTGAAATTCCGTATTTTTTTCTAATAGTTCCTTCTTCTGCCTCTTTTGGATTGGTCGCACCCATTAACTTTCTATTGCTTGAAATTGCATCCTCTTTTTCTAAAATCATCACTAGGATAGGTCCTGAAGCAAGGTATTTACATAAATCCTCATAAAAAGGCTTAGTTTCGTGAACTTTATAAAATTTTTCAGCTTCAGATTTTTCAATTTGGATCTTTTTTTCTTTTATGATTTTGAAACCTTTACTTTTAAACATTTCTTTAATTTCATTATCTAGATTTCTTTGGACTGCATCTGGTTTAATAATCGATAAAGTCTGTTCAATATTACTCATAAAAATCCTCGATTAATTTATTTAACAACCTAACTCCATAGCCAGTAGCACCACCTGAGTTAAGAGCTCCTCCATATTTTGAGAAGGCCATTCCAGCTATATCTAAGTGGGCCCATGGTGTTTTGTTTAAAATAAACCTCTGTAAAAACTGTGCAGCAGTAGTTGAGCCAGCTCCACCAACATAATTAATATTCTGCATATCTGCATTTTTTGTATTAATTAACTTATCAAAATTTTTACTCAAAGGCATTCTCCAAACTTTTTCATCTGTTTTTTTACCGACATCGATAATTTGTTCGGATAATTTATCATCGTTAGAAAATAAACCAGCGTATTCTGACCCCAATGAAACAATTATTGCTCCCGTCAAAGTTGCCAAATCAACTATAAATTTTGGTTTGTACATTTTTTCAGTGTAAGTGAGAGCATCAGCTAATACCAATCTACCCTCTGCGTCTGTATTGAGTATCTCTACAGTTTTACCACTGTAAGATTTTACAATGTCACCTGGTCTCATTGCATTTCCTCCAGGCATGTTTTCAACAAGTCCAACTACACCAACTGCGTTAACTTTAGCTTTTCTTAAAGCTAAACTTTTCATAAGACCAACAACTACAGCAGAACCAGCCATATCGTATGTCATATCTTCCATAAATTTAGCAGGCTTCAAAGATATACCCCCTGTATCAAAACAAACACCTTTGCCTACAAAAGCTAATGGATTATTTTTATTTTTCAAACCTTTCCACTCTATTGTAACCAAGTAAGATCCACGAATACTACCCTGACCCACACTAAGTAATGTATTCATCCCTAAATTTTTTAATTTTTTTTCATCTAAGACGTTTACTTTTAATCCTAATTTTTTAAGAGAACTTAAACGTTTAGCATATTCATCTGGGTGTAATACATTGCCTGGCTCTGATACTAAATCTCTTGCAAAAAATGTTCCCTCTTCAATAGCTCTAAATTTTATTTGATCTTTTGTGGATGGTATATTTTTACCTGTAATAAAAATCGAAATTTCACTTTTTTGTTTTTTTGTTTTATATTTATCAAAATTATAGGACTTTAGTTTTAACCCATGCAAAAAATGCCCAATTAAATTTTTAAAATTGTTCGAGACTTTGTCAGTATTTATAGTAAAAGAAATATGCTTTTGATCTTTAAAGTTGTCGTAAAATTTTGCACCTAAATGTTCTATATCCGAAGTTTTAATATTTTTTTTAAATGATACTAAGATAATTTTTTTTTTGGAGCTTATATCAAATGTTAAAATATTTTTTTTTTTGTCTCTTACTTTTAATAAATCAGAAATAAAGTTATAATCTTCATTTAAAGTATGTTTCTTTAAATTAGAAATATTAAAATCTTCACTAACAAATAATACCTGATTATCTGATTTTTTTTTTAAATTACTACTTTTATAATTAATTTGGACAGACATAAATTTATACACTCAAAAGAATATGAATGCTATATATGAGGTTAAATACCATATTTCAATGAAAAAAATCTTATTCAGAAAATTACTTATTGATTGTTTAAAATTTTTTGTACTTAGTACAATAAGTCTCAGTACTATAGTTTGGGTTTTTCAAGCTGTAAATTATTTGGATATAATGGTCGAAGATGGAAGAAATTATTTAGTTTATTTCAAATATACAATTTATAGTTTTCCAAAGATAATTGGGAAAATATTTCCATTTACAATTTTTTTAAGTTTTTTTTATGTACTTTCAAAGTATGAGGAAAACAATGAAATGTTAATATTTTGGACACATGGAATAAATAAAATACAGATAATTAATTTCTTCTTAAAATTTTCATTACTTATAACTATTTTTCAGATTTTTTTATTATCCACAATTATTCCTCATACACAAGATTTGGCTAGATCTATTTTAAGAGACTCAAATATAAATTTCTTTGACAATTTCCTAAAACCAAAAAAATTCAATGACGTTATCAAAGGTGTCACTATTTATGCTGGCAGTAAAGATCAGAACGGCATGTTAAGAAATATTTATATAAAAAAACTTTCAAGAGATGGTGAATTTGAAGTCACTTATGCTAGAAGTGGAGTCATTAAAAAACAAAATAATACAAATATTTTAGTTCTTTATAATGGAGAGAATATAAACGGTAAAAATGATAACTTAAATACAATTGGTTTTTCAAAATCTGATTTTAATTTATCCATGTTAGAGTCAAATACTACTACATATAAAAAAATTCAAGAGAATACACTATTAGACTTAATCACATGTTACAACAATCTGGTAATTGATAATGAGAATAATAAAAAAAAATTTACTTCTGTAGAAAATTGTAGTTTCTCGAACTTACATAATGTTTTAGGTGAGATATACAAAAGAGTAATCGTTCCTCTATACATACCTATCATTATTTTAGTTTCCCTTTTTTTAATATTGCCTAATAAGGAAAATTTAAATTATACAAAATTCAAAGTTTTTAATTTCTTATTTGGTTTGACTGTTATTATTTTTTCTGAAACTACAATTAGATTAGTTGGAAATACAATTTTAAGTAATATCAAAATTTTAATAATACCTCTGATACTAATGCTAAGTATATATTCAATAATATTCTACAACTTTTATTTAAAAAATAAAAAACTATAAATGAACACTTATATAAAATTTATAACAAATACTTTTTTAAAATCCTTTTTAAATTTATTTATGATTATGTTTAGCTTAATATTTATATTAAATTTACTATCTGAACTTGATTTTTTTAAAACCATTGAAGTTGATACTTACTTTACTTTATACTTAGGTCTTTTAAACTCACCATCTTTGGTCTTCGAAATGTTGCCATTTATATTTTTACTATCAACTCAATTTTTTTTTATAAATCTTTTCAAAAATAATGAACTTCAAATCTTTAAATATTCTGGGCTTAAAAATATTAATATTATAAAAATTATAGCAATTATAACGATGATAATGGGTCTAATAATAATTGTTGTTTTTTATAACTTATCATCAAATTTAAAAAACTTTTATTTAGATTTAAAATCTAATTATACATCAGATGATAAATATCTTGCTGTAATTACTAATAATGGTCTTTGGATTAAAGACAAAGTTGATGATAAAACTTACATTATAAACTCATCCAAAATAGACAAAAACTTTTTAATTGATGCGTTTATCAGTGAGTTTGATGATGAATATGAGATAATTCGAAATATAAAAAGTAGCAAAATAAACATAGAGAATAATATTTGGCAAATATCTGATGCTAAAGTTTTTAAAGGTAATATTGTAAAAGAAGAAAAATTTTTGGAGTTAAAGTCAAATTTTAATTATAAGAGAATTACTAGTTTATACTCAAATTTATCATCCCTATCAATTTTTCAATTATTTGAATTAAAAAAAAATTATTTTTTACTTGGGTATTCTACTACTGAAGTTGATGTGCAATTACAAAAATTATTATCTTTTCCATTTTATTTTTTATTAATGACAGTATTTTCAAGTATAATAATGTTTAACTCAAAAAATTTTAAAAATAATACTCTAAAAATAAGTATAGGTTTATTTTCTTCGGTAATAATTTATTATATAAACAATTTTTTTTACGTTCTGGGTAATACCGAAAGAATATCTATACTGATTGCAATTTGGTTTCCACTTATAATACTTGGAATATTAAATTTTATAATGCTGAATAAAATAAATGAAAAATAAGTCGAAAATAATAAAAATAGTATTTGCTATACTGTTTTTATTTTACACAGCATCTTTCTCTAACGATGATTTTATTTTTAATGTAACAGAGCTGCAGATACTTGATAACGGAAACAAACTAAAAGGACTAAAAGGAGGAACTGTTACAACTGACGATGGAATAATTTTTGAGGCTGATGAATTTGTTTACGATAAAGTGCTTAATATTTTAAATGCAAGTGGAAATATTAAAATGCTCGATAAAATTCAAAATATTATTATTTATACCAAATATGCAACTTATTTTAAAAATGAACAGAAAGTATTTACTAAAGGATCATCAAAAGCAATTAGGATTGAAGATAGTATTACTATAAATGCAGATAAGTTTGAGTATGATAAAATGTTAAATATCCTTAAAGCTATTGATGATGTTGTCATAAAAGATCCAAATGAGGGGTTTGAGCTTAAAACTCAAAAAGTTACATATAACATCAAAAAAGAAAAAATTTTTACAGAGGGAAAGAGTACTGGAATTATGAAAAATAAATATAACTTTTTTTCAGAAGATATATTTTTTGATCGTCTTTCAATGGAGTTAAGTTCTTCAAAAAAAAGTAGCATAATAGACAACCAATCTACAGTATATAAACTTGATGAGTTTCACTATGATTCTAATAATGAGTTTCTTAAAGGTTCAAACATTAAAATAAAAACGAATGACAAGTCTAAAAAATATGGAACTGATGAATATTTTTTTTCTAATAGCTTTATAGATTTAAAAAATCAAAATTTTAAATCCTCAGAAACAAAAATAAAAATGCATAAAGATATATTTGGTCTTCCTGATAATGATCCAAGAATCTATGGTGTTTCATCATCTAAAAAAAGTGAAATTACTCAAATAAATAAAGCGGTTTTCACAAGTTGCAAACAAAACGATAAATGCCCTCCATGGAGTATAAAAGCAAACAAAATTATTCATGATCAAAAAAAAAAACAATTAATTTACAACGATGCAATATTGAAAGTTTACAAGATGCCGGTTTTATATTTTCCAAAATTCTTTCACCCTGACCCTACTGTTGAGAGACAATCTGGTTTTTTGCAACCTCAGCTAAACAATTCTGATATATTAGGCACATCAACTCAAATACCCTATTTTCATGTAATTTCACCTAATAAAGATTACACATTTACTCCAGCAATTTTTGATTCAAATATTTACATGCTGCAAAATGAGTACAGGCAAGAAACGGAAAATTCGACTCTTATTGCAGATTTTGCACTTACACAAGGATACAAATCTAAATTGTACAATAAAAAAAATAGTATATCTCATTTTTTTTCAAAATTTAATCTTGATTTAGGATTAGATAATTTTAAAAAAAGTAATTTAAATATCAAGTTAGAGAAAGTGACAAATGATACTTATCTAAAGCTATTTGATAGTAATTTAATAAAATCTTTAGTCAAACCTGGAGATAAAAATAAAATGAAATCTCATTTAATTCTAGAGTTGGATCACGATAATTTTGATCTCCAAACAGCCGTAAGAGCATATGAAGAATTAAGGGGAGAAAATAGTGATCGATATCAATTTATTATTCCAAGTTATGATTTTTCTAAAGATTTATTTTCAGAGTCTAATATTTCAAGATTTGGATCTGTAAATTTTTCTTCATCTGGAAATAATAATCTAATAAATACAAACAATCTTAAATCAAGAATTTATAACAACGTAAGTTTTAACAGTAACTCAAAATATTTTAATTCTGGATTTACAAATAATTATAATTTTTATCTAAAAAATATAAATACAGTGGCTAAAAATGACCCTGTTTATAAATCAAGTCCACAGTCTGAGTTAGTAAGTATTTTTGAGACTGGATCAAGTTTTCCACTAGTTAAATATGGTGAACTTTTCAATGAATTTATAACACCCAAAATATCATTGAGATTTAATCCCTCGAACATGAAAAAAAATTCAGGTAGCAGAAGAATTGATACAAGTAATCTTTTCAGCGTTAATAGATTGGGAATTTCTGATGGATTTGAACCAGGAAAATCATTAACTGCAGGACTCAGTTATAAGCGTGAGAAAGTAGATTCAGATAAATATTTAGAACTAAGTATAGGAACAGTTTTAAGAGACAAGTTCGAAAAAAATATATCTTCTAATAGTACTATTGATGAAGAGTTTTCAAATATATTTGGTTCGTTTTACAGCAACTTAGGAGAAATGTTCGAATTTAATTATAACTATTCAATAGATAAAGACTTTAAAACTCTTGAATATAATTCTTTAAGTGCAGGATTTTCATTTAAAAACTTCAATACAGAATTAGTTTTTGTTGAAGAAAATGGAGATGTGGGTGATACGAATACAATGCTTAATAAATTTTCTTATAAATTTGACAACAGTAACTATTTAACGTTTGGAACAAGAAGAAACAGAAAAATTGGATTAACTGAATATTATGACCTGTTGTATGAATACAGAAATGATTGTTTAATAGCTGGCATAAAATACAATAAAAAATACTACAAGGACAGAGATGTACTACCTACTGAAGACATATTATTTACAATTACGTTATTCCCATTGACCACATATGAAAAAAGTTTTGATAGAAATAAATAAAGTTTCTTTTATTATAGTAAGTCTCATTATCGCAGAAATTGCTTTCATTAATCCCTATTCTAAGGCTATAGAAAATAAAATTCTTGTAAAAATTGATAATGAAATAATTACTAGTTTTGATGTTGAAAATGAGTCTAAATTTTTAAAGGTTCTAAATCCAAAACTTAAGGAACTCGATAAAAAACAAATTTTTGAAATCTCAAAAAATTCAATAATTAGACAAAAAATTAAGAAAGTTGAAATATTGAAGCACAGAAAAAATCTAGATTTAGAGGAAGAATTTATAAATGAATTGATCAAAACGAATTATTCTAGGTTTGAAATAAAAAATCTAAATGATTTTGAAAAATTTTTTCAAACTTTTAATGTAGATATTAAAAACTTAAAAGAAAAAGTAATAATTCAGGCATTATGGAATAATTTAATAGTTTTTAAATATGCATCTAAAATAAAGATAAATAAAGCTGATTTGAAAAATCAAATTCTAAATAATAAGAATGAAATTACATCTTATCATTTAAATGAAATTTTATTTAATATATCAGATTCATCTAAGTTAAATGAAAAGTATAAAAATATAGAAAAAATTATCAAAGATTCAAATTTTGAAAATGCTGCTCTTTTACACAGTGAATCAAATTCCTATAATCTAGGTGGTGATATAGGTTGGATAGAAGAAACATCTCTTAATAAAAAAATTAGAAATGAATTGAAATATTTAGATATCAAAAATTATACAAAACCAATTTTAACTTCAAATGGATTTTTAATACTAATGATTAAAGACAAAAAAAAAGTAAAAAAAAGTTTTAATTTTGAAGAGGAGCTTGAAAAGCTGATTAACCTGAAAACTAACGAACAGTTTATACAATTTTCTGGCATTTTATTTAAAAAGGCAAGTAAAAATATTAATGTTAATGAGTTATAAACCAATAATAATAGTGGCTGGAGAGCCAAATAGCATCTTTATAGAAATTTTTCTCAAAAGTTTAAAATACAAAAAATATAAAAGTAATTTAATTTTGATATGCTCATTTGACATATTAAAACTACAAATGAAAAAATTAAATATCAAAAAAAAAATAAATTTTTTAAAAATTGATAATCTAAATATTGAAAATTTAGACAAAAATAAAATTAATTTATTTAATATAAAATATTCTACGAAAAAAGCCTTTGATGAAACTTCAAAAAAATCTAAAAAATATATAGATGAATGTTTTCAATTAGCATTAAAATTATTGAAAAGTAAAATTACAAACAAGTTTATAAATGGACCAATTTCAAAAAAACATTTTTTAAATTCTAAGTTACCAGGTATCACAGAGTATCTTGCAAAAAAAACCCATACAAAAAAATTTGCAATGTTAATATACAATAAAAATCTCTCTGTATGTCCTTTGACTACACATATTCCAATTAAGAATGTCAGTCAAAATATTGTTAAAAATAAAATTTTTGAAAAGGTCAAATTAATAACAAGTTTTTATAAACACAGATTTAAAAAATCACCTCGAATAGCTATACTAGGTCTAAATCCACATTGTGAAAGTTTTAACAAATTTGATGAAGATCAAAAAATTACTATACCTGCTGTGAAAAGTCTTAAAAGAAAAGGATTTAGTGTTTCTGGACCCTATTCTGCTGATACAGTATTTATAAAAGAAAATAGAAAAAAGTTTGAGGTAATATTGGGTATGTATCATGATCAGGTTCTCAGTCCATTAAAAACGTTATATGAATATGATGCTATAAATATAACTTTGGGATTACCATTTACAAGAGTTTCACCCGATCACGGTCCTAACAAAAAAATGTTGGGAAAAAATACCTCAAACCCACTTAGTCTAATTCGAGCTATCTCTTTTTTGGATAAAAATTGATTAAGCCAAAAAAGAGTTTAGGTCAAAATTTTTTAAATGATAAAATTATACTTGAAAAAATTGTAAATATTATATCAATACGAGATAAAAATATTCTTGAAATTGGTCCGGGCACTGGAAACCTCACGGCTTTTATTTTAGAGAAAAGTCCAAAAAAAATTTTTGTTATAGAAAAAGATAATAATTTAGCTCTATATTTGAAAGATAAGTTCAAAAACCAATTAACTTTAATAAATGAAGACGTTCTTAAAATCGATGAAACAAAAATATCTGAAGATAAGCTAACAGTTTTTGGAAACCTTCCTTACAATATATCTACTGAAATACTAAGCAAATGGATAATAAGTTTAAAATGTGATTTTTGGTTTGATCATCTTATTTTGATGTTTCAAAAAGAAGTCGCAGACCGAATTGTTGCTAAATTTAATACCTCTAATTATAGTAGATTAACAATCTTGGCTAATTGGAAATTACATGTAAAAAAAATTTGTAACATAAAACCAGAAGCATTTACTCCAAAACCAAAAATTGAAAGCTCACTGTTGTTGTTCACTCCAAAACAAACAATTTTTAAATTTAAAGACCCAAGGAATTTAGAGAAAGTTACAAGAATATTCTTTAGCCATAGAAGAAAAATGTTAAAAAAACCCTTTAACCAATTATTTGATGGAAATAGAAAAATTATTGAGAAATTGGAAATTAATTTAAATCTTAGACCTCAAAACCTAGATTTAAATACTTATTATAAATTAACTGATGAATATGAAAAGTTAAGAAGTTAATTTATTGATATGTTCTCTAATAAACTCTGGGTCGTAGTCTTTAGAGCCATTGTTTATTTCTGCATCAATAAGATTTTTAATTTTTAGATAACATTTACTTAGATTGTCATTGATAACAACATAATCGTAGTTAATCCAGTGAAGTACGTCTCTTTCAAATTGTTTCATCCTCTCCTCAGGGATAAATTTATCTTTTATATGTCTCTTTGAAAGTCTTTCAAATAAAATTTTTTTGCTCGGGGGTAATATGAAAAAAGTAATTAATTTATAATCCAATTTTTTATTTTTAATTTGGTCTGCCCCTTGCCAATCAATATCAAACAAAACATGTCTTCCTTTATTTAATCTGTCAATTACTGGTGTTCTTGTTGTGCCATAAAAATTGTTGAATACTTTGGCAAACTCTAAAAATTCTTGGTTATCAACTAATCTCTTAAACCCTTTTTGATCAATAAAAAAATAATCTTTGTTAAATGTTTCACCTGGCCTTGGTTTACGGGTAGTATGTGAAATTGATATGTCAAAGTTATCCATTTCAGATAGCATTTTTACTAAAGTGGTTTTTCCTGCACCCGAAGGAGAGGATAGAATGATCATTACCCCATCTTTTTCTGATGGCATTTAATTTTCTAGTTTGCTTTTCCTTCGATAAATTTTACTGCATCACCTACAGTTAAAATTTTCTCAGCTTCACTATCTGATATTTCAGATCCAAATTCTTCTTCGAAAGCCATAACCAGTTCAACTGTATCTAAACTGTCTGCACCCAAGTCATCTATAAAACTTGACTCTTCTGTAACTTTCGCTTCATCAATTCCTAAGTGGTCAGCTACAATTTTTTTAACTTTGCTTGAAACGTCTTCTGACATATTGATCCCTTTTGTTATAAATTCTTATTAGTTTAAAAAC